>Ga0187771_10000148_pt1 | contig 36766 bp, 28 predicted proteins | sample 0116_SJ02_MP15_1_FD_133139 | JGI IMG/M metagenome (GOLD analysis project Ga0187771, IMG submission 133139) | Tropical peat soil microbial communities from peatlands in Department of Meta, Colombia - 0116_SJ02_MP15_10_MG | ecosystem: Environmental > Terrestrial > Soil > Wetlands > Peat | place...
AGCGCGATGCCCAGGGGGATCCGCAACGCCGATTTGAACTCGGTGACGATGAGCTGGCGCAGGGCTGGCCACTCCGCGTGATGAGACAGGCTCACTGTTGTCGCGCTCATGACTGATCACTCCTTCCAACCACCCTCGGGCGGCTGGTTAGCCTCACGAAGGCATCCTCGAGGGTGGCAGACTCCAGTTGGATGTCATCCACCTGAACCCCGATGGCGCCGAGCGCCTGGGTCACTCTGTTGACCAGATCGCCCGTGCCGCTGACCACGACCCGGCTCCCCTGACGCTCGACGCGGTTGATCCCTGGCAAGCCTGCGATGACGCTCTCGTCAAACCTCTGGCTGGGCTGGAACCGCATGTGATTGCCACCGCCCTCCCGCTGGGCGAGGCCAGTAGGGGTGCCCATGGCGATGACGCGCCCCTTGTCAACGATGGCCACCCGGTCGCAGAGGCGCTCGGCCTCATCCATGAAGTGGGTGACCAGAAGGATGGTCACATCTTGGTCGCGGACCTGCTCGATCAGCTCCCAGGTGTCCCGGCGGGCCTGTGGATCCAGCCCGGTGGTCAACTCATCCAGGATGGCGATCCGTGGATTGCCGATCAATGCCAGGGCGACCGAGAGCCGCTGTTTCTGACCACCCGAGAGAGATCTGTAGGAGGCGTTGCGCTTAGGGGTGAGCCCCAGCAGGTCAATCAACTCCGTCTCGTCGCGCGGGTTCCGGTAGAAGGAAGCGAAGAGGTGGACCAACTCCCACACCTTGAGCTCGGAGCGCATCGAGCCCTCCTGAAGCTGCACCCCCACCACCTCACGCAGCGCGTCACGGTCTCGCTGGGGGTCAAGGCCAAGCACCGTGATTGTTCCGCCTTCGTGGCGGCGAAGCCCCGAGATGCACTCGACGGTGGTCGTCTTCCCGGCGCCGTTAGGGCCGAGAATGCCAAAGATCTCGCCCTCGCCGACCGAGAATGAGACGTCTTGCACGGCCGCAATCCGGCCATACGTCTTGTGGAGCCCGGTCACTTCGACGATCCCCCGCGCCGTAGCCGGCGCGGGGACCCCCTGGCGACGGGGCTGAACGCCGACGGACATCGCCGTCGCTCCCGAGGATCCCTGGGTCCCAACGTCAATCGTGTTCAGTGCTGTCATCGACGATGCCTCCGAGAGTGCGGTACGGTCTCCTGTCCTGAGACCGGCGCCTGTGGCCGGTTCAGCGGGCTTGATGGTGTGGCTGAACCACCCCCCGCCACATCCATCGCCGGACAGAACCTCTGGTTCAGTCAGCGGAGGTGAGACGAGCGCCGGCTGCGCTCGTCAGGGAAGAAGGCCGAGCTCCCGGCCTCGGGCCACCGCCTCGACCCGGTTGCTGGCCCCCAGCTTCCCCGAGATCGTGTGGAGGTGGGACTTCACGGTGCCGACCGCGACGAACAGCTTCTCTGCGATCTGGCTGTTGGACCTTCCGAGGGCCACCAGCCGGAGCACTTCGAGCTCCCGCTCGCTCAGCGCTTCCACCAGACCGGCGGGTGCTGACGGGGGTCTGGTTCGCGAGCCGACGCCGGCCGCCAGCTGCGCCGCGATGCGCGCGAGGGTGGCCCGGGCGTACCGCGCGATCATCTCGTCCCCGGCGCGGGTGGCGAGCTCGAGAGCGTGTCGCGCGGCAGTATCCGCGGGCTCCACCTGCCCGAGCGCGACCCGGGCCCGAGCCACGGCCTCCCAGAGCGCCGGGCTCGAGGCGACCGATGCGGGGCCCCCTCGCTCCAGCTCTCCCTCGCAGAGGCGGAGCGCCCCCCCGGGGTCGCCGCGGTCGAGCAGGATCGTCGCCAGCCCGGCGATGGTCCGCCCGACGGTGAAGAGGTTGCCAGCCCGGCGCAGGTCAGAGAGGGCCTCCTCATGCGCCTCCGCCGCTCCGTCCAGGTCACCGGCCACCAGCAATCCGCTGGCCACAAACTCCGTGGCAAGACCTCGGAGCGTCGCCTTGACCTCAGCTGAAAGCTCTTCTGAAACCAGCTCTCGGGCACGGCGCGCCTGGTCGACCGCCGTTGCGCCGTCAGCCTCCAGGTACGCGATCCGTGAACGGAGAAGCGCCAGCTGGGCCGGGACCGCCCGACCGAGCGGGCCGGCATCCCGACCGGATTCGAGGGCACGCTCGGCGTCGGACATCCATCCGAGCACCACCCCGGCTCCGGCGGCGTTGGCGAGTATCAGACACCACGCGTATGAGGTGCAGAGCTGGGCATGGTCCCTGACGACCTCGATCGGGAGCGCCTCGAGCCAGCGACGGACGGTGCTGAGCTCGCCCGTATGGATGTGTCGAATCGAGGCCTCGGCGACGATCTCGCTGGTGCGTTCGAGATCACCCGACCGGATTGCGTGAGCGATGGCCGCCTCGTCGTCTCCCTGCTCCTCGCACCAGGTGGACGCCCGGGCATGGAGGCCGGCCACATCCTCTGGATGGAGGACGCCCAGGCGGGCTCTGAGCACCTCGGCAAAGAGGGCGTGGTGCCGGTACCAGAGCCGTTCGTCGTCGAGGGGGACGAGGAGAAGATTGGCCCGCTCCAGCGCCTCGAGTCGCGCCTGGCCGCCGGAGCCCCCGCTGACCGCGTCGCACAGCGACCCACAGAGCTTCTCGAGGATCGAGGTTCGCAGCAGGAAGTCCTGGGTCTCGGGCGGCAGCCCGGCAAGGACCTCTTCAATGACGTAGTCGAGGACAAAGCGGTGGGTCGCCGCAAACGCGCGGACACGGCCGGGGATGTCAGGACGCCCCGCCAGAGACAGGGCGGCCAGCTGGAGCACCGCCGGCCAGCCCTCGGTGCGCCCGAGGAGCGTCTCGAGGTCCGGCTCGTCGAGGGCCACCTCCATCCGCTCGGTGAAGAACCGGCGAGCCTCATCGATCGTGAACCGGAGGGCATCGGCGCGCACCTCCACGAGTTCGTTTCGCGCTCGCATACGGGCGAGGGGCAGCGCGGGGTCCGCCCGAGTGGAGAGCACCAGATGAGCCGGAGGTGGAAGGCCCTCGAGCAGGAGACCGACCGCCCTCTGCACCGCCGGCGCGGTGATCAGCTGATAGTCGTCCAGCACCAGGATCGATGGCTCCCGACGCTCGGCGAGCAGGATCGCAAGCCCGCTGACCGCCTGGAGAGGGTCACGCCCTGGTGCCACCTCTTCTACTGGGCCAGCCTCGCCGGGGGCCAGCTCACCGACCGCCGCCGCCAGGTAGCGGACGAACCGAACCGGGTCGTTGTCAGCTTCGTCCAGGGTGAGCCAGGCGTGGCCGATCGGCAAGCCGGAGAGCCAGTCAACCAGCGCTGTCGTCTTGCCGAACCCCGGAGGGGCCGAGATCACGGTGAGGCGGACGTCGAGAGCCCCGGAGAGGAGCTGGACCAGCCGGGGCCGCCTGACCGGCGGCCGGGACGGCCGTGGCATTGCCAACTTCAGAGGGAGAAGCCGATCCATGGCGGCCACCGAGCGGCATCCTAGCCCGGGGAAGCCCGCCACGGGGAGATGCGCCAGCAGCGAGCCCTCGTGGCCCGCCGCGACGCTGAGCGCCCAACTTGGCCCCCTGGGTACGGACCGCGTTGCGGAGCCAAACCCTGCTTTCTATCCGACGATGGATGCTCGCCCGCCTGGTTCAGCGCCAGGCTCCTCCACGTGCCATCCGGCGGGTCCCGCCGGAGCACCTGGAGGTGGGTCATGGATAGGCCGGGCGGTTACCAGGTCCGGATACGGGTCCAGGGGGAGCTGTCACCGGCCTGGTGGTCGGGGGTGTTCGTCGACCTCCTCATCGCCGGCGCACCCGATGGCACCACGCTTCTCAGCGGCTTCCTTCCTGACCAGACCGCCCTGCACGGACTGCTGGCGACCGTTCGCGACCTCGGTCTATCGATCGTGTCCGTGGACACAGTGGCGGCTCAGCCGCCCACTCATGACGAGGCCGGCGGTTCCCAGCGATGACCGCGGGGAAGGTGCGGAAGATGAAGCTTCGAACAACATCCGTCCACGACTGCGAGGCGAGATGAACCAACGCATCGATTGCAAAAGGAAGATGAAGATCGGAGGCGTGGATCAGTGGGTCTCTCTGAGGTCTGACGACGCTGCCAACCCGATAGTCCTCTTTCTCCACGGTGGCCCCGGAACAGCTCAGATCTCCTTCTCGCGAAGACCACAGCGCAGACTAGAGAGCTTCTTCCTTGTAGTCAACTGGGACCAGCGGGGGGCGGGCAGATCCTACTCGCGCAATCTCAGCAGTGAAGACATGACCATCGACCGCTTCGTCTTGGACGCCGAGGAACTCATTGTGGCGCTGCTCCGTGAGTTTAGCCATGACAGGCTGCTCCTCGTCGGACACTCGTGGGGCAGCATCATCGGAGCCAAACTGGTCGCCAAGAGACCGGACTTGGTCAGGGCCTACATCGGTATTGGGCAAGTCGTGGATATGCAACGGGGTGAACGGCTGTCTTATGACTTCACCCTGTCTGAGGCCGAGCGTCTCGGCGACGGGAAGGCGCTTCGGGATTTGAGGCGCATCGGCCATCCTCCCTATGGGAAGCTTGGCGACGCAGGGGTCCAACGGAAGTGGCTCACTAAGTTCCATGGGGCGACGGTGGAGGGAACGCCGGTAGGAACACTGCTTCGGAATCTGTCGGTACGCGACACTCGTCCGTTGGACGTCGTTCGGTTCATACGCGGGGCCATGTTCTCGCTCAGGTGTCTGGAAGACCAGCAGAACGAGGTGAACCTGATTAGGGATGTCCCGGCGATTGACGCCCCGGTCTACTTCTGCACCGGACGCAGAGACTACAACGTGCCATTTGGACTGGTAATCGAGTACTCAGCGGGGCTGCGTGCCCCTAGCAAGGAGATCGTATGGTTCGAGCGGTCCGGCCACATGCCCAACTTCGAGGAGCGCGACACGTTTTGCGACTTCTGTATCTCGCTTCTGAACAAGACGTAGCAGAGGCTGCCTTCCCGGTGGAGTGTGGGCGACACGAAGCACCACTGCGCCAGTTCCGAGAGGTGCCAACCGTCACTGACCTTCGCTATTGGCCCCTCCGCTTCCGAACGTTGTTCTAGCCATTCTGCCCAGAACGGTCGGCCCCAGCCCGATGCGATGCAACCCTGCCATCTCCTTGGCCCCAACTCGACTCCAACTCTGAGGAGGATGTGGAGGAGGCGGGAGCCCAAGGTGGTGTGGAATTCCACTTCGGAGCGAGACCTTGACACGTCAATTGCCGCCCCGATCGGCGATTGACTGAGATCGGGTCGATTCTGTCCGGCGGCGCTAAGGGGGCCCACCAGCTCCACGGGCTGGGGCGCAGAAGGGACTACCCGGTTTGAAGGTTGGCGCTACCGCAACCTATATGGTCATCGGGGCCCGATCCGAAGCGCTGGTCCACATGCCGCCGGGTGGCCATGGCCGAGATAGTGAAAGATGTCGGCCAGCGGATTTGGGCCAACGCATTTGAGCCCCTCTCGGGCGCCTGATAATCGTCCACAGATTATCAGGACCAACATTTGCCTTGCGCCCCAACGGTTTTCGCGTGGAGCCCAAGGTGGGAATCGAACCCACGACCTACGCCTTACCAAGGCGTCGGCCCAAATGGGAGCGGTTCCGTATTCGAAATTGGCCGGTGTCGCCCCTATGCCCAACACCTTTCACATTGTTGCAGCAGGGTTGAAGTGCTGTTCAACCAAGACATCGAGCGATAGGGGCCAGCCAAGTCCCGTGATCCACGATCACCCGGGCGCCATCTCATCCACCGCGGCGCGGCGACTTCAGACGGGTAGGCTGATGCCGAGCTCGGCGGCAGCATCTGCCGCCTCCGACCGTGATCTAACCCCGAGCTTGCCCAGGATCGCCGACAGGTGATGGTCCACGGTCTTCTCAGTGAGGTGGAGCCGCTGGGCGATCTCGGCGTTGCGCAGGTGCTGGGCCACCAGGGAGAGAACCTCCAGCTCCCGAGCTGTGAGCAGGGCGGGGTTTCGCCGTGTCGAGGGCCGCGGACCCCGAGGGAGGGCGCGTTCGCCCCGCCCGCGCAGCCGGCGGGCGACGATCGCCCACGCCGGGCGGGCTCCGAGGGCTTGCAACTCCTCGAGCGAGCGGCGCAGCAGCTTCTCGTCCTCAGCGTCGGCCAGCGCGAGCGCGGCCTCGTATGGGCAGCCCGCCTCGACCCACCGTGAGTGGGCCGCCTCGTAGCGCCCGTCGAGCTGCAGGCCGTAGGGAGCCCCCGGGTCGACGGGGCTGGCCGTCCCGAGCCCCGCCCGCCGGCGCCAGACGGCCAGCTCGTCGGCGAGCCCCGACGAGCGCTCCCGAGCGATTGCCAGAGCCAGCTCGGTCGCGAGGCCGACGCGATCTGGCTCGCCAGCAAGCCAGGCGACTTCGGCGCGGGCTGCCGCCACGGGTCCGAGCCGGTTCAGCTCCCCCGTGCGTTCGACCAGGTTCCACGCTTGGTCCAGAAGAGGGGCGGCTTCCGGGTCCCCACGGCGTGCCCGGACCAGCGCCAGCACCGTCAGGGCCGTGACCCGCGGGTTGATCGAGCTTCGAGGGATCCGCAAGACGACGTCAGCAGCTTCCGCTGCCGCGTCCCAGCGTGCTTGGTCGAGGTAGAGACGCGCGCGGTAGGAGAGCAGGTAGAGCCGGAACAGCTCCAAGCCGTGATCGCTGCAGTACTCGAGGCCCCGGGCAAGCTGCCGCGCAGCGAGGTCGCCCTGGTGCATGGACAGGGCGGTAGTCACCAACGAAAGGAATATGTCGCCCGCCAGCTCGGAGTGCCCAGTCCGGTCCGCATCGTCAATGAGGTGTTCCATCTCCTCGAGGCCGCCGCCGGGTGACGACCGTGCCAGAAGGGCCCGGGAATCGATGGCTGTCTCGGCTTCGTCGAATTCCTCGGCGAGCCGCAACGCCCTCCGAGCCCAGCCGAGCGCTTTGCCGAGCCCCTCGGTACGTGTGATGCATTCGGCCAGACGGAGGTATGCCCGCCCCAGCTCCGGGCCTGCCGGCACCAGCTCGAGCACAGCGACGGCTTCATGTGCCGCGCGGTCCGATTCGCTCGTCCGGCCCGGGCACCACAAGATGCTTGCAAGACGTCCAAGGCAGCGCCCTTCGCCCACCTTGTCTCTGAGCGCGCGACGGTGCTCGAGGGCTTGCTGTGCCGCCGCGATCGCTTCGTCGCTCTCGTCGGTCAGGTAGCACTCGTGCGAGCGCCGCTCCAGTATGTCCGCCCGTTCGGCGCGGGGGAGGCCCTCGCCGAAGCGGAGCACACGTGCGTATTCCGCGGCCGCCTCCCGGTGGGCGCCCTGCGAAGCCGCACGCTCGGCGGCCACTCGCGCGAACCGGAGGACCGCGTCAGCGTCCCGGGCCGCCTCGGCGTGATGTGCGAGCCGTGCAACGTCAACCGCAGTGCTCGGCCGCCCGACCAGGGCGGTCAGGGCGTTGCGGTGCAGGCTTGTGCTCCGTGCCGGACCGATCGAACCCTCGATGCTCAGGCGGGCCAGCTCGTGGCGGAACGCGACCCCGTCTGGTTGGGCCACGAGCATCCCCGAAGCCATGCACTCATCGACAGCTTGGAGGTCGGCGCTCGCGAGCGCTTCCAAGAGCCACAGCTCGGCCCGCTGCGGCACCACGGCGACAGCTTCGAGGAGCGCCTGGGCAGAGGAGCCCAAGCGCATCGCCCGGGCCAGCACCGCTTCTCTCACCGTGTCGGGGATCTCGTCGCCGCCTCCGGCGAGCACCTCGACGACGAAGAACGGGTTGCCGCCGGTCTTCTCGTAAAGCTTGGCAGCCGCGACGCCATGCGGCGCCGCAAGTTCGCTGACGGCCTCGATCGAGAGGGGCCCGAGTTGGACCCGCCGGACCGCCGGAGTGGTGGCCATCTCTCCCAGCACCCGGCGCAGCGGGTGGGCCCGAGCCAGGGCGTCGTCGCGGTAGGTGCCGACCAGGAGGGCGGGGACGGTCTCCATCCGACGAGCCAGCAGGATGAACACGTCCAGCGTGGCCTCGTCAGCCCAATGCAGGTCCTCCAGCACCAGAACGGCCGGAGCGCGGGAACGCAGTTCGTGGACGAGGGCGAGCAGAACGTCGTGCGGCGACGCACCCCGTTCGACCAGGTCATGGAGCTTTCCGCGGGCCGCCTCCCCGATCGTGAACAGGGGACCGAGCGGACGAGGCGCGAACAAGGGATCGCACGCACCCCACAGCACCTGCACGGACGACGCAAGCGCCCCGCAGAACGAGCGCACCAGGGACGTCTTCCCGGCACCCGCTTCTCCGTTGACCAGCACCACCCGGCCCCGGCTCTCGCGTGCCACCGCCGCGAGAGCGCCGTCCAGCAAGGCGAGCTCGCTCGCCCGCTCCAGCAGCTCGTCGGAGCCGGTCGGACCGCGACCCGCAACCGCAACGCCGTGCATCTCACAATCGTGCACAGAAGGCGGCAGTTTGCAACGCTCGCCTTATGGTCCTCGGTACCGGGCGAGCATGCGTTCGCTGGCGAGGCCATGCCTCGACTAGGGAACGCGCCAAACCCCTAGCGGGTCCCTGCCAAGAGAGGGGTCACCGGTTCGAGCCCCGCCGCCCGCTCCAGCTCCTTCAATAGAGTTTCATTCGAGTTCAGCTGGCTCGCGCCTGGAGCGGGGACTCACTCCTCGGATGTCGGCCGTCCACACGGTGAGGAGGGTGGCCGCGGGGAAGCCCGCGGGCGCCTCGTTCAGGCATGCGGCGGCCGACGCAGGCGTCCGAAGCCCTCGCCCCCATCCGCTAGAACTCTGCGAGGGCCCGACACATCGCCGCAATCGCGCGATCCGAGCCTCCGGCCAGCCCAGAATTGCGCAGCGACCCGTCCGGCCGCGGCGCGGGCCATCGCGGCCCAATCTGGGTACCGTCCGGGGCCAACTTAGGTGGTCGTGCCGATGTGCCGTCAGGTGCTCTCAGGTTCAGATGAACCAATGGCCGGCAACGGTCCCGCGGACGTCAGCCACCGCGGAGGCCCAACGGGAGGTTGGCTGCCTCCCAGCCCCAACCCCTGACCACCACCCGAGCCTCGGGACCAAGGAGGACGAGATGCCGCGCTACCTCATCGAACGCCACTTCCACGTCGGCCAGGACGAGATGCCAGCGGTAGGGCGCAGGTCCAGGCGCATCGCCACGGAACACTTCCCCCAGATCGTCTGGGAGCACAGCCACGTCGTCGTCGACGACAGCGGAAGGGTCACCACCTTCTGTGTCTACCAGGCACCCGACGAGGACGTGATCCGGCGCCACTCGGAGCAGCTTGCTCAGCACGAGCTTGCCAGCATCCACGAGATCGCGGGTGACGTGACCCCCGCGGACTTTCCCATCTGATCGAGTGCCACGGATTCCGGAGGCGGGTGCTGGAGCTCAGCGCGAGGTCAGCCGATCTCCGGCGCTTCGGAGCCGGGTCGCTCCGCCAGCAACCGTGCGTCCGTGACGTGGTATGCGGCCTGCATGGCGACCGCACGTAGCTTGGCGATCTGGCGGCGCCGCTCGACGTCTCCCTCCCCCAGCAGCTCCAGCGCCTCCTTGTACAGGTCGGCCGCCTCATCCTTCGCCCAGCCGCGAGAGGCCTGATCCGCGGCGAGGAGAAGGTAGCGCACTGCCTTGCCGGCGTCGCCCCCCTCTCGCCAGTGCTCGGCCAGAGCCGTCGCAGTCGCCCCGCCACCTCTGGTCCTAGCTTCGAGGAAAGCGGCAACAGCTGCGTGCCGCTCGCGTCGTTTCCGCCGGGAGATCGTGGCATGAGCGACCTCCCGGATCAGGACATGTTTGAACGAGTACTGCTCGTCATTCTCGATCCAGGACAACGGCTCTCGGACCACGATGGCGCGAGCCTCGAGCGACCTCAGTGCCTTGTCCACATCCTGTTGCAGGTGGAGCTGCTCGAGCGCCCCACGCCAGAAGGTGCGACCGACCACCGCGGCGTCGAGCACCAGTGAGCGTTCCTCAGTCGGGAGAGCATCAAGTCGAGCAGCGATCACGTCACGCACGGTTGTCGGAAGGCTGCCGGATCTCGTCGTGGACCGCTCCGCGAGCGACGTGGCGAATTCCTCAATGAAGAGGGGATTGCCCTGGGCGGCGTCGACGATGACGGAAGTGTCACTTGCCTGCTCGAGCGCCCGGACGCTGGTCATCAGCCAGGACGCAAGGTCACCCGCCATGCCACTGTCGAGGGGCTCCAGGTGCAGCGGGGTGTAGCTTGCAGTCGCCGTCTGCCAGTGCGACCGCGTCTCCAACAGCTCGGGTCGGGCGAGCGCGAGGAGCAGCAGCGGCGAACCGCGGATGCGGGTGGCAAGCAACTCCAGAAGATCCAGCGTCCCAGCATCGGCCCAGTGCAGGTCCTCGAACACGAGCACGGTCGGGCCCCGACCGGCGACGGCCTGCACCCACTCACGAGCTGCCTCGAAGAGCACCTGGCGGTCCGAGACCCCGCCGTTGCTGGCGATGCCCACCAGAAGAGCGACACATGCCGCGACGTGGTCAGGGTCGCCGAGGTCGAGACCCGCCGTCGACGACTGCAGCTTCTGGCGCGCTACCGCCGCGCTGTCGCTGGCGAAGACCTGAGCCACCTGCTTCACATGTTGGGCGAAGGGGCCATACAGGGTGGTGGCGCCGTAGGGAACTGCCCGGCCCCGGTAAACGCCCGCCCCTTCACGTTCGACGCCATCCAGGAAATCGGCGGCGAGCCGTGACTTGCCGATTCCGGCCTCGCCGAAGATGGCGGTGAGGTGGACCACGCTGTCCGCAGCGACTCGATGCCAGATGCCGCGCAGCGCCGCCAGCTCGGACTCGCGACCGAAGAGCGGCGCGTGGCGCAGCCCGCGGGCGCCCGGCGCCGTCAGAGCGCGCACCGCCTGCCAGGCGCCGACCGGCTGCGCCTTGCCTCTGACGGCGATCGGAGGCACCTGGCTGTACTCGAAGGCGGACCGGGTGGTCCGGTAGGTCTCGTCGCCCACCAGGACACCGTTCACGGGAGCTGCCAGCTGCAGCCGTGAGGCGGTGTTGACGACGTCACCGGTGACCAGTCCCTCGCCCTCGGCCACGCGCGCGCCGGTCGCGACCACCACCTCTCCGGTGTTGACGGCGACGCGGACGCTGAGGTCCAGGGTGGTGTCAGCCGCATTCATCTCACCGATCGCGCCGGTGATCGCCAGGGCCGCTCGGACGGCGCGCTCCGGGTCGTCGCCGTGCGAGACCGGGGCGCCGAAGATGCCTACCACCGCGTCGCCGATGAACTTCTCCACCGTGCCGCCGAAGGCCTCGATCTCCGAGCGCAACCGCGAGTGGTACGGCCTGAGTACCGCCAGAACGTCCTCAGGGTCGAGGCGTTCAGAGCGCGCGGTGAACCCAACGAGATCAGCGAAGAGAATGGAGACCAAGCGCCGCTCCTCGCCGCCCACATCCGTCTGCAGGTGCAAGGACGCTCCGCAGACGGGGCAGAAGCGGAAGGTCGCGTCGACCGCCGCCCCGCAGCTCAGGCAGGTGCTCACGCCCATTGGCTCACCGGTGTCGGACGCATCGCCCGCAACTCGCCCTGCCCCACGTGTCTCCGTCCGTTCCTCCTGGCTACTGTATCCGAAGGCGGACTCCAGGGGGCCACCCCGGCGGCTCCCGGTCCGGCGTATGCCTCACGGGCCGACCCCAGCTGGCCATCCTCAGGCAGCGCGATGGGTAACGCCCAGCCAGGCTCCGGAGTCCGCCGGGCTCCTCGAGGGCGATCCATGCGCGCCAAGATGGGTACCTGGGCGGCCCAACATGGGTACCGTTCCCGATTCTCTCGATCTGCGGGTTCTCGTAGCGTTGGCGCCACGCACTATCGAGCTTCGGGAGGACGCAGGCATGGCCACCCGGCAGGAAAGCCTCACACAATCCTCGCAGGCCGGCCGAGATGCCCAGCATCCCGTGGTCACCGGCGAGATCGTCATGACAGCCGTCGACCTCCGCACTCCCCGTGCGGCCCCTCGAGGGGCGGCCGTATCCGAACCCGACATGCCGGTTCAGAGGGAGGTCGCCGTCGAGAACCGCAAGCGAGCGAGCGAGCGCATCACGGTGCCCGGAGGAGGAAGGCGTGGCCCGATACCTGGTTGAACGGATCTTCCCCCAAGGCTTCACCATGCCCATGACCGATGCGGGCGTCGCGCAGTGCGCCGGGTTAATCGATCGCAACGCGGACCTCGGGGTCACCTGGGTGCATTCCTACGTCAGTGACGACCGACGTAAGACCTTCTGTGTCTACGACGGCCCGGATCCGGAGTCGATCCGCCGGGCATCGGCCCGCAACGGGCTGCCGATCGAGAGCATCACCCGGGTTCGCGTGCTCGACCCGTACTTCTTCTTATGACCGCTGCTGGCACCGCCGCGCCCTGCCCCCGCATGGCAACGCTCACCCTGGACCAGGTCCTCTCGCGCGAAGCTCTCCGCTTCGGGGAGGAGCGGCACGACCTCGCCGACATCGTCCTGGTGACGATGCTCAGCGGCACATGGCAGCGCCTGGTCGCTCGCGTGGCGCGGAGCCTCGCAGTAAGGGCCGTGCGCGGGGAGCGTTTGACCGGCGAAGAGCTGAGACGGCTGCTCACGGAGTTCCGCTATCGGCACCACCTGATCGCCGCGGCTGACCTCGAGTCGTGGATGTCACGGCGCTCGCTGCGGCTGGCCGATCTGGAGGGGGTGCTGGAGCGTAACTGGCTGGCCGACCGCTATCCCGACGCGCCGATCTCCCCCGTGGCCAGCGAGCAGGTGGTAGCGGTGATCTGGGCGGAGGCTCGGCTCGCGGGGATCATGGAAGCAGGCCAAGACACGCTGGTCGCGTGGCATGCGGGCTTCGACTGGGTGGCAGCGGTCGAGCTCGCGAGCTCCTCACGCTGGGCGCCGGCGTGTGACCAGGGACGTGTCGCCGAGACGACCGAGCTCGCACTGCGAGACCCCGTGGGAGGTCTTCGTCTCCTTGGGCGAAGCGACGTCTTCAGGCGGGTGATGCGGCTGCTCTCGCTCCAGGCCGGCTACGAGCGCTTCCGCGCCCATGCCGTCACCGACAAGGCTGTCGACGCCCGGATCGCCCAGCACCGGCTGGATTGGACTACCGTCGAAGGCTGGGAGCTCAGCTTCGAGCTGGAAGGAGCGGCGCGGGAGACCCGGTTGCAGGTCGTCTGCGATGGGAAGGCACTGGGCGAGATTGGTGCCACGCTCGGCGTCGAACCGGTATCGCGACGTCTCGAGATCGGGAGCGCGCCGAGTGGGATCAGCGCGGTTCTGCTGGCGGCGAGAGACGGCGACCTGGTGGGGCCGTGGAAGGAGGACGGACGGTGGCGTGTGCTGCAGCTGGTGTCCCGCCGAGATCCGGAGAGCGCGGCGGACGAAGCCCTCCGGTCGCGAGCCCGCGACGAGCTTCTGGCGGAGATGGTGGAACGTCTCGCTGCCGGCAAGGCGGTGCGCGATGAATCTCTCTGAGATCGACTCCGATTCCCCCTCGGGGGCGCTCGACGGCCTCTCCCTGCTGGCGCCGCTGTCGGACGCCGAACGCGCGCTGATCGTCAACTGCTTCGTGCCGGTCCGCTACGAGTACGGCGACACCGTCGTTTCCCAGGGTGACCTGCCCGACGCGTACTACGTCATCGCCAGTGGCCACGCGCGGGTCCTCAGCACGGCCTCCGACGGTGAGGAGGTGCCGCTGAACACACTGTCGGCGGGCGACAGTTTTGGGGAGGTGGCCCTGGTCGAGCACAGCCCGCGCTCGGCAACCGTGCGTGCCTCCACGCCGCTCGAGGTCTGGCGCCTCGATCGCAGTGTCTTCCTCGCGCTGCTGCGTGTCTCCCCCGCGATTCGAGAGAGGTTCGAGGTTGACGCGGCGGCGCTGACGCGGGGTGACTTCCTGCGGCTCCACCCGGCCTTCGCCACCCTGCCCCGCGGGCCCCTGAATGAGCTGGTGGGCTCGATGGAGGAGGTCCGGCTCGAGAACGGCGGCGAGCTGCGCCCTGACCAGGACGGTCTCTACCTCGTGGGTGAAGGCCGTATCACAGCGATCGACACCGCCGGGCACGAGCTGTACACGCTTCACTCGGGCGACGTGGCCGGCACCCCTCAGCCCGGGGCTGGCGGGGGGGGCGTGCTGAGGGCGCAGGGTGATGCTCGCCTGCTGGTCCTGCGATCGGACCTGGTGCAGCACCTCACCGCCCGCTACCCAGAGGTCCGGCGACGTCTCCAGGAGCGCGCCGCAATGGCCAGCAGCCGCCAGCGCGGCCGGCCCTCGGCGTCGACCTGGCCACCCGCCGCCCCGCCCGCGCGCGAGGAGGAGCTGCTGGCGGGGACCGCCGAGGAACACACCCCGCGACTCGACCTGGCGCCCGGCTCCGGGCAGCGTCGCCACAGACGGCGCGGTTTCGCCGTGGTGCGTCAGGTCGATGCGATGGATTGCGGAGCGGCGTGCGTCGCCACGCTGTGCCGCCAGTACGGACACGACGTGTCACTGCCGGCCATCCGCGCCGCGGTCGGCACCTCCCTCGACGGCACCAGCCTTCGGGGCATGATGCTGGGGGGCGCTCAGATCGGCATGGAGCTTCGCGCTGTCAAGTCGTCCGTCGACCGGCTCGCGGCCATGCCCAAACCGGCGATCCTCCACTGGGGCGGAAACCACTGGGTGGTGCTGCACCAGTTGAGCAAGGGGCGAGCGGTGCTCGCGGATCCGGCTCTGGGGCTGCGGAGCGTGACCGAAGCGCAGCTCGCCGCGGAGTGGACGGGGTACGCGGCGCTCGCGACGCCCACGGCGAGGCTTGCCGACGCCCCCCGCGGCGGGCTGCGGCTGGGATGGCTGTCTCCCTTCCTGCGCGCGCATCGCGGGAGGCTGGGGCTGGCTGCCGTTCTGGCCCTGGCCGCGACCGGCCTGCAGATGGGCCTGCCGGTTCTCACCCAGGTCGTGATCGATGGTCTGCTCCAGGACCGGGGCGCTGCTTGGGTGTCCCTGGTGGTGGGCGGGATAGTGGTTGCCCTGTTCGCATCGGTCACCGTGACCATCCTGCAGCGACGCATCCTCGCCCGGGTCGCGGTGGCGATCGACGGTCGTGCCCTCGACTACCTTGCCGAGCGGCTGCTGCGGCTCCCCGTGGGCTACTTCCAAACGCGTCGGACCGGCGACATCCAGCGCCGCCTCGAGGGCATGCGGGAGATCCGCCGCGTCCTCGTCGAGGATGGCGTGCTCAGCGTCACCGCCGTCTTCCAGCTGGTGGCCGCCCTGGTGGTCATGGCGCTCTACTCGTGGGTGGTCGCCCTGCTCTTCCTCGCGGTCATGCCCCTCTACGGGCTACTCATGCGCTACTCGTCCAGGCGCCTCAAGCCGGCACTGGACGCCCTGGAGGAGGCCTTCGGTCGCTATCAGGGGAAGCAGTTGGACTCGATCCGTGGCATCGAGGTGGTCAAGGCCTCCGGCGCTGAAGACGGCTGCCGGCGCACCCTGCTGCACGAGTTCGAGGGATTGCAGGAGCGGCTGTACCGCAGGGACATGACCGTGCTGGTCTACGACGGTCTGGTCGCCATCGCCTGCCTGGGGATCGTGACCATCTTCCTGTGGGCCAGTGCTCTGCTGGTCGGTAGCGGCGCGCTGACCATCGGAGCCCTCGTCGCCATCAACACGCTGGTGCTGGCGGCCAACGCCCCGCTCCGGAGCCTGCTCTGGTTCTGGGACCAGCTCCAGTACGTCGTGGTCCTGCTGGGCAGACTGCAGGACGTGCACGAGAACAAGCCGGAGCAGGAGCAGACGTCCCACCTGCACGTCTCGCCGCCACTGGAGGGACACGTTCAGCTCCGCGGGGTCTCCTTCTCGTTCCCGCACACTCCGGAACGGGCGATCCTCCGCGACATCTCGCTCGACGTGCCCGCCGGCCTCACCGTGGCCATCGTCGGTCGGTCGGGTTCGGGGAAGTCCACCTTGCTCCGCTGCCTCGCCGGACTGCTGCTGCCTTCCGAGGGCTCAATCGAGTTCGACGGCGCGGATCAGCGCACCCTCTCGCTGCGCGACCTGCGGGTCCAGCTGGGTTTCGTGCTCCAGGAACCGTACCTCTTCGATGCTACCATCGCCGAGAACATCGCCTTCGGACACGGACCAGCGGACCTCGGACGCATACAGGTCGCGGCCACCGTTGCCAACGCCGCCGAGTTCATCGAGCGTCTCCCCCTCGGCTATCAGACGCGCGTGGGCGACTCCGGCCTGAGGCTGTCCACCGGGCAGGCACAGCGGATATCCATCGCGCGCGCCGTCTATCACCAGCCGGCCATCCTGCTGATGGACGAGCCCACCAGTGCCCTCGACACCGAGGCCGAGCGGGCAGTCAAGGAGGGCCTCGACCGGCTGCGGCACGGGCGCACCGCCTTCGTGGTGGCCCACCGGCTGTCGACGATCCGCGACGCCGATCTCATCTGCGTGCTCGAGCAGGGCCGGCTGGTCGAGAAGGGCACCCATGACGAGCTGATCTACAAGCGCGGGCTATACGCGTACCTCTACTCGCAGCAGCTCGCAGCGTGAGCACGAATCGGGAGCAATGACCAATCACAAGGAGGCACAGCAATGACCGACCAGTCCGACACACCGACCCAGGGCGACAAGCCCAGGACCCCACTACGCGACACCGATCCCCATGTCGAGCCGGCGGTGGTCGAGGATCTTGACCTGCCCGATCAGGACCCGGATAACCTCCGCGGTGGGCGTTGCCATGCGCCCGACATATTCCTGCCGGGAGTCACCTACGTCCCCGGCTGACTCCCATCGCCTCGAGCGATCGTTCCGCAGCCGAACCGGCTGGTCCAGAGAGGCACCCACGATGACCTCATCCACAAACGCGGGCTGTACGCGTACCTCTACTCGGAACAGCCGGCAGCGTGAGCAGGAATCGGGAGCAATCACCAACCGCACGGAGGCACAGCAATGACGGACATGCCCGACTCGCGAACCCACGGCGAACTCGGGGAGACGCCCGAGACCACACCTCGTGACGCCGATCCCCACGTACAGCAGGCGGTCGTCGAAGACCTCGACCTGCCGGACGAGATCTCGGACAACCTGCGCGCGGGATGCTCGATCACGAAGCCACCCGCACCTCGTTGACACATAGATGGTGCGGCGGCAGATGCTTGCCTGCCGCCGCACCCGCCGGCGCAGAGAAGGAATCCGACCCAGGAGGCACCGACAACTGAAATGACCCACACAGGCATCCGCAGCCAGCCGGCTCAGCACCAGCGCGCGGATGCGAGCGCCACGCCGAGACGGACGTGGTCAAGGATGTCGAACTCCGCGGCGTGTGGCCGGACAGCCGCGCTGGCGGAACGGGCATCTCCATGACCGCTCTCAGCGTTGTCGTCGGTGGCGAGGCGCTCCTGAGCCACCCGCGGGCGACGGGCCAGGGCCGGTTCCGCCTCGCCGGCCGGGAGCTCGTTTCGGCGCTCGCCGAGGCGCGCCACCCCAGCTTCGACACCGAGGACGATCACAACCGCGACCGGGTGCTCGTCGAGGTCTCTGCGTTCTCGTGCAACTACCGAGATCGGGGAATCCTCCTGCAGGCGGACCTCGATGCGCCAAACCGCGTCACACCAGTCGGATCGGAGTTCTGCGCTCGCGTGCTCCAGGTGGGGCGCGATGTCTCAACCCTGAGGTCCGGCGATCGCGTGTTCGCCAACAACCAGTGGCCCCGTGCTGTGGCCGACGGCGTGCGTGCCGGGATACCCACCGATCACGCGTCACGCCGTCACCACTGCCTGCACAGCCGGCAGCTCGTGCGGGTGCCGAAGACGATGAGCGATGAGGAGGCCGCGGCCTTCGCGCTCGGCGCCCAGACGGCGTATGGCATGGTGCGACGGCTCCACCTGTCCTTCCGGGACCCGGTGCTCGTGACCGCGGCGGCGTCGAGTACATCGCAGTTCACGATCAGCGCGCTCCACAACCATCCGACGAGGCCTCACATCCTGGCCCTCACCACCAGCGCAGGCGCTGCCGATTCGGCGCGCAGGCGTGGGGCCGACGAGGCCGTCGTGATTCCCCGCGCGACGTTGGAGACCCTCGGGGCCGCCCCCGAGCAGCTGTCGACCCTTGTGGCCGACGCCGGCGGGTTCGCCGCTATCATCGATCCTTTCCAGGACGTGTACTTCCCGGTTCTCGCCGGGCTTCTTCGGGACGAGGGCCGTTACATCTCCTGCGGGCTGGCGGCCCAGTACCAGGGGGCTGACCTCAGAGTTGTCCCCGACGGCGCTTTGGCTCGTGCGCTCGCTCAGCTCAGCCTGCAGAACGCCACGTTCATCGGCCACTGCCTGGGCACCGGGGAGGATCTTGAGCGGGCACTTCGCGACTACCTCGACGGGCGTCTTCCCGTCCCGTTGGACTCGGTCCACACCGGGCCGCCGGCGCCGTTTCTCCAGCGATCGTTCATCGACCGCCACCGCGTGGGCAAGGTCGTCTACCGCTATTAGCATGCGCATCAACCCCGAGGAGGAACTTCCGATGACCGACACAGGAACTCAGCGCGAAGCACCGGATAGCTCGCCGGAGCACGACGATCCCCGTGTGGAGCCGACGCTGGTCGAGGATCTCGATCTCCCGGACGAGGAGCCCACGGGCCTGCGCGGCGGGCATTGCAGGGCGGACTACATCCCGGGAATCACCTACGTCAACCCCTAGTGGTGTGGGCGGCACGATGACCGATTCTGCGCAGGGCTTCGCTGAGGACCTGGCCCTGCGCTACCAGCTTCACGGTTTCAGCGGCTCCTCGGCGATACCGAATGCCTCAGTGGCATTCGGTGCTGCCGGCGTCGCGTACTTTCTCATGCGCTATGCCCAGGTCAGGCGTGATGCGACGGTGCTATCCTCCGCCGCCGAGTGGGCTCGGAACGCTGACGCCCTGTCGAAACAGCTGGCCGGACTGGCTCCGCCGGAAGGAGTCGGGCTGACGCCCGGGCATGGGCTCTACTACCATGGCCCCGGCGTTGCCTGGGTGCGGGCGCTGGTCGCCGTCGCTTGGGGTGATCCCGGTCAGGCGACGCGGTCGGGCTTGGAGTTCGTCCAGGCGGCCGAGGATGGGGTGCATCCACCCTGGGATGTCAACTGGGGCGCCGCCGGGCTGCTGTTGGGCTGCGCCCAGCTCGTACGAGCGATCACGGGGCCCGCGCAGCAGCGAATCCGCGGTGTGGGCGATCAGCTGGCCTCGACACTCACAAGCCTCGCCGCTGATGCGGTCAATGGACCTCTCGAGTTCCTCGGCGCCGCTCACGGCTGGGGGGGGATCGCACAGGCGCTCCTTCGGTGGAGCGCCGCGCTGGCGGAGGCGCCGTCTCCAGGATTGATGCTGCTGCTCGACCGTCTCATCTCGCTGCGCCGCCGCACCGGCCACTGGCCGCTCAGGGCAGGCTCGCGAATCGTCTATCGCGGATGGTGTCACGGCAGCGCGGGGTGGGCGCAGCTCTGGGCCCTGGCATGGCAGCGGACGGGAGACGAGCGGATGCTGGCGATGGCCGAGGAGTGCGCCGCCCACGCCCTGGCCGATCCCTTTCCCGGGCCAAGCCTCTGCTGTGGTCGCGCTGGCGAGGCGTTCGCGGCGCTCACCTTGTATCGGGCGACCGGGGCAGCGCACTGGCTTCAGGACGCGGGGCGGACCGTGTCGCAGGCGATCGGCACCGTCGCTTCAGGTGACGGCGGTGCCGACCAGCTGTTCCGGGGGGAGCTCGGCGTTGCCCTCGCAGCCGTCGAGCTCGAGGACCCCACCCGGTCGGCCATGCCCATCTTCGAGGCCATCGGCTGATGGCTGGCGACACCCGCGCGAGTGACCCGAGACCGCAACCGCCGCGGCGAGCCCGAGCGGACTTCTTCGCCTTTCGCGTGCCTGCTCTCCCTGCCGAGACGCTCACTTGCTGGGCGGAGGGCGTCGAGGCCCCGACCGCCTCGCCTGACGACCTCGAGGCCGCCCTGGAGCGCGACCGTCTGACCCTGACGCAGCGCCTGAAGACGATCGCGAGCAGGAGGGACGTGCAGTCCGCCATCGCCGTGGCGTCGCCGGATCTCTTCGACGCCGTCAGCGCCAACGCGGGCGAGGCCAAGGTCGAAGCGTCGCTCATCCGCTATGTCACCCGCATGGCCACGCGCCCCACGCCCTTCGGCCTGTTTGCGGCGTGCGGGACGGGACGCATCGGCCGGTGCACCGGGATCACCGTCCCACCCCGCAGCGACTGGCGCCGGCACACGCGGCTCGACGGAGATTACCTGGACCGGGTGCTGCAGAGCCGGGCTCGGGCGCTGCGGGCCAGCCTCGCCTTCTGCCCGAACGCATCGCTGTACCGCGCCGGGCCCCGCTGGCGCTACGTGGTCACCCGCCTGGAGAAGCTGGAGCGGACCCATCACGTGGCGGAGGTCCCCGACTCCCCGCACCTGCTTGGCGCACTCGACGCAGCGGTGCACGGCGCCGAGCCAGCGCGGATCGCCGGTGCGGTCGCCTCCAGCGGGGTGGCTGTTGACAGCGCCGTCCGGTATGTTGACGAGCTGATCGAAGCCCAGGTGCTGGTGCCCGCCATGGCGCTGTCGCTGACCGGGGCGCTGCCGCTGGATGCGCTGATCGACGACCTGGAAGGCACCGGCGATGCAGAGACGGCGGCAGCGCTCCGCGGGGTCCGTGCCCAGCTGGCGTCGATCGACGCCGAGGGGCTGACAGCCAGCCCGCGCCGCCACGCCGAGATCACCGCGATGCTCGACGGCCTGCCCGAACCGGCCAGCCGAGCCACCCTGCTGCAGGTGGATGCGACAATCCCCGCGCTGGGGGCCACGTTGTCAACCTCCGCAGTCGATGACGCCGTCCGCGCCGTGGAGCTGTTGCGGCGGATCTCCGCCCCCAGAGCGGCGTCCGAGCTGGGCCGCTTCCGCGTCGCCTTCGCTGAGCGCTACGAGGAGCGTGAGGTGCCGCTTCTCGAAGCTCTCGATGACGACCTCGGCCCCGGCTTCGGTGGCGGGAGCAACCCGGCCCCCCTGGTCAAGGGTCTGGCGTCACCGCCCGTGGAGACAGCGTCCTTCGGTCGCCGGGAGCGGGGACTGCTGAGCCTGCTGCATCGAGCCTGGACCGGGAACTCGCTCGAGGTCGCCCTGGAAGCCGCTGACATCGACGCCCTGGAGCGCGCCGCACCACCCCCCCTGCCAGCGGCATTCCACCTGATGGCAACCATCGCCCGCACCGCCGGCGGCGAGCGCCTGGTGCTGGACGCCGCCTTGGGGCCCTCCGGCGCCACCTTCCTCGGACGTTTCTGCCACGCCGATCCCGAGCTGCTCCATCAGGTACGGCGGCACGTCCAGGAGGAGGAGGCGCTCGACCCCGATGCCATGTATGCCGAGATCGTCCATCTGCCCTCGGGCCGCCTCTCCAACGTCCTCGTCCGCCCCGTGCTGCGGAGCTGGGAGCTCACCTGGCTGGGATGCTCTGGCGCGCCTACGGATCGGGTCATCCCGGCGTCCGATCTCCTGGTCTCGGTCCGGCATGGCCGCTTCGTGCTGCGCTCACGGCGATGGAATCGCCGCGTCGTGCCGCGCCTCACCAGCGCGCACAACTGGAGCCGGCGGTCTCCCGGCGTGTATCGCTTCCTCGCCGCGCTGCAGTCGGAGGGCGCCATGGGTAGCGTCGCGTGGTCCTGGGGACCGCTTGCCGGGGCGCCCTTCACCCCACGAGTGCGGTGGGGACGGGTGATCCTGGCGCTCGCCACCTGGCGCCTCGACAGGGAGCAGGCACGCTCCCTCGAGCTGCGTGACCCGCTGGCTCGGTGGCGGGCGGTCCAGGCGTGGCGCCGTGAACGGCGGTTGCCGCGCTGGGCCCAGCTCGTCGAAGGTGACAACCGGCTGGTCGTCGACTTCGACAACACACTGAGCGTCGACACTTTCGTGCGCGAGCTCCGCGATCGCGATGACGCGGTGGTGCAGGAGTGGTACCCGGCCCCCGACCAGATGATCGTCGACGGCGCGGACGGACACCGTGCCCTCGAGCTCGTTATCCCAGTCATCCGCCAGTCGACTGCGACCCCGGATCCAGCGCCCCCGGCACCGGTATCGCACGCCCGAGTTCGAGCGACCGGGGTTCGGCGCACATTCCCTCCCGGGAGCGAGTGGAGCTACGTCAAGCTGTATAGCGGACTGGCGAGCGCCGACACTCTGCTGCGCGAGGATGTTGGCCCGCTCGCACGGCGCCTGATTGGGTCGGGGGGCGCGGACCGCTGGTTCTTCATTCGCTATGCCGACCCGCGACCTCACTTGAGAGTTCGCTTCCATGGCGATCCCCACGGCCTGCAGGAGCCGCTGCACCAGCTTGCGGGTCGGGTGCTCGACGCCGGTCTGGCCCACGATGTGGAACTCGCGACCTACCATCGGGAGATCGAGCGCTATGGAGGGGCCGCCGGCATCGAGCTCGCCGAGCAGATCTTCCACGCCGATTCCGACGCGGTGGAGGCGCTGCTCCAGATGTTCGAGCCCGGAGAGCGCGGCCTCGACGAGCGCTGGCGCATCGGAGCCCTCGGCAGCGACCTGCTCATGCGAGACCTCGGCTTGGACGAGGAGACGCGCGCTCGGCAAGCGCGTTCGGTGTTCCGGTCATTCGAGCGTGAGTTGGGAGCCGCCGGCCGTCCGCCCAAGGCGGTGGCACAGAGGGTCCGCGAGCACGAGGCAGCGGTCACAGCCCTGCTCTTTGAAGAGCAGGGCACCTCTCCTGCGTTGCGTCCAGGGATCGAGGTGCTCCGGCAACGGTCAGCTCGGCTGGTACCGCTGGTCGCCGACCTCGAGCGCCTGCAGAGCGATGGGCTCATGGAACGAACCATGGAGGACCTGGCCGAGTCCCTCGTGCACATGTGGCTGAACCGTCTCTGCAGGTCTGAGAACCGTTTCCACGAGTACGTCACCTACGGGCTCCTGGCTCGGGCGCTGCAGGCGCGCGTGGCACGACGGCAGGCTGCCGGCCACCTGCAGCGGGAGCGCGCTCGCTGACACCTGCGGGGGCGAGCAGTGCACCGTGCGCCGGTCCACCCCATACCGGGTCGCCACATCGGTGATCCTGGTGCCCTCCAACGCCTCCCTGACCGCGAGGTAGCGCTGCTCAACCACCGACAGCTCCCCCAGCATCCCAGGCCCTCCGTGGGGCGACCCGAACCGAGGTCTCAGGATCGCCCCGGAGGTGGAGCGAGTGGGACACAGGTACCGGAGCCCGTGTCGCCTAGGTACCGAAGCCGGGTCGCCCGATGAGACACAGGACCCGGAGCCAGAGGGGGACAGGCGTACCGGACTGTCACAGCCCCAAGGGTTTCGCCGTGGAGCCCATGGTGGGAATCGAACCCACGACCTACGCCTTACCAAGGCGTTGCCCCAAATGGGAGCGGTTCTGTATTCGAAGTCGGCCTTCGCCTGCTCTTGGGCCAGCATCTTTGAGGTTCTTGCAGTTGCCGTGAAGTGACCTCAATGCCGCCGTTCTGGGTGGAGCGGTACCCCTTCACGATGAGATGAGGTCGGCTGCCCTGCATCGCGCCATGGCCTTCGAGCGGCGCGTCCCAGTCTCGGTCCCGGCGTGATGATTCCCGCGATCAAGCCCCCATCCGCGGTTTGCAGAGCGTCTCCTCACTCTGCGGCATCAGCGGCGGCGATGACCTCGCCCATGTGTCGTTCGGGCGGACGCTCGAGCAGCGGCACCACGTTTTCGCGCATCCACGTGTTACCGAGCTCCGTCGCCATCCGGTCGAGCGTCTGCGCCGTGTCTCCGAAGATCACGAGGATCACGTGCCGATCGGACACGTACAAGACGCGCGCTCCGCGAAAGCCCGAAAGACGCCGCATCCGCGCCCCGAGCTCTCCCTCGACGGCGCTGAAGAGGCCAGGATCGACGGGATCCTTGAAGTGAAGGTGGTTGACTACGGCGTGCATATCGGTCCTGTGTTGAGTGGGGCAGGTTACGTCGAGCGGGCTCGCCGCACGCCTAGGCTTCGCGAAAGACGGTGATGGGTGGAAGGACGCCATGCTTCTCCATCAGCGCGACCGTCTCCGGAGAGGGCGCGGAGAGCATGGCCTCCATGGCGTCCATGTCCGTTACATCAACGGTGACGGCAACCCGGTTGCTTCCGCCCTGGGCGACGTAGTCCCTTACATTCGTCCCGGCCGCTCCAATCGCATCGGCACGCTCCTGCTTTCCCTGCAACCAGCGAGCCACATCGGCGACCGCGTGAGTGATAACAGCCTTGGCCATGTGCACCTCCTAAGGGCCCAAAGGATGGCGACCGGCATCGGTGCCGGATAGCCGTCCGGGGGGCTCCTCTTCATCCTACAGTGGCTCGGCGCATCGACCTCGACCGAGACCTCCCTGATCTCGGTCGCCATCTCACTCCAGCTCAGCCCGCGCTCGCGCCGCCGGCCATCGACCGCCTGCCGGAGCGCGACGGCGTCGAAGTTACGCCGCAAGGGTCTCCGCGTGGAGCCCAAGGTGGGAATCGAACCCACGACCTACGCCTTACCAAGGCGTTGCTCTACCTCTGAGCTACTTGGGCCCGGGCAGCAGACGAAGGGGCATGGTACTCGACGGCATGCCCTCTCCCCCACCTTGCGTCTCCGTCGACCAGGGGCGGGGGGCGAGATGCGGTATCCCATCCGGTTCGGCGACCAGGACCTCACCCGCACCCAGGTCGCGCAGGAGCTTGATCCGCGGGGAGCGTGGGCCGGGCCGCTTGGGCAGAGGCTTGCTCCCGACGAACATCTGTTCTACGATCGAGCGATGGACGGACGGCGACGTCCACCCGCCCGCTACGTCGAGCAACCCTGCCAGCGCGCCCTCAACCCGGTCCGGGGGATGCCCTTCCGGTGGCCGCTCAACCCCTATGTGGGGTGCGTTCACCGCTGCACCTTCTGCTACGTGCGCGCCTTCGAGGTGCGGGCCGACCGCGACAGCGCTGACGGTTACGGCCGCAGCGTGAGGGTGAAGACGAACGTGGCCACCCTTCTCCGCACCGAGCTGGCCCGTCCGAGCTGGTCGGCTGAATTGGTCGCGCTCGGCACCGCCACCGATCCCTACCAGCCGGCCGAGGCCCGCTACCGGCTGACCCGGGGCTGCCTGGAGGAGCTCGCCCGGGCCCGCACCCCGGTCGGGTTGGTGACCCGCGGGCCGATGGTGCTGCGCGATATCGACGTCCTGCAGGATCTGGCGGCCTGCGCCGACCTGACCGTGACCGTCAGCCTGCCGACCCTGGACCTCGAGGTCTGGCGCCGGACGGAGCCCGGCACCGCGCCGCCGCGACAGCGCCTGCGGGTGATCGCGTCACTGGTCGAGGCAGGGATCCGAGCCGGAGTGGCGCTGGCGCCGCTCCTCCCCGGCATCAGCGACAGCCCCGAGGGCATCGCCGCCGTGGTGGCGGCAGCGCGGCAGGCGGGCGCGACCCACCTCTGGTCGGGGGTGCTCCGCCTGCCCCCCGGCACCCGCGAGCACTTCCTGGCCTCGCTGGAGCAGGATTGGCCGGAGCTGCTCGACCGCTACCGGGCGATGTACGCGCGGGGCGCGGCGGCGCCGCCGTCGGTCCGCGCCGCGACCCAGGATGCTGTCGAGACCGAGCGGCGGCGCTGGTCCATCGCCGACCGGCGGAGGCGACCGATCCGGCCCCTGCCCGCGCCGGCGCAGATGGATCTGCTCGCCGTCTGAGCTTCACGGGGTCCGCGCCGCGGCGCCGAGGCCCACCCCCTCGCCGGCGGACCGCCGGCTCCCTCAGACCCCGGCCGCCCCTCTGCGAGTGGACAGCTCGGCGAGCAGCGCCGCCTCGTCGAGGCTGCGGGGCTCGGCTCGCTCGCGGGTCATCCGGTTGGCGAGGCGCTGGACCAGCTGGTTGGCCGGCGCCGGCACACCGTGGAGGCGGCCGAGCAGGACGATCTCTCCGTTGAGGTAGTCGACCTCGGAGGTTCCGGCGTGGCGGGCCAGGCTCTGCCAGGTGGAGCTGCCGCCCCGCTTCTCCCCGTTCACGGGACGGAGCCGGATCAGGTCGCCGCGCCGCAGAGCCTCCTCCTCCGGCGACGCGTAGGGGATGCCTGCGGCCTCAAGGCAGGCCACCCCCTCCTCGCGAACCGCTCGCGCAAGGACGCCGTCTCGGGCCGGAGTGGCGCAGATCGCCTCCACCGCATTGGTGAGGTTCATCAGCAGCTTGGCGTACTTCCAGCGCATCACGTCGGCCAGCCCTCGGGAGTCGAAGCCGGCGGAGCGCAGCGCCACCACCATCTCCTCCACTGCCGCGTCGGCTGCCCTCGGGTACCGGCCCACGTCGACGATGCCCGGGCAGGGGGCGGCCTCGACCCGGACCACCCCGGCGACCAGATGGGTGGCCGGGATGATGACCCACATGGCCAGCGTGTTCTCGAAGCGGCGGAGGGTGGTGGGCTCGTTGGCAACGCCATTCTGCCCGCAGATCACCACCAGGGAGGGGGGCGCCACCGCGGCCAGGTCGGCGACGGCGCGCTCCGTGTCCTGGGACTTCACGGTCAGCAGCACCGTGTCGTCCTCCGACCAGTCCAGCTCGGCCGGCGAGGCAAGCGCCGGGATGGGCACGGTGACGGTCCGGTCCGGCGTCTCCAAGGTGAGCCCGTCCCTCTGGATGGCGGCCAGGTGCTGCCCCCGGGCGATCACCACCACCGGGAGGCCGGCGAGGTGGAGCCGGGCGGCGATCACGCCCCCCACCGCCCCGGCCCCGTAGACGATGAAGCGGCGAGCCACGGGATCAGCTTAGCCAGCCGAGCCTTGGGCTCCGGGCCTCGCTCGGTCAGCCTCAGTGGAGGCGGCGGAGCAGGTCGTCGATCTCCGCCTGGTCGGAGACCCGCACCCGGGCGTCCACGACCACCGCTCCCGTCGCCGCCACCATCACGGGGTTGCAGTCCAGCTCGGCGATCTCCGGCCGGTCACCGAGCAGCTGACCCACCCTCCAGAGAACGTCGCCGAGCGCCTTGCGGGAGACCGGGGGGCGGCCGCGGTATCCGTCCGCCAGCTTGCCGATGGTGGTCGCGTCGATCATCACGTCGCACTCGGCTCGAGACAGGGGCGCGGCGGCGAAGTAATGGTCCTGGACGATGTCGCTGATGATCCCGCCGGTCCCCACCATGACCAGCGGCCCGAAAGATGGGTCGTTGAGGCCACCGACGATGGCCTCCAGGGCCGGCCCTTCCACCATCTGCTGCACGACCATCGCCTCGAGATCGTCGCCCACCGCCTGGCGGAGCTGGCGGATCGCGCTCTCCAGCTGACGCTGGGAGGCGATGCCCACCAGCACGGCGCCGCGGTCGCTCTTGTGGAGAAGGCGCCGGCCGGTTCCCTTCAGCGCGATCGGGTAACCGATCTGGGAGGCGGCTCGGGCCGCCTCGTTGGCGGTCTCGACCACCGCGGTGCGTGCGGTCGGGATCCCGTAGGCATCGAGGAGGGCGGCGGTGCGGTCGTAATCGAGCCAGCCGCTGCCTCCCTGAGCCACCCCCGCGCGCACGATCGTATATGCGGCATCCAGGTCGATCCCCGGCGGAGCCGTGGGCAGGGGACGGATGGCGCTCCGCCACCGCGAGTACTCGCAGGCGCGGGCGAGTGCCACCACCGCCTCCTCGGGGAAGGCGAAGGTGGGCAGGCCATGGGCCCGGCCAAGGGTGCTGTCCATGCCGAGAAGCACCACGACGATGGGCTTTCGGGACTCCTTGGCCACCTCGATCAGGATCTCCAGGACCTTCTCGGGTGGCGCCGAGGCGAGCGGCGCGGCGATCGCGATCACGGCGTGCACCGTGCCCTGCTCGATGATCCGGCGGACCACCTGGCCGAAGTGGTTGGCGTCCGCGCCGGAACCCAGGTCGATGGGATTCGCGCTGCTGACCAGTCCGGGTATGGCGAGATCGCTGAGCAGGTCCCTGGGCAGCTCGGCCATCTCGAGCCCCGCGTCGCTGCACTCGTCGGCGGCCAGGACCGCGGCGCCGCCAGCGTTGCTGACCACCGCGACCCGCTTGCCCATCGGCAGCGGAGCCATGGCGAAGAGCGCCGCGCTGTCGAGCAGCTCGCCGAGGGTCCGCACCCGGATCACGCCGGCGCGGGCGAAGAGCGCGTTGACGCCGGTGTCGCTGGCCGCGGCCGCGGCGGTGTGGGAGGCGGCGGCCCGCTGGCCCGCGGGGGAGCGGCCTGACTTGAGCGCGATGAGCGGAACCCGCTGGGAGACCTCGGAGGCGATGCGCAGGAAGGCTCGCGGATTGCCCACCGACTCCAGGTAGAGGGCACCGACCTTGGTGTCGGCATCGGCGGCCCAGTAGCGGAGCAGATCGTTGGCGCTGACATCCGCCTTGTTGCCGAGGCTGGTGAAGTTGGCCAGGCCGATCCCGGTCTGGGCGGCGCGCTCCAGCAGCGCGATGCCCACCGCGCCGGACTGCGAGGCAAAGCCGATGTTGCCGTGCACCGGAGCCCGTGACGCGAAGGTGGCATTCAGATGCGTCGCGGTGTTGATCACTCCCATGCAGTTGGGCCCCACCAGCCGCATCCCGTAGTCGTGCGCCTTGCGGACGATCTGGTCCTGGAGCTCGAGGCCGCCGTCATTGGTCTCGGCGAAACCGGAGCTGATGATCACCAGGCCCTGCACACCCGCGGCGCCGCACTCGTCGACGACATCGAGGACGCCGGCCGCAGGCACCGCGATGATGCCGAGGTCGGGCACCGGCTGGCAGTCGGCGACGGTCGCCTTGGCGGGAAGTCCGGCGATCTCCGTAGCAGTGGGGTTCACCGGAAAGATCGGGCCGGCGTACCCGCCGGCCAGCAGGTTCTCGACGATCCGGCGTCCCACCGAGGCCGGGGAGCGTCCCGCCCCGATCACGGCGACCGCCTTGGGCCTCAGAACGGCGGAGAGCGACCGGATGACGGAGGAGGCGTCGCGCCTTTCGGCGGCCGCCCGCCAGCGGGCCAGGTCGACCAGGTAAAGCTCGACCGCATACTCGCCGCCCTGAAGCTCGATCACGGCCGAGAGCCCGGACCGTTTGAAAACGTCCAGCATCTTGCGGTTCTCGGCCAGGCAGCGCGCCGTGAACCGGAGGTAGCCGAGGTCGTGGGCGATGATGACCAGCCGGTCGAGGAGCAGGGAGCCGATGCCCAGGCCCTGCACCGCATCGCTGACCAGGAAGGCCACCTCGGCGCTGCTCGGATCAGTCCGGTCGAAGCGCCCAACCCCGATGGTCTCGTCGTTGCGGAGAGCGATCAGGGCGACCCGATCGATCCCGTCGACATTGGTGAAGAACTCAACCTCCTGGGGGGTCAGATGGGGATGCGGCCCGAAGAAGCGAAGGCGCTTGCTCTCCGGGTCGAGGTGGTCGAAGAACCTGACATGGCGCTCGGCGTCGTCAGGCGTGATCGGCCGGATGGTGACCGTGGACCCGTCGGCGAGAAGCGAGTCAACCGGAGAGATCACCGGTGCCTCGGCCGGTCTCGGAGGGGCAGCGGGCCGTGTTGCAATCCTTGCCATATCTCAACAGTGGCCGTAGGTCACTGAACGGCCTAGAGGATGACGACCTCTATGCACAAGGTCCATGGTCCAGTGGGCACGGCCAGGCGCGCGAAGTCTCTCACATCGCGTGGAGCACGCGGCCGTCACGGGCTCGTTCCGTGCCGCGGCGCGCGATGCCCAATCCTGTCCATCCGGGCACGGGCGGGCTCCGGCTGATGCCGACCCAGCGGCCGCCGGCCGCCGCGGATCGGGGAATCCCTGGCCGATGGCCACGGCTGCGAGCGCTGACGGCCGCGTCGGTGGGAGCGCATCATCACCCGCCGATGGGTCCTCGCTCCAGCGCGAGCCCGATCCAAGGCTTGCCTCGGTGCTGCGTCCGGACCGCGGTACGACGGCGACCGCGCAGAGCATCCCAGACCTGGGCGTCGCGGCAGAGCCAGGGGTGCGCCCGCGGTCGTACGCACGGATGGGCTTGCGGCATCTCCCACCGCCGAGCCGGCTTGCCGGCGCACGGGTGAGGACGCCACCTGCCGCACCGGCGCGTCAGCGGGAGACCACGCTCCCGCTCCACCACGGAGACGCGGCGCTGCGCCCAAGCCAGGGAGCGGTGGTGATCCGGTTGCAAGCCGCAGCCCCGCTGCCACTCCCGAGGACACCGCTGCGCCTCATCCCAAGCCCAGGGTCGGCCTCGCCCCATGGCTCGGAGCTGTCCCCCGCGGTGGGCGCACCCGCGCCGCCGTCCGATGGCCCACCGGTGGGACCCCAGCTCGCCGCACCGGCGTGCCCCGCCTCGGGAGCGGACCCGAGCCCTGCGGCAGCCCCGGCGCCGCCGGCGGTGCCGGGGACGGTGTTGCCCCACCGGGGCAGCTCAGCCGTGACCCCAGCAGGAAGTGCGCTGCCGGGCTGGCCCGAGCGATCGGCAGTGTCCCCGCCTGGGACCGCAACCCTGGTTTCGCGGGCGGGGGCATCGGCGCAGCCGGCGGGCACCGCGCCGGCGAGGACGTCCTGAGGCGCACTGCTGCGGGCAGGCGGAGCGCACCGCCACGCCTCGCCGGCGGGCGGAGCGCCCCAGGCGGCGGCACCGGCCGCGGGACGGCGTGGCCGGCGCCGCCGCCACGGCCGCGCGACTGTAACAACTATTTGATGGATCCTTTCTCTTGACAGTAGCCACCATGATAGCTACCATCATCTCGAAGCTGATCGCAGAAGGAGGTGGCTCCCATGAATGTCCCGGTTCTGACCCGGACCAGCGGAAGGTGGTGGGCCCTCGGTGCGGTGATGCTCGCCGTGCTCGCGGTGGGCCTCGACGCCACCGTCCTCAGCGTTGCCCTGCCCACTCTGGCCTCCAAGCTCCACGCGGGGGAGTCCGACCTGCAGTGGTTCTCCTCCGGCTACCTCCTGGTCCTGGCGGCGGCCATGCTGCCCGCCGGGCTTCTCGGCGACCGCTTCGGGCGCAAGCGGGTGATGCTCGTGGCCCTGCTCCTGTTCGGCCTGGCCTCGGCCGCCTGCGCCATCTCCCAGACGCCGGGTGAGTTCATCGCGGCACGGGTGGCGCTGGGCGTCGCCGGCGCTCCTCTGATCGTGATGGCCATCTCCTCACTGGCGGTGCTCTTCACCCCTGAGGAGCGGCCCCGCGCCCTGGGCATCTGGGCCTCGGTCAACTTCATCTCCTTCCCCATCGGCCCCATAGTGGGCGGCTACATCCTCAGCCACGCCTGGTGGGGCTGGGTCTTCCTGATGAACGTGCCGGTGGCCCTGCTGGGGCTGGTGGCGGTGGTCGCTCTGGTCCCGGAGTCGAAGGCATCCCAGAGGCCGGGCCTGGACCCGGCTGGCGTCGGCCTCTCCTCCGCTGGCCTGGTGGGCATCACCTACGGCCTGATCCAGGCGGGCCAGGACGGCTGGACGAGCGGCACCGCGATCGGGCCCATGCTGGCCGGCCTCGTGCTCCTGCTGGTCTTCTTCCGCTGGGAGCTCGCGCTCACCCGGCGCCCCGAGGGGCAGCCCCTGGTCGACCTGGGGCTCTTCCGCTCCCGAAGCTTCACCTGGGGAGTGGTGCTGATGGCCCTCTCCGGAGTGGTCATGGTGGGCGTCCTCTTCACCCTGCCCCAGTACCTCCAGGGGATCGTCGGGGTCGACCCGATGGGCAGCGGGGTGCGGCTGCTGCCCGTGGTCGGCGGCCTGATCCTGGGGGCCTTTCCCGCCACGGTGGTGATCCGCCGGGTCGGCCCCAAGCTGGTGATGAGCCTGGGATTCGTGATCCTGGGACTGACCGAGCTGTGGGCGGCATCGACCACCCTCAGCAGCGGCGCCGGTGCCACCGCCGCCTGGATGGCGGTGGGAGGCTTCGGCCTCGGGATGGTCTTCGCCCCCTCGGCGTCGGTGGCCCTGGCCCAGATCGATGCGGAGCGCAGCGGCGTCGCCAGCGGGGTGCTCCAGGCGCTCAACAAGATGGGCGGCCCGCTCGGCGCCGCCGTCTTCGGCAGCGCCCTCAGCTCCGTCTATCAGGCGCAGCTTCCGCTGGCCGGCCTGCCCGCCTCCCTCAGCACGGTCATGAAGACGGGACTCACCCAGGGGCTCGCGGTGGCCCATCACCTCGGCTCCGCCACCCTGCTGCATGGCGTGCAGAGCGCATTCGTTCAGGGCATGGACGCCGCCTTCCTGGTCTCGGCCGGCATCGCCGGGCTCGGCGTGGTGCTCACCCTCGCGTTCATGCCGCTGCGCGTCCCGGCGCTGGCCCCGGCGACCACCGCCGCCGCCCCGAGGCCCATCCCGGCCGCCTCTGGAGCCGCCGTTCCCGAGGGAGCTCAGTCCACCCCATCCCGGCCGAGCCCGGCGGGGACCGCTAGGATCACAAGCGCAGCCGCCGAGCGGGCGGAGTAGGAGCGTGGAGCGATGACGTCATCAGAGCCGGTCGAGGAGCGGCCGCTCGGTCTCCGCGAGCGCAAGAAGGCCAAGACCCGGGCCGCCATCCAGCAGGAGGCGATGCGCCTCTTCCGCGAGCGGGGCTACGAGGACACCACGGTCGAGGACATCGCCGCGGCAGCCGAGGTGTCGGAGAGCACCTTCTTCCGCTACTTCCCCACCAAAGAGGACGTGGTTCTGCGGGACGACTACGACGAGCTGCTGATCGAGGCCTTCCTGGCTCAGCCTCCTGACCTGCCCCCGCTGCGGGCGTTCCGAGAGGCCTTGCACAGCATCGTCAGCGTCGCCGGCGGGCTCTCCCCTGAGGAGCTCGAGCTGGAACAGGTCCGCATGAAGCTCAGCTTCAATGAGCCCGAGGTGCGCGCCCGCTGGGTCAGCGAGTTCGCGCGGGCCTTCCGGAGCTTCGGAACCGCGGTGGCGGAGCGCGCCGGGCTCCCCACCGAGGACCTCCGGGTCGCCACCTTCGTCGGGGCGCTCTTCGGGGTCATCCTGGTCGCCTTCGAGCCGATCCTGGAGGATCCGACGCGCCGCTGGACCGACCTCCTGCCAGCCATCGACGAGGCGCTCGATCTCCTGGAGCAGGGCCTCCCACTCTGAGGTCGGCCGCCCGCGCGGCGCCGCCGCCCTCGGGTGCGAAGGGATCCGCCGGCCAGGGCAGCCGTGAGGAGAGGCCGCGGATAGCGTGAAGGAAGGCGGCCGACCGGGTTCAGCGGCGGGAGCGGCCGGCCCAGCGCAGGACGAGGTATACCGCCAGCCCGATCACCGCGAGCACCAGGACCGTCTTGATGAGGAAGACCACCACCCCGGCAAGCCAGCCCAGGACGACGTAGGCGAGGACCACCACCACGACGGCGGTGAGGATGATGGTGAGCCAGTGGTGCGGCCTGACCCTGACAGTGGAGCTGTTCATGGCTGGATCATCCCACCATTTCTGACCGCTGAAACGCATCGACGGCGGTGCGCCGGAGCCTGAAGGTGCGCGTCAGCCGGCTCCGGCCCCGGACGCGGACCCTGGCTACGACACCGAGGCGGTCACCGCTGCTGGCTCCTTTGCCGCCGCCTGCCGGCGCACCCGCAGGGACGGCAGCGCGGCCAGCGCCACCAGCGCCCCGGCGGCGGTGACCCCCACCGCCGCGAGCAGGGCCGCACGCTCGCCGTCCACGAAGCCGCTGCGCGCCACCCCGGCCAGACCCCGGCCCAGAGCCCCCCCGACCACCCGAGCCACCGTCAGGGCCCCGCCCAGCGATCCGAGGATTACCTGGGCGATCGCAGGGGGAACGTGGTGACCCACCAGCGCCGCCTGGACCGTGGTCTGGTACCGCGTGGAGAGGACGCTGCCGACGACGGCCACCCCCAGAGCGCCGCCGACCTGGAGCGCGGTGCTGTTGGTTGCCGATCCCACCCCGGAGTCCTCCTGGGCGACCGAGCCCAGCACCGAGTCGACGCCCGCCGGGATGAGCAGGCCCGCTCCGGCCCCGATGAGGAGCAGTCCTGGCACGATGTCGACGTAGGTAGTGCCATTCGAGCTGACGGCGGCGCACTGCCCCAGGCCAGCCGCGATGAGCAGCATCGCGGACGTGACGACCAGCCGGGTGCCGATGCGGCGGATCAGAGGTGGCGACGCCGCCGCGCCCGCCGCGATCATGCCGGCGATTGGCAGGATGCGGAGCCCGGCATCGAGCGGGGTGTAGCCGAGGAAGAACTGGAGGAACTGGGTCTGGAGGAAGAGGCCTCCGGAGAGCGCGAAGCTGCAGAGCGCCAGCCCGAGCATGGCGATGCTGAACCTGCGGACCCGCAGGTAGTGCATCGGCAGCATGGGATGAGTGCTCTGCCGCTCCCAGGCGAGGAAGGCGGCGATCACCAGGACGCCGCCGGTCAGCGTGCCCAGCACCTCCGCGGACGACCAGCCATGGGTCGGTCCCTCGATGATCGCCCACAGGGTGAGACCGAGCCCGAGGACGGACAGCGAGGCCCCCGCGAGGTCGGGGGACCGTGGGCTCGAGCTTCGCGAGGCCGGGACCAGCAGCAGGGCGCCCAGCACCCCCGCCGCGGTGACCGGCACGTTCACGAAGAAGATGGAGCCCCAGGCGAAGTGGGCGAGCAGCACCCCCCCGATGACGGGACCGATGGCGATGCCCAGACCCATGGTCCCCGACCAGATGCCCAGGGCGCGGACGCGCAACCCGGGAGCGCGGAAGACATCGTTGACGATGGCCAGCGTGGCGGGAATCGCCATCGCCGCCCCGGCGCCCATGACCGCGCGCCAGGCGATCAGGGCATCGGCGCCTCCGGAGAACGCCGCCCCCAGCGAGCCGCCCCCGAAGGTGACCAGCCCGGCCATGAACAGCCGGCGCCGACCGAAGCGGTCCGCAAGGCTGCCCGACACCAGCAGCAGGCCCCCGAAGACCAGCGCGTAGGCGTCGACGATCCACTCCAGCTCGTCGGTGGTGGCCTGGAGGCGGTCCACCAGGGTGGGCAGGGCGACGTTGAGGATCGTGGTGTCGAGGTTGACCATCAGCGCCGCGACGCAGAGCACCCCGAGCGCGGCCCATCGGCGTGCCCCGGATGCGGGCCGGTTCGCCAGCCTGAACATTCGTACAGTATATGATATGTCTGTACAGCCCCGGGCTCAGGGCCAGGTCCGTCGTGACCGGGGAGCAATGGCGGAAACCATGCCAGGAAACCGATCCAGCGACATGCCATCTCCCACCGTTCACGGCTCCGACCTGACCACGCGGGCCAGGATCCGGGAGACGGCCCTCAGCCTCTTCGCACGGGCCGGTTTCGGGGTCTCGCTGCGCACCATCGCGGACGCCGCCGGGGTCTCGCCGGCACTGGTCGTCCACCACTTCGGAACCAAGGAGGGCCTCAAGGCGGCCGTGGACCGGTCGGTGCTCGACCTGTTCCTGGAGCGGCTCGACCTCCTCCCCCGGGATCTTTCCGCGGACCGGCTCTCCCGGGCGATGGCCGACATCTTCCCCGAGGTGCTGGGCAGCCGGCCCGAGATCCGCCAGTACCTGCGCCGCTCCCTGCTCGAGGAGACCCCGGCGGGGACCACCATCTTCGACGAGATGGTGGCCGCCACCGAGCGGGGATTGGCCCTCCTGGAACAGGCCGGCGGACTGCGTCCGATCGCCGACCCCGAGTGGCGGCCCTTCCAGGTGCTCTCCGTGATCCTGGGTCCGCTGCTGCTCGAGCCGGTGATGCAGCGGCACATGGAGGAGCGGGCCTACTCGCCGGAGGCGGTTCGCCGGCGGACCGAGGCCAACCTCGACCTGCTGGCCCGCGGGCTCTTCACGCCAACGGGGGAGCGACCCCCACCGTAGCCGGGATCCGCGCTCACCACGGAGCGACCCGCCGCCCAAGCCTTGGCTCAGGCGGTGGCCACCTCTCGCTCCGCCAGCCCATCCAGGCCCAGGCGGCGGTGGAAGCCCACCAGCCATCGCGGGGCCCACCAGTTCCACCTCCCCAGCAGGGCCATGATCGAGGGCACCAGCAGCGCGCGCACCACCGAGGCGTCGATCAGCACGGCGACGGCGGCGCCAAGCCCGATCTCCTTCAGCACCACAGTGGTGGAGAGCGCCAGGGCACCGACGGCGATGCAGAAGAGGATGGCCGCCGCGGTCACCACCCGGCCGACGCGCTGCAGCCCGACGGCAACCGCCTCACGAGTGGGAAGGCCGCCCAGGTGCTCCTCCCGGATGCGGCTCAGCAGGAATACCCCGTAGTCCGTGGACAGGCCGAAGGCGAGGGCGCCGACCAGCACCGGGGTCTCCAGGTCGATCCCCCCGGGCGTCGAGAAGCCGAGGAGGCCGGAGAGGAACCCGTGCTGGAAGACCAGCACCAGGATGCCCAGCGTGGCGCCCAGGGTGAGGGCGTTCATCAGCAGCGCCTTGAGGGGCAGCACGACCGACCCGGTCATGACGAACAGGATCACCAGCGTCGTGATGGCGAGGGCGAGCACCGCCCATGGGAGAGCGGAGGTGAGGCTCGATTCCTCATCGACGAAGAAGGAGGTGTAGCCGGTGGGCTCCACGCTGAGCGGGGTGGGAAGCGCCTTGAGGCGGTCGAGGGTGGCCACCGCGGCCGACGAGAGCGGAGAGCCGCCGATGGTGGCGTCCATCTCCCAGAGGCCATGGGTCAGCATGGCGGGCGGCGCCACCGACTGGATCCCCGGCACGCCGGCGACGGCGGTGGCGTAGGACGCAACCTCGGAGGCGGCGCCGGCGCCCGAGGCGCTGACCACCAGCGCCACCGGGTTCGCTGAAAGGCCCCGGAAGTCGCTCTGCAACCGCTGGGCGACCTGGACGGCAGCGAGGCTGTGGGGCAGCTCCTGGCTGCTGTAGCTGGTGAAGGAGACGCCGAGGGCGAGGGACCCGACCGCGAGC
>Ga0187771_10000149_pt1 | contig 36750 bp, 34 predicted proteins | sample 0116_SJ02_MP15_1_FD_133139 | JGI IMG/M metagenome (GOLD analysis project Ga0187771, IMG submission 133139) | Tropical peat soil microbial communities from peatlands in Department of Meta, Colombia - 0116_SJ02_MP15_10_MG | ecosystem: Environmental > Terrestrial > Soil > Wetlands > Peat | place...
GCTGGGCGGGACGTTTCCCACCCTGGATTTCGCGGGCGGCACGGTGGTCCACATCACCTCCGGGGTCTCCGCGCTGGTCTGCGCGCTGTACCTGGGAAAACGCCTGGGGTACCCGAAAGAGCCCATGCCGCCGCACAGCGTGGTGCTGAGCTTTATCGGGGCCTGCCTGCTCTGGGTGGGATGGTTCGGGTTTAACGCCGGCAGCGCGCTGGCCGCCGGCAGCCTGGCCACCAGCGCCTTTGTGGCCACGCATTTCGGCGCGGCGGCGGCGGCCTTGGGCTGGGCGGGTGCGGAATGGGTCCGCAACGGAAAGCCCAGCGTGTTAGGGGCGATTTCGGGCGCCGTGGCGGGCCTGGTCGCCATCACTCCGGCGTCAGGTTTCGTCGGGCCGATGCCCGCGTTGGTGATCGGCTTTGTGGCGGGCGTGGTCTGCTACCTGATGGTCGCCAAGGTGAAAGGCCGCTTCGGTTACGACGATTCTCTCGACGCCTTCGGCGTGCACGGCGCCGGCGGCACGGTGGGCGCCCTGCTCACGGGCGTGTTCGCCGCCAGCGCCGTCAACCCCATCTTCAAAGACAGCCAGGGCAACGCGCAGCCGGTGGGCTTGATCGAGGGCAACGCCGGCCAGCTCCTCAACCAGGCCGTGGCGGTGGCGATTGCCTGGGGCTTGGCGATTGTAGGGACATTGATTATTCTTAAGATCGTGGATGTGACCGTGGGTTTGCGCGTTCCGGAAGAGCACGAGGTGCAGGGCCTTGACCTCTCGCAGCACGGTGAGGAAGGATACACGTTCGAATCCTGAGCCGTAGGGGCAACCCTCGCTCGTGGTTGCCCTGTGGTGGGGCGACCACAAGGGCCTGCCCTGAGTGCAGCGAAGGGATCGCCCCTACCGGCGCCAAAGGACGACTGACTATGAGAAAAATCGAAGCGATCATTCAGCCCTCGCGGTTAGACGCGGTCAAGGAAGCCCTGCACGAAATCGGCGTGGAGGGGATGACGGTTTCGGAAGTGCGCGGGCACGGCCGTCAGAAAGGCCACACGGAAGTTTACCGCGGCAGCGAGTACACCGTGGACTTGCTCCCCAAGATCAAGATCGAAATGGTGGTGCCGGACAACCTCGCGGACGTGACGGTCCGGGCCATTCTTAAATCGGCCAAGACCGGCAAAATCGGGGACGGCAAAATCTTTCTAACTCACGTGGACGACGCCATCCGCATCCGCAACGAAGAGCGCGGCGACGCCGCGCTGTAGCCCTGCGGGAATCCTATCTTACTTGCCCGAGGTGGGGGTGACTCCCGCCAGCGCGGCGGAGGGAAGTGTGCGAGCCAGTACTACGACTCGAATCGTGGCAGCCTCTTCGGGGGCGAAGAACAGACCGTGCCGTGCGGCTGCGAGTAGGGCGTTGACATCCCAACGTCCTTGCATCAGGCCAAAGGCGGAATGGGAGTGTGGTCCTAGCAGCACATGACCCAGTTCGTGAGCGATGGCGCAGCCGAGGAGGTCCGACAAGGAGCCCCGGACATTGGCCGATGCCTCTTCCGCCCGCTCGAGCGAAACGGTACTCAAGTCTCCGACCGTGAAGCCCAGGGTGCCATCCCCCCTTATACCTTTCAGGAGGGGAATGTGAGGAAGGATTCGCACCCCCACCTGCTCGTCCCCCATGGGCGCGTCGCACTCCGCATAGGGCTGAGGTTTTCCTCCCTCCACGCAATCAGTCCAGAGAAGGTCGACACCCGCTCGCGCGAATATGCCGCTGGCCACTTGCTCTGCCTCCTCCAGCGTCCGCGGAGAGACCTGGCTGTAATCGAAGACTTCGACAATGAGACGATTTTCGTCGCGGTGGCTCGACTCAGATCGCGTGGTTAACCCGGAGGAGGGGTGGGGCGTTGACTGCGCGAAAACGACCGATGCGCCTGTGGTGAGCGCGCATAAAGCGAGGGCCACATAGACGGCTCGCGGTGTATGGACGTTCATTGCAACCCTCACCCCGCTCACTGCCCGCTGCCCGCTCGGTCCGCGTTTACCCTCAGGCACACGCGGACCACGGCGCGGAATTCGCGTTTCGCTTGTGACGAACCTTTAGCCCCGACCCTTGCGACTCTTAGACGCGAAGTGTCCTGTGGATGTTGCGCCCATCTAGGAGTTGTATTGCCAGGGCGCTGTTGCGATGCGATGGTGGATATTTAAAGGAAAATGCCCCCACCTGCCCGTTTACGCGGATGAACTTGAGCCCGCCCTCGGCGGCCAAGCACTGGGCTTAAGCAGGGTTTCCGATGAGATCTCGATTGGCAGCTAACTTATTGAAATGGCGGTGGTTGTAAGCGTTTTGGGGAATTTTGGAATAGCGTGCCGCGCCCGGTACGCTCAAGGGCCTTTCCTTCATTTCCAGGCCGCACACCCGCTTCGCGCTAACGGGCCTCACGCAGGCGCAGCTTGATGTTGGTCTGGCACGCGGTACCCTTGCGCGCGGCCAGCACCCACGCCATATCGGTGCCCTGCGTCGCGAGTCGGATGGTTACGGGCCGCAGCTTAGCCCGAGCAACACATAGTCCCGCAGGACGACGCGGTGGGACCCTCCCACGCTGGTCCGCCAAGCCGATAGCTTATTTGTATTCTTTCGAGAAATCTTTTCGATAATACGATCGACAGCTAGTCACTGTAAGATGGGACTTGGGCCTCTCCGGTGGGAACATGACGGCGTTTCGGCGGGTTTATGATTTGTGAGAATGCAAAAGCTGTTCACGCGAAGGCGTGAAGACCGCGAAGTGCGCGAAGGAAGAGACTCAGTTCTTTTCCGTCACTTTTTGGGCTTCTCTCCCTTCGCGGGAGATTGTTTGTTGGGCCCTGAAATGGAAATGTGAGTTTCATGCTGGAAGACGAGTTAATTCGCGCTCCCGCTCCCCCGGCCCCGCCACAAACGGAGGCCGCGAGTTCGCCTGTCGCCCCCCCGGGCAGCCAATCCCTCGCGGCACTCTACGCCGACGAATTCCTGAAAATGCGCGAGAGGTTTGAAACCACCGGGGACGGCTGCGCCGCCCTGCGGGCTCGCTCCGGTCTCATCGATGGCATCGTTCAGGGGCTCCAACGTGAACTGCTGCCTAGCGCCGCTCCCGGCGCGGAGAACTTCTGCCTGGTGGCCCTGGGCGGGTATGGCCGGCAGGAACTTTTTCCCTATTCGGACATCGATCTGCTGTTTCTGTTCTCTCACCAGCGCGCCGCCGACAGCGCGCGGCAAGGCGTCGCCGCGCTCTCGCGCGGGCTCTGGGACCTCCACCTGCGCGTGGGGCCTACCACGCGCACCCTCGCCGAGTGCGGCGAGCTCCACCGCGACAACCTGGAGCTCAACCTGGCGCTGCTGGACTGCCGCTGCCTGTCCGGGGACTTGCAACTGTTCGCCGAGCTTCGCGACGAGGTGATCCCGCACTTCGTGGCCCGCGACCGCCGCGAGCTGGTGCGGGAACTTTCTGGCGTCACCGCGCAGCGGCACGCCAAGCATGGCCGCACCATCTTTCACTTGGAGCCCAACATTAAGGAAAGCCCCGGCGGCTTGCGCGATTATCATGTGTGCCGCTGGCTGGCGCAGATCGCGGAGCTGGACAGGCGCCAGCGCTGGGCCTCGCCCGAGAAGCTCTGGCCGGCGCCGCTCGGCCCCGAGGCCGCTCGCTCCTTCGAATTCCTCTGCGCCCTCCGCTGCTTCCTGCACTTCGCGCAGGGGCGGGACGACAATCAGCTTAGCTACGAATTGCAAGAGCGGGCGGCCGCGCGGGGCGTGGGCGGGGCGCCCGGTCTCCCCGCGCAGGCGAGCACGTCACGGTCCGCCGCGGAGTGGATGCGCGATTATTTCCGCCACGCGCGCTCGATTGATCGCCTCGTCGCGCAGTTGCTAGAGGAGGCGGCCCCGCGTGAGTCGTCTCTCTACGGGCTCTTCCAGGATTGGCGGGCTCGTCTCTCGAACGCGGACTTCTCCGTGCTGCGCGGCCGCATCTTTGTGCGTCAGCCTTCCGCCCTCCGCGACGACCCCAGCCTGCTCCTCAGCCTCTTCGAAATGGCGGCGCGGCACGGCCTGGACCTTAGCCGAGAGGCGGAGAAAGCGGTCGAGGACGCCGTGCGGCGCGCCGACCACCGAGCATCGCGCCTGCCTGGGCAAGTGCCCGGTCTTTGGGCGAGATTCCAGCGGCTCCTCGTTCTGCCCCATGCCGCCGGCGCTTTGCGCGACATGCACCGCCTGGGGCTTTTGGCCGCGCTTTTTCCGGAATTCCGTGCGATCGACGCCCTGGTGGTCCGCGATTTCTACCATCGCTACACCGTGGACGAGCACACGTTCATGGCGGTTCAGAGCCTTCACGCCCTCGCCGCCCCGCGCGGCGCGGCCGAGCGCGAGCCCCTGGCGGGGTGGGAGAGACTTTTCGCGGAGATCTGGTCCGAGCTGGAGCAGCCCGGCCTGCTCCTCTTCGCCCTGCTCTTCCACGACGTAGGCAAAGGGCTGCCCGAGTCCGGCCACGTAGGCGGCAGTCTGCAGGCCTTGGAGAGCGCCCTCGCTCCCTTGGACGTCCCATTTCAAGAAAAGGAAACGGTCAGGTTTTTGATATTTCATCATCTTGAGATGTCCGCCACGTGCCAACGCCGGGACGTCTTCGATCCGGAGACGGTGCGCACTTTCGCGGAGCGCGCCGGCACGCCCGAGCGGCTCAAGATGCTCTGCCTGCTCACCTACGCCGACCTCAAGGCGGTGAATCCCGAGGCGCTAACGCCCTGGCGAGCTGAACTTTTGTGGCAGTTATACGCCGGCGCCGTGAACTATCTGGCGCGCAGCGTCGATGACCAGCGTGTGGAGGCCGCGGAAACCGCAGGGGACGGCGAGGCGCCGCAAATCGCGCGTCTAGTGCCGCTGCTGCGCGCGCCCTCCGAGGAGCCAGAGCTGCGGGCGTTTCTCCAGGGCTTTCCCCGGCGGTACCTCGCCAGCCACACGCCGCAGGAAGTCGCCGCCCACTTCGAGATGGCGCGCCGCCTTTCCGCTCCGCCAACCGACGGATCGGCCGGCAAAATTCCGGTGCGGGTGAACGTGACCGCCCGCAACCATCATTTCGAGCTCACCGTGCTCACGCCCGACCGCCCCTTCCTGTTCGCTTCTCTCACGGGCACGCTAGCAGCTTGGGGGATGAACATCATCAAGGCGGACGCCTTCGCCAACGCGCGCGGCATGGTGCTGGATACGTTCCGATTCGTGGACCTCCACCACACCCTGGAGTTGAACCCTTCGGAAAAGGGGCGTCTGGAAGCCGATCTGGTTGCGGTGCTGACCGGAGAGGTGGACCTTGCCAAGCTGATGAGCGGGCGGGTGCATCATGCTCTTCCGCCGCGCACCAAGGTCAGCGTCGCGACGCAGCTTCGCTTTGATGACGCAAGCTCCTCGCACGCCACCCTGCTCGAAATCGTCGCTCAGGACCGCCCCGGCCTGCTTTATGAGCTCAGCTCGCGGCTCGCCGAGCTGGGCTGCAACATCGAGGTCGCCCTCATCGATACCGAGGGCCAGAAGGCCATCGACGTCTTCTACCTCACGTTTCAGGGCGCCAAACTCGACGCGGCCCGCAAGCAGGCCGTTCGGAATGCCTTGCTTGAAAGGCTTTAAACGGATCTTCGATTGACCTCCCACCGTGCCGTGGGGCTCACCGTGAGGAAGCAGGGGACTTGTCTGGCTCGGGTGTAAAGCCGATGAGACGCTTAGGTCGCCGCGGCGGAATGCGTTTGAGGGCCTTAATCTCCTCAACCAATATGCTGATAACTGACCCGTGGCGGGTCTGAACGGCTTCGAGTTTCTCAATACGGGCTGCCAAGTCTTTATGAGCAGCGACGAGCTCTCTAAGTCCTACGAAGGCGCGGATAATCAGAATGTTCATTTGTACAGCGCGTCGGCTTTTGAGCACCGATGAGAGCATGGCTACTCCGTGCTCGGTGAAGGCATAGGGCAGATAGCGGCGCCCACCACGCCCTTTCTTTGAGGTTTCAAATTGAAACCTCAAACCGCCGGCCTCCTCCTTCGTGAGTTGGAACATGAAGTCTGCCGGAAAGCGATTGCTGTTGCGCCGCACAGCCAGGTTCAGTGATTTGGTTGGCACCTGATATAGCGCTGCTAGCTCAGAATCCAGCATGATCCTCTGGCCACGCACAAGAAGAATCTTCCGTTCGATCAGTTCAACAGGAACGAGCTTGCCCCCCGGCAGGACTTTCTTTGTCATTTCTCTACAGCGTACCCATAAACCTTCAGATGTCAATCTTTAGAGAAGGGTCTGGGGGCTGAGGGAGGGCCGGACACGGGGCCTGGGTTACAAACCCGTCTGGGGTACGCAGGCCAGTATGACGTCCTCTCAATCTTGGGACAGCGGCTCCACTTCCACCCGCTTCACTTCGAACCGGCCACGCGGGAGTTTCCTGGCGATGCGCTCGAGCCCTTGCAGAACCTGGTCGGAGCCTTCCTCTTTTAGTTGCTGGAACGAGCGGGTGTTGGTGCTGGAACAGCGAGGGCAGCGGAACATCGCGCGGCCCAGGAAATCCTCGCCCGGGCCGGCGAAATAAAAGAGCGCCTTTTCCGGGTCGTGGTTCTGCAGCATCAGGCAGTTGTGGCAGATGAACCAGTGCTGCCGGTCGAGCTTTTTGAAAGCTTTCAGAAGGCCCATGTCTGATTTTCGATTGCCGATTGCTGATTGTCAATCGTCGACCGAAGGTCCGTCTCCCTGACGGATTCCCACCCACCACCTGAAACGAGCATCGGCAATTAAGAGGCGGGCACCAGCCCGAGGCCCGGGCGGTCCGGCAGAATCAGTTTGCCCTGCTGGACCTTGACCCCTGAGAAAGGATCGTTGGCGATAAGCAGGTTGCCATCCAGGTCCGCGTAGTCCACCAACGGGGAAAGATGCGCGGCGGCAGTGACGCTGACGGAACTCGAGACCATGCACCCCAGCATGGTTTTCAGGCCCACGGCGCGGGCCACCTGAATCATTCGATAGGCTTCGAGGATTCCGCCACACTTGTCGAGCTTCACGTTGACGCCGTCATACGCGCCGGCCAGCCGGGGAATGTCGGCGGCGCTCAAACAGGCTTCGTCGGCGATGATCGGCAGATGCACGCGCTGGCGCACCCAGCGGGTTTCCTCCAGCATCGCCGCCGGCATGGGCTGCTCGATGAATTCCACCCCTTGTGACTCCAGCCAGTGGATTTTGCGCACCGCCTCTTCCTTGTCCTTCCAGCCTTCGTTGGCATCCACGCGCAGGGGCTTGCTGGTCACGCTGCGCACCGCCGCGAGCGTGGCCTCGTCCGTGTCCAGCCCGACTTTGATCTTTAGGACGGGAAAGGCTTCGGCCTCGCGCACTTTCTGGCGAGTGATCTCCGGGGTGTCAATGCCGATGGAAAATGTCGTGGCCGGCGCGTCCTGGGGGTCCAAGCCGAAATAGCGGTAGAGCGGGACGCCGAGCTTCTGCCCTACCCAGTCCAGAAGCGCAATGTCGATGGCGGCCTTGGCCGCGAACTGCCCCGGCACGCGCCGGAAGATTTCCGCCGTCAGCTTCTGAAACTGCCACGGGTCGTGGTCCGTGACTACTTCGCGGGCAGCCTCCACCGCCCCCCTTGCACCCTCGGCATTCTCCTGATAGCGGACGATGGGCGCGCCTTCTCCAATGCCCGTCACGCCGTCGCGCGTAAAGCGGACTTGCAAGGTGTCTCGATACTCGCTGGAGGACATCGTGGTAGTCCAGGTGTGCCGGAGCTTGAGGCGGACGATTCGGGTCTCGAGGACCGGCGGGGGCGCACTCGCCTGTCCCCACGCCGCCGCGAGCGGCGCGGGTACAACCGCCTGTGTTCCCGCGGCTCCCATCGCCTTTAACCAGTCGCGGCGATTCATTTGATCCTCCTGCACGCCACGAGCAGCTTCGTCCACGGCAGGTCCCTCAAGCGGCTGATTTGCACTCCCGGATGGCCGTGCGTGGTGTCGTGGATGAATTTGCCGTGGCCGATGTATATGCCCGTGTGCGTGATCTTGTCGGGCGCGTCGCCGAAGAAAAGCAGGTCGCCCGGGTGAAGCTTGCGGCGATTGACGGGCGCGACGCCGTCCCATGCGGCTTGTAGATCGGCATCACGCGGCATGATCACGCCGCGCCGGCGGACGAGCATCTGCGTGAAGCCGGAACAATCGAAACCGAAGCTGGACGTCCCGCCCCAGAGGTAAGTAATGCCCAGGAACCGTCGGGCCAATTCGATGGTTTCTCCAATTGTCAGAGGCTTGGGATCGAGATTCAGATCGCCACGCTGCACCCAGGCACGGCGGTCATCCGGCAAGCGAATTTCCAGCCACCGCCCTTCGGCACCCTGCGAGACAACCTCAAGCCGGGCCTCGAAGGGGAGCGTAAGCAACGGCGCGTGTTTGGTGACCTCGGGCTCGGCATAGACGTTGGCGAAGAGGTTTGCGACCTCCGCCACCTGCCCGGAATGGGCGTAAGGCTTGTCCCCAGCTTCGCTGCGCCGAAGCGAGGCAATCGGCATCCAACCCAGGTAACTGTCGGGAGTTCGCACTTTCACCCATGCGGCTTGCTCCTCGACGATGGCCACGTCAGTGCCAAATATCGCCTGCGAGACCACGTCGGCGTCTTGGGTCGCTTTCGAGTACATGTTCGCCACAGGGAGTATGACCACGGCGTTGGTCGGCTCGCCGCCCGAAGTCTCGGGAGGCGGCATGTTCGTGCGGAGCTCTGGAACCGCCTGCGCTAGCAGGCCGCCACGCGGCACGAGGATTGCCACCGCAACGAGGAGTAGGAAGCTCATGCCCACCTCGGGTGTCGCATCGACGGCGCGCGCCGTAGCCGGCTAGCGGCCCGTCGCCAAAGCATTCCAATCCCACCTTAGAACTCTGACCGCCTGGGGTCAAGAAGGTATCACGAGGCTTTACGAAGCTGGGCACTGGAGTTTGCGATTGCCGATTGCCGATCGGCGGGAATCTGGCCATCGGAGATTTTAGAAATGCCTATGCCATTAACTCTCGAACGGGGCCACTGCGCCCTGGCGACTCGTGCTACAATTTGAGCAAGTGAAGGGAGCACGAACCATGTCCAAGACGGGTACCCAGCTCCTGGAAGAAGCGTTGGCGCTCCCCCCCGCGGAACGCGCCGAGTTGGTAGACCGCCTGCTGATTAGCCTTGCTCCCTCGCCCGACCTCCGGATCGATGAACTTTGGGCGCGGGAAGCGGAGGACCGGCTTGACGCCTTCGAGCGAGGGGAGATCAAGGTCGTTTCTGCGAAAGGGGCCTTCGACCGAAGCCACCACCACAAGCGCTGATGGTTGTTAAATTTCTGGTGCCCGCCCGAGCGGAGATGACAGAGGCCGCTGCGCACACGATTCCCAGCAGCCAGGTCTCGGCTCGCAGTTTCTCGAGGAAGTTAAGCACGCCATCGAAAGAATCCTTCAATATCCTGAAGCTTGGTCACCGATTTCAAAGCGGACTCGCCGCTGCCTTACAAAGAGGTTCCCCTACGGCGTTATCTATCAGGTGAAGGGAGACCTTCTGCTCATCGTGGCGGTGATGCACCTGCATCGCGAACCCAGAAGCTGGAGAGGCAGGCTCCAGGAGCCCGAGGAGTAGCGCCACCTTTCGCGGCCTTTTCCCTGCCCGCTTGCCGTTTGGGAGGAGTCTTTCACCAGGGCACGAAAGACGGATAGCAGCCTTCTGATCACGTGCCCCCAATCGGCAGGCCCTCCATTCCATAGCGCCGCGCTTCGGCGGTCATCAGTCGCGTCAACTCGGATTTCGTTTCCTCGGGGAGGCGCGAGGGCTTATACGTCTCGACGAGCCGCGCGACTTCGCGGGCCGCCCGCTCTCGCAACGTCGCGCCGCCGCCCTCGAGCCATCGCGAGAGGTTGGCGCGGTCGATGACCGGGCTCGGGAAAGTGATTTCCTCGCGCAGGTAACGGCGCGTGTGGTCAGCGATCAGCAAATATTTCTCGCGTCGCAATTCCTCGAAGCGGGGAAGCGAGGGGAAGTCTTCCCGCGGCTCGATTCCACGCAGCAGGCGGCCGGCCATCCCGCAGATTTCGTTATCCACGACGAGTTTTTCGAGGCTCAGTCCGCTTTCAAAATCCAGCATCCCGGGGCCGGAGACGTTGTTGATCCCCGACAGGGCCGCCAGCATAGCGCCCATGCCTGTCTCGAGGCCCGCCTGCGCGTCCAATTGTTTCGCGTCGCTGAGGGCGATGTAGCCCTGCGTAGGCATGCCCAGACGCTTGCCGATTTCGCTGTTGGCGCAATCGAGCATCATGGTCTCCACCGCGCCCATGGGAGTGGTCTCGAACCGGATGTCGAAGACGGCAGGCGAACCACCGTAAAGGATCGGATGACCGGGGTTGACGAGCTGGCTGATGACGACGCCGCTCAGGTTCTCGGCCGTCTGCTGGACGAGGCTCCCGACCAGGGTGACCGGGGCCACTAATCCGGACAAGGGCATAGAGATCAGTTCCACCGGAATCGACCAGCGCGCGCAGTCGACCAGATTCTGGCTGGTCACGTCGCTCCACTTCAGCGGCGCGGTGGGGCAGCAGGAGAAGACGGTCAGGGGCTTCGCCCGCAGCGCCCGCGCGTCGCCGCGCACCGCGACTTGCAGTTCCTTCATGACCTCGAACGACTCCACCGTGAATGCCCCCGTGACCACCGGCTTTTCGCCGTCCCGCAAGCTCAAATAGAGCCGGTAGCTGTCCGATATCCTTTCGTGCACGTCGGTGGGAATCAGGGCGGTGCTTTGCGAAGCGATATGCTGCAAGCCGCTCGTCACCTTCACGTAGCGAATGTAATCGGCGGTCGTGGGCTTGCGGAGCTCGCCGCTCGCGTTGTCCAGGATGTTGATTGCCGCCGAGCCGGGAGTGAAGTAAACGCTTTCATCCTGGAAGTCGTGAGTTTCGTTGCCCAGGACGTCATAAAGTTTGAAGGAGCGGGGGACGCTCCCGAGCGCCTTATCGATAAGGCCGTCCGGGAGCCGGGCAATCCATTTCTCTTCCGCCACGTCAGCGCCGTGATCGGCAAGCATGCGGAGGATTGCCAAGTTGTGAATCTCCATGCCAAGCTTCGAAAGAACTTCCCGCGCTTCCGCGATGATTTTGCTGATCAATTCGTCTGAAAGGAGTCTGATAGTAGGTCGCATGAGGTTCCTCGCGTGGGGGATTCTACTCCCAATTCGGGTTCAAACGCTCTCGAAGCGAGCGCGCTTAAGGTATAGACTCTGCGCTGCCCGCCGCGCGCAGGTCTGTGGCGAAGGAGCGCGAAGTCCGTGAGGGAGGAACTGTGGAGCCTCCCCAGCCGCTCTCGCCGCCGCGCCCGGTGTATCCGCCCGGCGCCGCTTCGCGGGGCGTGGACGGGGCCGTGGTTTTGTTTGCCACCATCAAGACCGACGGCAGCGTGGATAATATTGTGGTCATGGAATCGCCCGATGCCGAGCTACAGCAAGAAGCGATTCGCGCCTTCAAGAAGTGCCGATATCAGCCTGCAAAGCTGAACGGTCAGGTAATCGAGGACCAAATCACCATCGCGTTCAACTTCCTATTACAATAGACTGAACGCCGAACCGCACCGCTACCCGCCAACCGCCTCCGTTCCTGGGCTGCATGCCCTGCCCCTACCAACCCACATAAGAGCCGACACCGACTTGACAGGGGGTATATAATTGTGGCACGCGCAAAAGTGGGGAATCGCGTCGGTAGTTGGTGATCCAGTCGCTGCGTTTTCCGCCCGCGCCAGGCGGAACGCAAGTGAATTCTTGTCGGAGGGCGCGTCATGGTTATCTACTGCAAACATTGTGGTGCCGCGTTGAAGGTGGACGATGCAAGGATGCCGGCCACGACCTTTCGGGTGAAGTGCCACCAATGCCGGAACCTCTTGACAGTGGAGCCGCCCAAGCCGGTGCCTGTCGAGCCGCAACTGGTGACCCCGATTCCCATAGCCTCCAGCGCACCGCGTCAAGCGGCTCCCGTAGCCGCCGCGCCGTTAGCGGCGCCTCGTGCCGCGACGCCGGTGGCCGCCCGTGTGGCCGAATCCCCGCACGCGGTAGCGGTGGCCACGGCGGAGGCGGAAGCGGAGCCCCGCCCCGCGCCCGGGCCTCCCCGCACCCATTACCTGCAAAAGCTGCGCCTGTTCAGCGCGATGTCTTATGACGAGTGCCGCATTGTGGAGAGCCGCCTGAAGCCGCGCGAGTTTCCGCCCCTCCAGGCCATCGTCAAGGAGGGCGGGCCGGGCGATTCGATGTTTTTCATCAATAGCGGCACGGTGGAAGTCCGCAAAAGGGACCCCAACACCGGCATCGACTTCCTGCTGTCGGAGCTGAAAGGGGGCTCCTGCTTTGGCGAGATGGCCTTGCTGACCGGCAAGCCACGCGCGGCCTCCGTGGTGGCGACCGAGCCCACCACCTGCTCGGTGCTCGAGCAGGCCGATCTGGAAGAGCTGCTGCTGCACTATCCGAAAATCAGCCTGGCCCTGAACCGCGTGCTGGCGGAGCGCCTGGAGGAGGCCAACGCGCAGACCGGCATCGAGTACATCAACCTCGGCAAGCTGCAATTCGACGCGCGCGTGATGAAGCTCCTGCCGCAACCCTTGATGGTCCAGCACAAGGTCCTTCCCGTGGCCTTTTCGAGCAACCGCCTGACGCTGGCCATGGTGAACCCGAATAACCTCATCGCTCTCGACGACGTGCGCCGCATCATTAAGGGCGTCATCATCGAGCCCGTGGTCACTTCGGATGACGACTTCAAGCGCTTCATGAACAGCAGCTACGGGGAAATCTTAAGGAAGGAAGAGGAGAAGCAGTCGCAGGCTAAAGAACAGGCTTTGGCAGCGTTGAAAAGCACCGCGGGCGACAAGGCGGCGGCGGAATTCGAAAAAATGATGTCCAAGTCGGACACCACGGAGAACCTTCTGGAGGCGCTGCAAAGCGAGGCGCTCAAATCCCTGGAAGTGGACGAAACCCAGGAGATCAAAGAGACCACCGCCGACCTCACCAAGTCCGCCGAGGACGCGCCCGTGATTCGGCTGGCGAACGCCATTCTTAGCACGGCGATCAAGAAGGGCGCCAGCGACATCCACATCGAGCCGCAAGAGAAGGACCTGGCCGTGCGCTTCCGGATTGACGGCGCCCTGCAGGTGGCGCAGGTCCTGGACAAGAAAATCCAGATGGGCCTGGTCTCGCGCTTCAAGATCCTATCCAAACTCGACATCGCCGAGAAACGGCTTCCCCAGGACGGGCGCATCAGCGTGCGCATGGATGAACGCCCCATCGACTTCCGCGTGTCCACCATTCCCTCCAAGTGGGGCGAGAAGGTCTGCATGCGCATCCTGGACAAGTCCAACACGCTGCTGGGCCTGGACAAGCTGATTCTTCACCAAGACGTGCTCGCCCAAGTGCGCGACATGATCGCGCAGCCTTACGGGATCATCTACGTGACCGGCCCCACCGGCTCCGGCAAGACCACCACCCTGTATAGCGCCCTGGCGGAACTGAACGAGCCGGACGTGAATATCTCCACCGCCGAGGACCCCATCGAGTACGACCTGCCGCGCATCAATCAGGTGCAGGCGCACAAGGAAATCGGGCTCGACTTCGCCCGCATTCTGCGCGCTTTCCTGCGCCAGGATCCGGACATCATTCTGGTGGGCGAGACGCGCGACAAGGAAACCGCGCACATCGCTGTGGAGGCGGCCTTGACCGGGCACCTGGTCTTTACCACCTTGCACACCAACGACGCCGCCAGCTCCTTCACGCGGCTGGGGGAAATGGGCGTGGAAGCGTTCCTCATGTCCAGTTCCACCATCGGGATCATTGCCCAGCGCTTGACCCGGCGCCTCTGCCAGCAATGCAAGGAGCCCTATACGCCCGATGACATGGCGCTCAAATACATGGGCATCGAACCCGACCCCACCCTTACCTTTTTCAAAAACAAGGGCTGCGACCACTGCTCTTTCACCGGCTATAAGGGGCGCGTGGGCGTGTATGAAGTTTTGCGCATGAACGCCCAGTTGCGGAAGTTGGTGGCAAGCGGCGCCAGCTCCGAGGCCATCGCCGAGGCGGCGCTTCAGAACGGCATGCTGACGTTGAAAGACTATTCCATCTGGCTGCTGAAAAACGGCTGGACGACCATGGATGAAGTTCTCCAGGTCGTCGCCGTGCACGAGTAGCTGCAACACCTGCTTCCCACATCCCACTTCCGATTTCCGCCTTGCGGCGGAGTCTATGGCCTACTTTCTGGGGATCGATGGCGGGGGAACCCGCACCACCGCCTGGCTGGTGGACGAAGCCGGGAGGGTGGTGGCACGGGCCGCCGCGGGACCGTCGAACCCTTTGAAAGTAGGGTTCGCTGCCGCGCAGCGCGAACTGCTTCGTGCCGCGCGCGCGGCGCTAGCTCCTGTCAATCGCTCCCGCAGTCGCGGGATTTCTCGTCAGCGCAAACCCACGGCCCGAAGAACCCTGAGCGCGGCTGCTCGTAACGACGGTGGCCTCGACGCCGTGGCCGCTGGACTCGCGGGCGTGGACCGTCCGCAGGTGCACCGCCCGCTCCTGGCCTGGCTGCGCAGGGCCATCCCGGCGCGGCACCATCTGCTGACCGTGGATGCTGCTCTGGCTTTGCGTGCGGCCCTGGGCGGGGCGCCGGGGATTATCGTGATTGCCGGCACGGGATCGATCGCATACGGGCAGGACGGGCGCGGCCGCATCCTTCGCGCAGGAGGCTGGGGCATCCCCTTCGATGACCTCGGATCGGGGTATGATCTCGGGCGAAAGGCCGTCGGCGCCGCGTTGCAGGATTACGACGGGCGCGGTCCGCACACATTGCTCACGCGGAGAATTTGCCGCGCCTTGGGTCTTCAAAACATCACTCAAGTGGTCATGAAGCCCCTGCCCCAGGAGCGAATCGCGGCGTTGTCTCCCCTCGTGCTCGACGCCGCGCGCCGGGGCGACGATGCCGCGCGGATTCTGTGCTACCAAGCCGGGATGGACCTTGCCGACCTGGTGTTAAGCTTGATCCGGCAATTTGGCTGGTCGAAACACCGTTTCCGTGTCTTCTGCTCGGGCGGAATTTTTAAATCCAGCGAGATTATTGGGGCGACTTTCAAGAGCTACATCCGGTCCGCGGCCCCTCGCGCGGAAGTGAACCTACTGCGCCGCGAGCCCGTCGAGGGCGCACTCGAGCTTGCCCGCAGCCTCGCCTTGCGCCAAAGACCGCGGGGTCTCACCTCAGGCGGCGATTGACTCGCTCGTGCCATTCAGATCCTGATAAATTCCTTCTTGCGATACATCCAATAGAGTATTGACCAGACGACGGCGAACGCGGCGGTGGCCTCCACCAAGCTCGCCCAGTGGCCGAGGTGTGGCAAGAGGTGCCCCACGAAGACGTTGCCGACGTGCCTGAAATCGAACACCTCGGTGGCAATGTAGACCGCGATGGAATTCATGCCAATGACGATGAAACCGAAGGCCCACCTCTTGTATCCGAGCACGTCGATGATCCAATAGAAAAGCGCCAGGGCCATGAAACTGAGGCCGGCGGAGATCAACACATAAGAGCTTGTCCACATCAGCTTGATCACGGGGAACGAAAGACTCCAGACGAGCCCCGCCACCAGGCTCAGCGCGCCCGCGAGCAGCAGCCGAAAAATCTTGCTCCGCGGCGCGCGGTCGGACATCAGCAAGTGCCCCGCCAGCATGCCCAGCAGCACGGAGGCGCCGAAACTCGGGTAGGTCAGGAACCAGGTGTTCTCGCCGTAATGCAAGTGGCCCAGCACCAGTTGGTCGACGTAAGTGGGCAGGTTCCCCTGGGGGGTCAGGACTCCTGCGCCGACTCCCGGGACGGGGATCAACATGACGACCGCCCAATAGGCGAGAAGAAAAACCGCAATCGCGGCCGCATGCCACTTCGCTTTCAGCTTGACCGCCACGATGGCCGCGATCAGGTAGCCCGCGGCCAGCCCATGCAACACGCTGTAGCAGGGTCGAAACTTGGACCAGTCGAACAAAAGGAGATTCCCTTGGGTGACGGTGCCCAGGCAGAACATGACGACCGCCCGCCAGGTAGCATGGAGCAGAAGCGTGCGGTCGCTCTCCCCCTGGGCGCGCCGCTTGGCCACTGACAGGGGAATCGCCGCTCCCATGATGAACATGAAGAGCGGCCAGATCAGGTCATAGAAGTGGAGCCCCTGCCAGGGCACATGGTCGAACTGTTCGAGGAATCTGTCGAAGAAGGGGCGGTGGATGCCTTTCCCCAGGCCCATTAGGATCGCGGTGCCGCCCGTAATCCAGAACATGTCGAACCCGCGCAGGGCATCGAGAGAAACCAGTCGTCCCGTGCGCGGCGCCGGGATGCCGGCGGGTGGTGTGAATGGCTCGCGCCGCTGTAATTCAACCTCCGCAACCTTCATGGCTCCCCATCCTCAGCGCCCGTCCTTCGGTAAATTGATAAACAAATCCGTTGGGCCTGTCATTCTGAGCGCAGCGAAGAATCTCGCCTTGTGCAAGTCCGAGCGCCTACGAGATTCTTCGTCGCCTGCGGCTCCACAGAATGACAGTCCCACGAAGTTTTTCAGCAACTCGTTAGAAGACAAACCTCAGCCCAAACTGAATTTGGCGCTCGGAAGTTGCCGTGCCCGTGATGACACCAAAGCCCGTTGAGCCGAGAGTCGCGCCGGGGTTTCCGAATGTGGCTTGGTTAAGAACATTGAAGAACTCCGCGCGGAACTGGAGCGATTTCGACTCAGTGATTTTCGTGTCCTTGATGATCGAAAAATCCAGGTTCGACCAGCCCGGGCCCGTAAAGGTATTACGCCCCAGATTCCCCGGACTCGCCAGCGCGGCATTACCGGTAACCGGGCTGGTGACCAGCGGTTGACCGAAGAACCCGGTGCCGACGCCTTCGAGTACGCTTCCACCTCCCGGACCCAAGCAGGTGGTTGGATCCATTCCGATGACCGCGTTTGAAAAGAATTGCGGCCCGCAGCCCGCCTTCAGCACGGGGCTTTGGGTGGCCTTCTGCAAGAGGAAAGGTCTGTCGCCTATGCCGTCATAAGTGTCGAAGCCATACTGCACGCTTGGATAAGAGGTTACGACAGTGAAAGGAGAACCTGATTGGGCCTGGAAGATACCCAGCATCTTCCAGCCTTGGGTCAGCCGCCGAGGAAGCCGCGCGAGTGCTTGCCACTGCCCTAGTGGAAGGTTGTATTCGAAGTTGGCCACGAACCGCTGCGCAACGCTGTAGCTGGCGGGCGCGTACTCGCACTTTCGGCACTGGGGGTTGTTTTCCATGATCGCGCCGTTTTGCCCGCCGGAACTCCACACAGCATCGGCATCCGTCATGTCCTTCGAATAGGTGTAATTCGCCTGAAACGTAATGCCATGAGATGCGGAGTTTTTCCGCGCCTGCACTTGTAAAGCGTTGTAGCTGGAGTAAGCACCGTTATGGAAGGATTGAAGTTCAGACAAGCCGGGGCTTATTTGAGTGAAAGGGGCATACTGCGGTTCGGCGCCGTCCATGGCATTGGGGTAATCCTGGGTGTAAAGGCTTACGCCATTGTTCGCAACGTAGGAGGCTTGCACATCGACGCCCCCCGCGAACTGGTGCTCCAGGGTGAAATTGCCGCTGATCGTATACCCGTTTCTCAGCGAGTCAGAAGGCCAATCCCCGATCAAGGCGCCGATGAGGGGAACGTACGGTGCATAATTAATAGGCGTGTTGGGTGGGACAGATTTTGTGTTCCCGTTGGCTGCCAGTGGCTGCCCCGAGGTGCTCGTCAACGGGGGAAGAGAAACGGGAAGCGGGGTCAAGGAATAAGGGGCGTTAGGCAACGAACTGGTGGAGGCAACCGGAAAATCGACCAGCGACTGATCCGGGTAGACGGTGGGGATCATGTTGGTGAATATTGCTAACCCACCCCGCAGCACGGTGTTGTGCCCCAAGTCCAGGGCCAACCCGAAGCGCGGGCCGAAATCTCCGGCCACGCGGTCGGGCTGCCATAGGGGCTGTGGATTCAAAACGAAATGGCCGTAGAGGTCCCCCCGCTCAGCCGGCAGAGACAAGCGATTGCCCGCCTCCCAGGGAACGGTGGCGTCTTCGTAACGGAGGCCGAGGTTGAGCGTCAGTCTGCGAGTGGCCTTAAAGTCGTCCTGAAGGTACCCGGCCAGCATCGTGCGCCGCAGTCCCCACCAAACGAATCCACCTCCGGGCGGGCCGTAGCCTGCGGCCGCGGTTGCCCGAACGTAGGATGCGTCAGCACCCTCCATCATACTAATCAGGCCGCTGGGGCTCGCCGTTCCGGCGGGCAGGGATGTACCTCCGTTGATCGAAGGGATCGCCACGGGGAGGGGCGTTCCGGAATTAAACTGATAGACGCCGCTGGGGCCGAACGACGTCACGCCCGTGCCATTATCCCACTCCCGGCGAATATTCCCGCCCATGTTGAGCGAATGACGGCCTTTGGTCCAGGCAACGTTGTCTTTGAAGTCGAAAACGGTGGTGACATACTTCGTTTCGAAGGTGTCCGGCCCCCAATCTTGCAGGCTGCCATCCACGAAACTGGTCCTGGTAGTGGTCACCTCACCAGGGGCTTCCGGCACGCCTTCGATCCCTCGGTTGAGTGTAAAAGTGAAGTCGTTAAGTAAGGTCGGCGAGAAAAGATGAGTCTCGCTCAGGGCGTAATTCCGGGCCTCGCCAATATTGCTCGTCGAGAAATTGGCGCCAGCGAGCTCCGCCTCAAAAGCATCCACCTCTTTGGCGATGTTATTAACATAAGAGGCGCGCACGAAGAGCGAGTCCTTTGTCGAGAAATGATGGTCTAGGCGCGCCGAGAACTGGTCATCATTCGTGGGCTGGGAGAACATGAAATTGAAGGTGTTCGGGCCAAGCTGACCGTTAGGCTGATTGGGGGCGGGATATTTGCTGAGAACCGACTGCGCGACAGGATTCAAGGGCACTTGGAGCGTGTCCGGATTCCCGGTCACCGGGTCAGGAATCGTCACGATGCCGTTCTTCTCGTCTGCCGTGGGGACCGGGACGATATCGGGCTCTCCGAGCCGCTGCCGCAGGCCCGCATATTGCACGAAGAAAAACGTCTCGTCCTTCTTGACGGGACCCCCAAAGGTTCCGCCAAACTCGTTTCTCTTGAAGGGCGGCACGGACGTGGCGAAGAAGTTGCGCGCGTCAAAGGTGCTGTTTCTTACGAATTCGAAGGCGCTGCCGTGAAACTCGTTGGTGCCGGATTTGCTCACCATCTGAGTAATGCTGCCGCCACCTTGCCCGTACTGCGCGGAGTAATTATTCTGCTGCACCTTGAATTCCGCGATGGCGTCGAGGTTGAAGTTGGTGAACTGCAAGGTGCCCATTTCCGCGTCGCTGATGTCGGCGTCATCTAAGGTTCCCGTCATGGTCTCGCCGCGATTGCCGTTACTGATCCACTGATTCATGTGGTTTGGCTGCGAGTTCATCCATCCCATGGAGCCGGTGTCGTACGCCATGCCGGGCTGCATGAAGACAAGACCAGCAATATCTCGCCCATTGAGCGGAAGATCTTGCACCTGCTCCGGAGACACCAAGCCGCCGAGCATTCCATTGGTCGTGTTGAGCAAGGGCGGGGCCGCGTTCACCTCCACCGTGGAAGTGACTCCGGCCAAAGCGAGCTTGAAGTCCACCTCGCGCTGCTGGGCCACGTCCAAGGTAATCCCCTTGGCCGTTCCGGTTTTGAAGCCTTCGGCCTCAGCCGTGACGGTATAGGTCCCCACGACCAGGCGGGGAATGGTATAGGTGCCGGCGCCGCTCGTCACCGTGAATTGCGAAACGCCCGTTTCGACGCGGGTGGCGGTGACTTTGGCGCCCGGGATGACGGCGCCGGTCGGATCGGTGACCGTGCCGGTTATGGCTCCAACCGCCTGCGCTCGCAGGCAGGGAGAGTAGACCAGGAACACGAATGCGGTCGAGCAGAATAAGCTCAGGACACACCTTTTCATGGCATCACCTTTTTTGAATTAGACCCGACGGAACGAACAACCCAGGCTTCTGACTCGCTCGCCCTGGCAAGGTAATAAGGATACACCTAATGGACCCGATTTCAAGCGCGACCTGCCCGCCGGAGCAAAGGCGCCGGCCACCGGGGTTTCAACCGGAGCCGATGCGAAGCGTTGAAGGGGTGAGAGGGAGTGTGTTAGCATGCGGGGTCGGTCTACAAGCGAATTTCTCGCTAGTGCTGTTCCAGCTTCTTCCGCCGACTAGGGAGGAGCAGGGGCAACCGGAATTGTCGTTCCATCGACATTGCAATAGCAGGAGAGGTTCTTTGGAACGGCACTTGAAGCTTCGGCGCCCAAGGTCAAGAAGGAGTCCCGCGTGAAGATCTATGACGGCCAGAACATTCGCAACGTCGCTCTCGTGGGCCACGGCGACACCGGCAAGACCCAACTGCTCTCGGCGCTGCTTTTCACCGCGGGCATGGTCAACCGCCTGGGAAAGGTGGATGACGGGACGTCCGTTACCGACTACGATGAGGAAGAAATCCAGCGGAAATTCTCCATCAGCGCCGGGCTGGCGTATGCCGAGTGGGGCAAGACGAAAATCAATTTCATCGACACGCCGGGCTACAACATTTTCATGCACGAGACGGAGGGCGCCTTGGTGGCGGCCGACTCGGCTTTGGTGCTGATCCACGCCGTGGCGGGAATCGAAGTCCAGACCGAAAAGACCTGGGGGCTGAGCGAGAAGTACGGCCTGGCGCGCGCCCTGGTCATCAATCAGCTTGATCGCGACCGCGCCGGCTTTGCGCGGACGCTCGGCGCCTTGCGCGAGGCCTTTGGCCGGACCGTGATCCCCGTCCATCTGCCGATCGGCGAGGAGAGAGACTTCCGCGGCGTCATCGACCTCGTGCGCATGAAAGCTCACCTGTACGACGCGAACGGCTCCGGAAAGGCCAAGGAATCGGAAATCCCCGAGGCGCTGAAGGAGGAGGCGGGGAAAGCCCATGAAGCCCTGGTGGAAATGGTCGCGGAAGGCAACGACAAATTGATGGAAGAGTTTTTCGAAAAGGGCACCATTCCGGCGGAAGATTTGATACCGGGGATGCAGCAGGCCATCAGCGAGAGGCGCATCTACCCCGTGGTGGTCTCGGCGGGCCTCCCGAACATCGGCAGCCAGGATCTGCTCGATTTCGTGGTGGATTACCTGCCTGCGGCGCTCGCGCGGGGCGAAGTGGAAGGGCTGGATCACGAAGGCGGGAAACCCGTGAAGCGCAAGCTGGCCGACGATCTGCCGGTCTCCGCCTACGTCTTCAAGACGGTGGCCGACCCCTTTGCGGGGCGGGTGAGCTACTTCAAGGTGATGTCCGGGATGGTGAAGAACGAAGCCAATCTCACCAACTTCAACCGCAGCAGCGCGGAACGTCTCTCCCACATCGCCGTCGCGCAGGGCAAGACTCAGACGCCGGTGGCGGAGCTGCACGCCGGTGACATCGGCGCGGTGGCCAAACTGAAGGATACGCTGACGGGGGACACCCTGGGCGACAAAGGCGCGCCCATCGTCTATCCGCAGATAAAGCTGGCGGAGCCGGCGATCTCGTTCGCCATCGAGCCCAAGTCGCGCGGCGACGAGGACAAGCTCTCCACGGCGATCCACCGCATGCTGGAAGAGGACCTCTTGCTGCGCTTCTCCCGCGACCCGCAGACCAAGGAGTTTCTGCTCTCGGGCGCCGGCCAGCAGCACGTCGAGGTGGCGGTCTCCAAGCTCAAGCGGCGTTTCAATATCGAAGTGACGCTCAAGGCGCCGAAGATTCCCTATCGCGAAACCATCCGCGCCAAGTCCGAGGCGCAGGGCAAACACAAGAAACAAACCGGCGGGCACGGCCAGTACGGAGACGCCTGGATCAAGATGGAGCCTTTGCAACGGGGCGCCGGGTTTGAGTTTGTCAACGACATCTTCGGCGGCGCCATCCCGCGGAATTTCATTCCCGCCGTCGAAAAAGGGATCGTCGAAGCGGCCTCCAAGGGTTTCCTGGCCGGATATCCCGTGGTGGACTTCCGGGTGATTCTCTTCGAAGGTTCCTACCACGAAGTGGATTCTTCGGAAATCGCCTTCAAGCTGGCCGGCTCGAAGGCCTTCAAGAAGGCGATGGAACAGGCCAAACCCTGCCTGCTCGAGCCCATCATGAACGTGGAGATTACCGTCCCGGAGAATTATTCCGGAGATATCATGGGAAATCTGAACGGCCGGCGGGGGCGCATCCAGGGGATGGAGCCGAAAAGCGGCTCCACGGTGGTCAAAGCGCAGGCCCCACTGGCGGAAATGCTCACTTACGCCTCCGACCTTACCTCCATGACACAGGGCCGTGGGACGTACTCTATGGAATTCTCGCACTACGAGATCGTTCCTCCGCCGATCGCCCAGAAGATTATCGACGCGCACCGGCCGTCCGCCGAAGGAGAAGAGGAGGAGTAGCAGAAGTCAAAGGCCGACGGTTGAAGGTTAGAAGCTGCGATACACACCGCGCGAGAGCGTTTGTGCTAGGTATCAATCAAGGCTGCAGTTCGTTTCACCGCAGCCCCTCCTCTGCTGTCCGGCGGCCGGTAACGGGGACCAGACGAGGGTCAACTGACCACGACTGTCCTCAACTCTGAACATACAAATCCTCTGAAGCCGCCTTCTTCCCTGCTATGATGTCCGCCCTGCCGAGCCCAACCTGCGATAGGCGCGGCAGGCAGGCCGGTTGGAGGTGTGCGCCGCCATGTTCACTCCCCAAGTGTATCCCGTCGCCTTGGCCATGATGATCCTCAGCATGATCTGCTGGGGAAGCTGGGCCAATACGCAAAAGGCGACGGGGAAATGGCGGTTCGAACTCTTCTACTGGGATTACCTGTGGGGGATTCTGATCTCGACCGTTCTGATCGGCCTGACCCTTGGCCGAACGGACCCCGCCAGCGCCGACAGTTTCTTTCAAAACCTTTCCACCGCTAGCACGAAGAATTTCGTTTACGCGTTTCTAGGGGGAGCGCTTTTCAACTTCGCCAATCTTCTGCTGGTCGCGGCGATTGCGATCGCCGGCCTCGCCGTGGCTTTCCCGGTGGGCATCGGCCTGGCGCTGGTGATCGGGTCGGTGCTGAATTACCTCATCACGCCCAAGGGCAACCCACTCCTGCTCTTCGGCGGCGTCGGGCTCGTCTGCATCGCGATCGTCCTTGACGCGCTGGCCTATCGAAAGCTCTCGGGCGACGTGAAAGTCTCAACCAAAGGAATCATGCTCAGCCTGCTCTGCGGTGTCGGGATGGGCTCGTTCTACCCCTTCGTCGCCAAAACCCTGACGGGCGAGAACCACCTGGTCCCTTACACCGTGGCGCTGGTGTTCGCGGGCGGCGTGCTGGTCTCAAACTTCCCTTTCAATATCGCCTTCATGCGCCGGCCCGTAAGCGGTCCGCCGGTGAGCTTTGCGGACTACTTCGCCGGGCCGGGCCGCGTGCACTTCTGGGGCGTGGTCGGAGGCGCGATCTGGTGCGTGGGAACGATTTCCAATTTCGTGGCTTCGTATGCGCAGATGGTCGGGCCGGCAACGTCCTACGCCCTCGGACAGGGAGCCACGATGGTCTCCGCGTTTTGGGGGGTCTTCGTATGGAAGGAATTCCGCGGCGCGGGGCCGGAGGCGAAACGCTTCCTGGCGATGATGTTCGTGTTCTTTATTGTCGGTTTGGCATTGGTGGCGCTGGCGCCGGTGGTGCATTAGCGAGGGGAGATGCGGAATGAGCAAACTGGCTCTTGTAGCTTGCGTTCTGTTGCTGGCTTGGCCAAGCAACGCCTTAGCGGCGGAGAAAATCCCCATCATCCTCGACACGGACATCGGAAGCGACATTGACGACGCGTTCGCGCTGGCGCTGATCGTAAACAGTCCGGAGTTGGAACTCCTGGGCGTCACCACCGTGAGCGGGGATACGGCGGCGCGGGCGCGCCTCGCGGCGAAAATGCTCTGGGAAGCCGGCGGCTCCTGGCGTCGGGTTCCAGTCGTTTCGGGCGAGCCCGGCAAGCCTTTGCCCGTCGAACAAACTCGTTGGGCAGACGGCTTCACCAGCCCGCAACTGAAGCATGAAAAGGCCACGGATTTTTTGCGGACTGAATTCGACCGCCAGCCCGGAAAAATCACTCTGCTGACCATCGGCCCATTGACCAATGTCGCGGCGCTGCTGAAAGAGCACCCGGATGTTGCGAGGAAGATCAAGCGGATCGTGATGATGGGCGGGTCCATCGCGTGGGGCTACGGACCGGGCTCCACAGCCACAGCCGAATACAATATCGCCGCCGACGCTCCCGCCGCCCAGACGGTGTTCGCCTCCGGCATTCCCATCCTGATGGCTCCACTCGATGTAACCGCGATGCTGCAACTCGAGGAAGCGGACCGCCAGCGCATATTTACTCACCTCTCGTCCCTGACGAACGCTTTAACCCTTCTGTATCACCTGTGGAACCATCCCACTCCTACGCTCTTTGACCCCATGGCCGTAGCGCTGCTCATCGATCCCAGCCTGTGCGAGACGAAGGAGTTGGCCATCGAGGTCGAAGCGAAAGGGTTTACCCGCGTCGTAGAAGGCAAGACTCCCAACGCCACGGTCGCGCTTCACACCGAGCCGCAGAAATTCTTTCAGTTCTACCTGAGCCGCGTCGCGCCTTAAGAACAGGTGTTAGGTGTTAGACACGAGGTGCCAGGCTCTAGAACCAGCGCGTGTCTTCACCCTGATACCCGACACCGGGCACATAAGACCTAGCGCGCGCCGGCCGCTGCTACTGTTGCAACTTGGCCTCGATGCGGTCGTGGATCCAGTGCGGGTCCCACCACTCGATGGGGTTGACGGGGATGCCGTCGAGGAGCATAGTGAAGTGCAGATGGTCGCCGCCGGCAAGCCCTGTCTGCCCGGTGTGGCCAATCACCTGCCCGCGTTTCACCGCGTCGCCTTCTTTCACATTCAGAGCGCTCAGATGGCCGTAAAGCGACTGCAGGCCGCAGCCGTGGTCGATGACGATGGCGTTGCCATAGATTCCCAAAAAGCCCGCAAAGACGACCTCGCCATCGTTGGCCGCCACAACCGGCGTGTGCTGAACGCCCGCCAGATCGAATCCCAAGTGGGTCTGGTGATCGATCACCTGCCCGTTGTAAACGTAGGTACGGAAATCCGCGAAGGCGGATTCCACCTTCGTATTCACCAGCGGAATGAAGGGCTGCGTCCAAGTAAAGGAGGGGCGGGTTTTCTGGGCGAAGGCAACCAGCTTCTGGGCGTCCAACTGGCGCAGCGTGCCGTTGATCATCAGGAAATTCTTGAGCAGGCTGCCCTGGTCGCGCACCTCCGGCGACTGGCTGAGAATTGGAGGCACGACGCGCGTCATGAATTCGTCGTTGATCTGCAGCGTATCGGACTTGAATTTTTTCGGGAATACCCGATAAGTGAAATTCGCAAGCGATTCGTTTCCGGCGTCGTCGCGGGCCACGACCCGCGCCGGCGTCTGGGGGTCAACCTCGTAGGAATAAGCAAAGACACACAGGCGCGTTTCCGGGGCCGTGCTCTTCACCGGCCAACTGGGGAAGAAATATTTTCCCACCTGCACACCCGATTCCACGGTGCCGGGCGAGACCTTGAAGAGGACCATGTCGCATCCGCCCTGATTGATGTAATGCTGCGTGGTCAGGACTTCGATGGAGGGCGGTGCGAAGCGCACGGGCACCTCAATGGAAGTTTCCGCGCGCCCGCCGCGGAAGAAGCGCCCCCAGGAATCGTTGGTGGCGACGAAAACTAGCGTGGCGCGGCCCTCCTGAAGCTCAGGGATCTCCTGGCGCCCGGCGTGGATATGAACTTCGGCACCCCTCTTGCCGACTCGCGACCAGAATTTCCACCAGCTCGGTGTGGGCAGCGGCCGGTCCAGCAGTACAAATGATTTATCCGCTTGACGCACCTCGACGAGAACATGCCGGAGATTATGCCGCGCGTCCCGGACCGCGAAATTGACGGGCGTGCTCAGCCCGATCCCCTTGATATCACCCTGGAGCTGGATGGCCGGAGTGGAGGTAAAGGTGACTTTCCAGGCCAAGATGAGGAAAAGGACAATAAGCACAATCAGGAAGATGACCGCGCCTGCCCCCAGGCCAGTTTCCGAACTTCCCTGCCGCTTCTGCAATCCTCTGTCTCCCCCGGAGGTTTCGTGTTGGCATGGCAAAGTCGGCGATACCGTCTCCTGCGCCGCCCATGCTAGGCCCACGGACCTAGAGAGTCTCTCGACAGCCCAATCTTTCCGGGCCTCTGATAGAAGATACAGGAAGTGGGGGCGGGCTGTCGATTGCCGATCGCTGCTCCGTAGTCTGAGTGTGGGTCTTCTTCCGTGACCTTTCTATGCCCTGCACAACTAGTGCCTGGGAGGTTGTTATCCGAGGATGGTTTTTCTCCGCGTGGTCCGTGGGGGGAAAGAAATTTCACACAGAGTTCACAGAGCGACTCCGTGTGCTCTGTGTGAAAACTACGGTGAGCTCAGGTGGGAATCTTCATCGGTTGCTGGCAGCGCGCCTGCTGTGCGACTATCTCCATGGAAATGGAGCGGACCTATGCCGAAGCTTGAAGTGAAGCTGTTGAAGCACACGCAGCGGCGGGAGCTGGACTGTTACCTTCGCCTTTACAGCCGCTGCTTCAACCCGGACGAGCGCGTAAGCCCGCGCATCCTGCGCTGGGTGATCGAGCCCTCCCCGGCTCGAGTGAATCCCGTGCACTTGTACGCGGCCTATCTGGACGGTGAGCTGCTCGGGGGCGCGTGCACGCTGGTGCTGCCCATGTTTCAAGTGAGCTTCGGAAGCTACCTGTTCGTGGACCCGGCGCTCCGGCGGCGCGGGTGGGGCGTCAGGATTCTGCGCCAGGTCTTAAGGGAGGAACGGCGGGGTCCCCAGGGCTGGATTTGGAGAATGTACGGCGAGGTGACTGCCGCTTCGGGCGACTGGTGGCATCGCCTGCTCGAGCGAGTGGGTTTTCGATTTTTCCCCGCCACCTGGCCGCTGGGGTCGTACCAAGACCCCGCCCGAACCATCCTCGGCCGCCTCTGCTACTTTCCCTACCGCCGGAAGCCTTCGGGCCGATTCTCGCAACCCGCCCTGCTGGCCTACATCCACGCTTTGTTTTACGGCCCCGAGGCCATGCATCGGCATTTGCTGCCCCGGCTCAAGAACTTCGTCCGCCTCGAGGCATGAGCAGTTGCCAGTTGCCAGCGGCCCGTGGAAACCTTCGCACTGAGCCAGCTACTGGCAACCGGCAACTGGGAACTGGCCACTGATCAGCCCGCGCGCTGCGGAACCTTCTCTCCTGCGGCGGCACGCGCTTTCCAGGTATTGCTCACATCGCCCAGGACAACCAACACGTCGCCGCCGGCGAGGACCGTCTGCCCACCGGGGTTATACTGCAATTCACCACTAGAACGGCGCACCGCCAGCGCGAGCAACTCGAACTTGCGGTGCAGTTCCGTGCTGTGCAGAGTCTTGCCCACCCAAGGTGAGTCCTCCTCCACGACGATCTCCTCCACGCGCATGGTTTTGGCCTGGTCCCTGAGCATGAGGTCGAGGAAGCCGACCACGTGAGGCCGGATGAGCTCCGAAGCCAGACGCATGCCGCCGATCATATTGGGCGAGACGGCCGAATTGGCGCCCGCGCGGATCAGCTTGTCGGCCATCCTCGCTTCCGCGCAGCGCGCCACGATGCGCACCGTAGGACTCATCTGCCGCGACGTGACGGTTACCAGCAGGTTGTCCCGGTCCTCCGGCAGGACCGTGACCACACCGCGCGCGAGAGAGAGCCCCGCCGTCGTGAGAGTTTCCTCGTCGGCGGCGTCGCCTTGTAAGATGGGAAACTCGCCCAGGTGCCGGATCTTCTCCAGGCGCTCCTGATCGTGGTCAATCACCACGAAGTCATGACCTGTCTTAAGAAGCTCCTGCGCCACGTAATGGCCGGTCTCTCCCGCGCCGCAAATAATGAAGTGGCCCTTCATCTCCCGAATTTGTTTAAGCATCTTGCGTCTCCGGAACAAATCCTTCAGTTCGCCTTCCACAACGAAAGCGGTGGAAGTGGAAAAAACGTAGAGCATCACGCCAATCCCGACCAGGATGACGAAGATATTGAAGACGCGCAGCGCCGGGTGAGCGCTGGTGTCTACGACTTCGCCATAACCCACGGTGGCGACCGTGATCACCGCCATGTAAATCGCGTTGAGAAAAGTCACCTCGGGCCCGCCCAGCCAGAGGTAGCCCAGCGTCGCCGTCATCAGAACGACGAACAGGACGAGCAGAGAAACAATTAACTGACGTCGCATCGGACTAGGCCCTTGCCAGTTTGGCCGCCTGGGGCGGCCCGATCCTCGACCAGGCGCGGTGCCTGCGCGTCCGCGAGGGGCGGATCAATCGGCAATCATCAAGAAATAGACCGCTCAGCGGGCGCAACGCGCGTCGCGTGCCACATGGGCCGTCTCCGCAGCCCGCAGGCCCCGCGGCTACGGCGAGCGGGACAGCCTCCAACTGCGCGGTATCTTAGCACAGGCCATTCAAGTGGGTTGTGAGTGGATGATGGCTGGCCGATCGCGACGGTACTCGCATCATCCGCTGCTGGCCCCGCCGCCCACGCGCCGGCGGTATTGCGCCAGGAGATAGTTATCGGTCATGCCCGCGATGTAGTCGCAGACCACCCGCGCGAAGGGTTCGTGCCGCGTTTGGGCGAAATAAAAAGACGGCATGGTGCGCGGGTGCGCGACGTAGTATTGGAACAGCCGCCCCAGGCAGTTGAGAATGTTCTTGCGCTCTGCGCCCAGACTCCGGTGGGAATAGAGTCTCCGGAAGAGGAATTCTTTCAGGCGCCGGTTTTCGCGCGCCCAGCGCGGACTGAGCCCCACCAAGCGCGTCCGGTGCGCGCGCACCGCAGCCACCGAGCGCAGGTCGAGCCGCCGCAGGCGCTCGCGCGTGGCGGCGATCAGGTCGGTCACCAGCGCGTCCAGCAGCCGCTTGAGCGCCTCGTTGAATTTCAGCTTCTCGAGGGCCGCCGGGTATTTTCGCTCCACCGCGCGGTAGAGCCTTGCGAAGCTGGGGACGCCGGCGCGGATGGTGGCAAGCGGCAGGAGTTTCGCCTCGTAGCCATCGTCGAGATCCGCGCAGTTGTAAGCTATTTCATCGGCCACGTCGATCAGTTGCGCCTCCAGGGGCGGCCGCTCCTCGAGGCGGTACTCGCCGAGTTCCGGATGCCGCGCCGGCTGGTAGTCGCGGGAATGTTTGATGATGCCCTCGCGCACCTCGAAGGTCAGGTTCAAGCCCGGAAACTCCGCGTATTTCTGCTCCAGGCGTTCCACCACGCGCAGGGCGTGCAGGTTGTGGTCGAAGCCGCTCCCCTCGCGCCGCATCAGCCGGTCGAGTTCCTTCTCCCCGGCGTGCCCGAAGGGCGGATGGCCCAGGTCGTGCACGAGCGCCAGGGCCTCCGCCAGGTCCACATTCAGGCCCAGCACCTGCGCCACCGTGCGGCTGATTTGCGCCACCTCCAGCGTATGCGTCAGGCGATTGCGAAAATGGTCGGAATAGCGGCGCGTGAAGACCTGGGTCTTGTTCTCCAGCCGCCGGAAGGCCCGCGAGTGGATGATCCGGTCGCGATCGCGCACGTAATCGTTGCGGTACGGGTGCGCGGGCTCGGGGTGCCGCCGCCCCTGCGACTCCTCGACGCGCATGGCGTAAGGAGCCAGCCGGCCGCCTTTGCCGATTGATGATTGCGGATTGCCGATGGAAACCTCGCCCCGCCTCTCCGCCGATTAACGGACGAAGGCTAAACCTGACTCATTCGAGTTTCAACTTTTCGACTCGAGGAGCACTATAGCACATCGAGCCGCGCCCGGCGCTTGAGGGTGAATGGCCTCAAGCCAGCGGTCCGCAACAGGTCCTCGACCAAAGCAGACCGGTGCACTGAGCTTAAGTGGCGACGGTGGCGGTGGCGCCGGTGATTCTGCTGGTATGCTGAACCAAGTAGGTGATGACGGATCGTGGTGGCCAGGTGAAAACTAAGGGGGCTAGGTTGCGAAGCTACTCTTCACCCAACACGACCACTTGTGTGTTCTTTACGTCGCTGGGGTCTAGCTCCTTAAAAGAATAGTCGGCCCGCCATCCCCCACCATGAAACATTATCCAGGCCACGGCATCGTGGACGGTCCAGGGGCGACCGGGCTTTACCTTTACGACTACTTTGCACGTATCATCAAGCGCGTAATACCCTTCCTCTAAGAAATCGTCTACACCTAAGAGTGGGTATTCCTTTGGCGGGGACATGGCAAAACATCCGTCAAGACTGTCATTTTTCACCCAAAACGTACACGGGTCTGCCTTTTATCTCATTGGCATTCAATTTCTTGAATGGACATCTTTCAAGCCACATATTGTAGTTGTCCCTCATCCATTGGTCAGCATCAAAGTCAAGCCATTCGCGGTCTGATTTTACCTGTATAATCACTTCAATAATTGGACCCATGCGATTGTATCCGACATGTAAGGGTTCGATTGGTATGCGCACTTGGGCTAGATAGTATCCCGGCGCTAAGATGTCGTATCCGCTGGTCGGATTGTCAGTGGCATTGTCGGGGTAACCTTTTGTTGATTGTTCCATTTTGAGCCTCTATTGTAGCGCCATTAACCTCCGTCAGGACTGTTATTTCTCACCCAGAACAATTACCTTCTCGTCTCCTATGTCCTGGGCTTCGATTTTTTTCACGGGTTCTTCAAAATCCAATCCTAGACCGTAGTTTTCAGACACCCATCTGAATACCTGATCCAGGCTCCAGTCTCTGCCAGGCTTTACCAATATCGTTACCTCATGTGTTTCTGGTTTTTTAAGCGAGGTGTGGGGTAGACAAGCTTTGCACAGATAGTACCCTGGCGTTAGAACGTCGTACCAACCGGTAGGGTTTTCAGTGGTATAGTCCTTGTGTTGTTTCTCGTCTTCCAAACCCATCGTAAACCCCCGTTCAATTCCGCAGCAATTACAGCGCCAATCAGAGTTCTTTCGTAGTGAGGTGTGCTTGCGTTTTGTGAGTTTCAAGTCGGGCCTTGCCGCCGCGCGAGAAATAGTGCCAGCCTTGGCAGCCGGTGCAACGACCACTCAGGGGCCTAGGGTTGCGGCGCCCGAACTTTGGGCAGCGCGGCTTTCTCCTGAGCCAGCCTCTCGGGAAGCCGCGGCCGGTCCGTGTCCTCCCAATGCTGCTCGCTAATGAATTTCTGAAGGCGGTCAATGCGTGCCCTCACCGGGGGTTGCGTAGGAACCCAAAGCGAATTGCCGCCCTCCTGAATGGTCTTGTCAACCCGGAGAAGGAGGTGCTCCAGACCGTCGGCGCGATAGCCAGCGGCGTGCGCAAATGTCGCGCCGCGCTTGTCCGCGTCATACTCATCGTCCGGAACGAGACCGTGACCGAGTGACTTAACAAGTATGTTCCTAGAGAGCTGCTGGAAATAGTCCGGGCCCTGCTCGGGTAGCTCGACGTAGCCCGGTAGTCTGGTCATAATGTTCTTGGCGACTTGTTGGACAAAGACCCCCTGCTGCGCGGCACCCGGCACCGTGACCTGCGACGCCTCGAGGGCCGGCAGCATAGTCATGGTCCTCTCAACGCCGTGGACCACATGCTTGGCCGCGACGTGCCCCACCTCATGTGCCAGTACGCCAGCCAGTTCGGACTCGTCCTCGCAAAGCGCCAGAGTGCCGCGCGTGATGAAGATGTAGCCGCCCGGGGCCGAGAACTCGTTGATCTCGTCCGTATCGAGAACAGCAAAGTGATATTTGACGTCCTGCCGATCCGATTGCGCCGCCACGGTGAGCCCGACGAGGTTGACGTACCGTGTCAAGGCCTCGCTCGAATAGAGATGGAAGTAAGCAATAAGCTTGGCGGCCATCTCGCGGCCCAAGTCCTGCTCCTGTTCAAGCGTCAGGCGCTGGGCCTTCACCTGGGTCGTCTGCGGCGTCGCACTTTTTAGCCTTTCCAAAATCTGCGAATCGGCGCCGGTGCCCCACCCCAACAGAGCCAAGACAGCAAGCGGCCTGACGGCCCAGAGCGCCCAGCGCAGGAACCTTGTATTCATGCCTGATCCCTACTGTTTGCGCAGGAGGCAACCATGGAACAGGACCTTCTGCATGACCCACGCGGCAACGGCGCGCTTCTCCCTGTGCCCCGCTTCTTCCCGGCCCGCCATCGTGGGCTGGGCCTCGCCCCCGTTCGTCCTTTCGGAGACCGCTTTAGCGCTTGGGAAACGAGCTTTGTTTGCCTGCTTAGACCTTTCCCGCATCAGTCGCTCCATGCCGGCGTGCACAAGAGCGTCAGCTACTTGCCAAATAATACCACGGGCCGCGGTTGGCGGTGCTCATGAAGCTTACCCGGAGCGCCCAGAGCGAGATCCTTCCCCCGCGGCTGCGGGGTCAGGAGGACAGCGAAGGGCCCGGAATGACGCCGTCGAAAGGGGTTCTTCAGCATCCTGGCAGGCGCCCGGGCTCGCGAGCCGCGCTAGCGCCTAAGGCAGTTCTACGCCTGGATACCTCACAAAAGATACTCAGTGAAAAAGCTGTCAACTTTCAGGGAATTATCCAGTATAATGAGGTTACGCTCAACCGCGCGCTCCGCCAGGGCCGGGCGCGGGGTTGCAGGCGAGGCGATCCAACGCAGAGACACAAAGCAGGGGACCTTCTGAGGAATTTCGGGAGGAAAGGGATCGTTCCCTTCCCCCTGAGAACTTTACCCGGCCTCGCCGCGCGCTCCTGGGAGGAGGCGCCCCGGCGGCCGGCGCGGGGACCTCGGAAGCCCGGAGTTAGAAGAAACGCCGTCGTCTCAGGCGGGTTTCAGTCTTCCGGCTTCAGGCTCCTGCTGGCGAGAGGTCGGCAGTCCGCCCCGTTCCTCGCTCCACCTCCCTCGCAGGAGAAACCCTGTGCCTCAAAATGAGGATGAGGAGCTTGTCAATCAGATTTGCCGGATCGGCATCGATGCGCTGGTCGAAATCCACGGCACGCGGCCGGAAGTCGAGGCGTTTCTCCGCCACCTCTCCCGGCGCATCAGCGTGCTGGTTTCCGACGCGCTGCGGGAGGAACGGCTTCGCCAGCGCCTGAATTCCCTCCGCCCTTAGACGGAGCGATCGCGTTCCGGGTCGCATCATCCAGGTCGGCGCGCGTGAGCTCACCCACCATGCGAGACACCACCTCGGCGATGCCATGCAGGTGGGTGCTCGCCCGGCGCGAGCCGCCCCGCGCCAGCTCGTAAAGCAACTCGATCCCGGCCACGCACACGTTCCGGTAGTTCATCATCAGCGTGGCGCGCGTCGGCACCGGGGGCTCCGGCGGATAGGCGGGCCAGGGCGCGGCCGGGCCCGCCCCGGGCGCGAGCGGAGGAGGCGCGCTGAACAGGGCCCGCGTCTCTTCGTCCGGACAAACCTGCTGGATCTTGATCACCCAGTGGCCGCTGGGATTGAAGGCCCCCGCCTCCCACTTGCGATACGTCCCCACCGAAGCGCCCAGCCGCTGGGCCATGCCCTCCTGGGTCAGGCCCAGCCTCTCGCGCAGCGTTTTGAGTGCGGCGGCAAAGTCCACGACCGCGGGCTTCATTTTCCTCTTGACATGACCATTTTGTGGTAGTACATAATGGGTAGCCATTATAGGCCGGGGTTCCCTCGCCACCCGCGCCGGAGACTATCACAAATCGCGGGGTCTACCAACCGGCGCGGCCGCAAGCATTGCGGATCTTCGCTGGGCGATTGCCGATCGAGACCCCTTCCGGTCCGGCAATCGAAAATCGGCCGTCTCGGAGGCTGCCCATGCATTGTCCCAACTGCGGAAGGGAAACGGAAATCACGCGCACCATCACCCGCAAGGCCTTCACGGTTCGCCTGCGTCAGTGCTCGAACCGAACCTGCCGGACCCGCTTCGTCACCCAGGAGGCTCCCGGCGACCCGCGCGTCTACCACCGCCTGATGGCGGAAGATTCCTTCAGCCGCCGCAAGCGCCCGCGCCGCCGGCGCCAACCTACGCGAAGCATGCCCGCGTCGCCTGAAAATCAGTGACTGCGGCAAATGACAGGCCAGCCTCCACTTGTCACTTGTCTCGCGTCTTCAACTCTCCGCGAGGGACCGACTGCAAAAGACTGCGAAAACCCGGGCGACATCAGGATGCACCGCTATCTCGAGCGCGCCTTTGGGGTCCGCCGGGCGGCCGGCCTGCGCCTCCCCGTAACGGGCCGAACCGGGCGCCGGCGGAGGTTGAGCCGAGGCAGCACGGCGAGCAGCCGGCGTCGCCGCACGCGCCGCCGCCGCCGGCCGAGGGCCGCCAGCTCCGCGACCAGGGGATCTCCGCGTTCCAAGGCCCGGCGAATCCGGCGCGCCAGGAACCAAGCCGTCTCGTAGCTCGCCAGCCGCAGGGCGCGCTGAAGCTGCGCGGCGGACACCCGCTGCCGCGCCGCGCCCCAGGCGAAGACGGCTCGAAACCATTTGGGCAGGGGAAGGTGCGAATCGTGGAACACTGTTCCGGCCGTGGCGGTGTACTGGTAGCGGCAGGCGAGGCAGGTATACAGCCGGCGCTTCTTGCCGGTTTTGCCCCGCGCTTCGAACTTCGAGACGCGGCGCCCCCCGCAGCGCGGGCAGCGCACCCCGCCCGGCCAGCGCAATCGCTCCAGGCGGCCAAAACACTTCGCGTCCGTGTCGAACCCTTTGCGCAGGCGAAAAATCGAGCGCTGCTCGGCCACGGACCGAGCCTGCCAGCGGCTTCTATGTTTGTCAAGGGGATAAAAAAGCGATCAAAAAATGTCGCTACCGGTAGCGACAAAGTGCATACGCCCTCTTGACATTGCCCAGGTAGTTATGTTATGGTGGCCGCGTTAAGAAGCTGACGTTCACGGAAGCAGTGACCCGCCTTCCGCAGGCGGGACGCTGAGGCCGTGAGTCTGCCTGCCCCGCCCGCCGCGGGCGGGGGTGGGCAGATCAAAGCCTCCGGGGGCCGCCGGGGGCCTTGAGGGCGGCGGTGGCTCGAGCCCGCCGCTGCCCGAATGGTTGAGACCGAAAATCGAAATTCGAAAATCGAAAATAGCAAGGTAGGGCCCAGCGGCGCTGGGCCAGGGCGAACGCCGTTCGCCCCTACCGGCGTTCAACTGAAATTCCTGCAGCTCGTCGCCCTGCCGGCGCTGAAGTCACAGGCCGACTACGGCATCCCCGCCGCGGTGACCGTGGCCCAGGCGATTTTGGAATCCGCCTGGGGCCGGTCGAAACTCTTCACCCAGGCCAACAATCCCTTCGGCATCAAGCAGAGCCACTCCGCGGGCGGCGAGGCCTACGGCGAGTATGTGGCGGAGACCACGGAGTTCGCGGCGCGAATTCCGCACACCGAGCTCGCCGCCTTCGCGCGCTTTCCCGACCTGGAAAGCGCTTTCCAGGCGCACGCCAAACTGTTCTGGCGGCTGGCGCGGTACGCGGCGGCAATTGCCGCCCGCCGCGACTGGCGCGCCTTCGCCGACGCCCTGGGCCCGCGCGCGAACGACCAGGACGGCGCCCATGGCGGCTACTCCACAGATCCCGAATACGCCGCGAAGCTGAAAAATCTCGTGCGCGCTTACCGGCTCGACGACGCGCGGGCGCTGGAATGGTACGCGACGGGCAAGGATCCGTCGCTGGAAACTCGAAATTCGAAAATCGAAACTCGGACCTGATTCCGCTTTTCGATTTTCCATTTTCCATTTTCGGAGGTCTATGCCATGAGGACAAGAAGCGTGATTTTACTGGGGCTGACGCTGCTCGGCGTGCTGATGCTCACGGGCTGCTCGGCGAATCCGACCCAGGTGGTTGCGCAGCTCATTCCCGTGATTGCGGGCTTGCTGCCCATCGTGGCGGGCGCGGCGGCGGCGCTTGCTCCGGGGGAAGCGGCCGCTGTCACGACGGCGCAGGGTTTGGTCTCTACGGCGTTGAAGGCCCTTCAGGACGTTTTGAAGGAATACGAGAGCAATCCCAACGACACCACACTGGCCAAAGTGACCTCGGCCTTTGCCGCGGCGCACGACAATCTCGCGGAGCTTCTGAAGGCCGCGGCGGTGAAGGACGTTAAGACGGCCACGAAGATCACTGCCATCGTGAACGGCGCGGTCTCGACGCTGGCCATGCTCGAAGCGAACGTGCTGCAGAAGCACCCGCAGACCGTGGCTGCGGCGCAGGCCGCGCAATCGTAGGGGCGGGCGGCGCCCGCCCTTGCCTGCGGCAGGCAGGCCGCGGGCCCCGTGCCGAAGGGCACAGGGGCGGGAGCACCGTAAAGGTGCTCCCCTACCAAGTCAGGAGGAAATCATGGCAGACCCGATTGCAGTGTTGCAGCAGATCATCTCGCTGGCGCAGAGCGCCCTTCCCTCGGGCGCGAGTTCGACCGCGCCGCAGTCAAAGACCTTGACCGGATTCCTGATCGGAATCCAGCCCAAGCTGGTCAATCCCTTCAACCAAGGGACGCTGCTGACGATTTTCCCCGACGGCGGCACGTCGCCGGCGACCGTGTGGTTCTCGAATGGAGCCAACATGATCTCCGGCGTCGTCTTCGACCCGTCAACGCTCCCGGCGGTGGGCAGCAAGGTCAGCATCGTTTATTACCCGGGCGGGGGGGCCAGCGGCTCGGATGCGTTTGTGAGCGCGAGCGCGGCGTAAAAGGCGTCATTTGTCATTCGTCCTTCGTCCTTTGCAAAGGACCAAGGAC
>Ga0187771_10000150_pt1 | contig 36725 bp, 36 predicted proteins | sample 0116_SJ02_MP15_1_FD_133139 | JGI IMG/M metagenome (GOLD analysis project Ga0187771, IMG submission 133139) | Tropical peat soil microbial communities from peatlands in Department of Meta, Colombia - 0116_SJ02_MP15_10_MG | ecosystem: Environmental > Terrestrial > Soil > Wetlands > Peat | place...
GCCGCACCGCCGAGCGAGCGCTCGGGCTGGCGCGCGAGGCGCGCGCGCTCGAATCGGCCGGTTGCTTCGCGATCGTCCTCGAGGCGATCCCGGCGGCCGTCGCGGCGGAACTGACCCGCACGCTCTCGATTCCGACAATCGGCATCGGCGCGGGCCCGGACACAAGCGGCCAGGTGCTGGTGGCGCACGACATGCTCGGCGTGTACCCGGGTCGGGCGCCGCGCCACGCAAAGGAGTACACGGACCTCCACGGCCAGATGCTGGCCGCAATGGGCGAGTACGCCGACGACGTCCGGGCGCACCGCTTCCCGGCGCCTGAGAACACGTTCTCGATCGACCCGGGCGAGCTCGACGCGTTCCGCGCAGGCCTCAGCGAGCTCTAGCGCACCGCCTCCGTCGCCGTAAAGAACCGGCTACGCCTCAGACGCCGCGACGGGAACGCGTCGGCACTGGTGTCGACGACGGTCACGCCTGTTCGTCGCGAACGTGAGACAGCGCTGTCGCGGGCGCCCGGGCCTGCGGCGCGAGCTCGATCTGTGCGAGCTCGGCGACCAGCTCCTCACGCGAGGGCCGCCGCGCCGCAGCCTCGAGCGTACGCCGCGCGTACTCAGTCAACGACATGCCCGCGAGAGCGGCGCGCGCTGATCGACGTGGGTGCGCCGCCTGAACGGGTGGCATCGAGGCTAGCCCGCTCACGCCACCGCGGCGTGCTCGGCCGGGCGTTTCGCGCGCCGCCCCTGCGGCCCGGCAACGAGCGGCTCGAGGAAGCGACCGGTGTGCGACTCGCTGACCGCCGCCACCTGCTCCGGCGTGCCGGTCGCGATCACGAGGCCGCCGTCCTCGCCGCCTTCCGGCCCGAGGTCGATGATGCGGTCGGCGGACTTGATCACGTCGAGGTTGTGCTCGATCACGATCACCGAGTTGCCGGCATCGACGAGCCGCTGCAGGACCTCCAGCAGGCGCTGCACGTCGGCGAAGTGAAGGCCTGTCGTCGGCTCGTCGAGAACGTAGAGGGTGCGGCCGGTCGCGATCTTCGAGAGCTCGGTCGCGAGCTTGACGCGCTGCGCCTCGCCGCCGGACAGCGTGGTGGCGGGCTGGCCGAGGCGGATGTAGCCGAGGCCGACGTCGTAGAGCGTCTGCAGGCGCCGGCGGATCGCTGGGATGTGCTCGAAGAACGTGAGCGCCTCCTCGACCGACATGTCGAGAACGTCGGCGATCGTCTTTCCCTTGAAGCGGACCTCGAGCGTCTCGCGGTTGTAGCGGCGGCCGTGGCACTGCTCGCAGGGCACGTAGACGTCGGGCAGGAAGTGCATCTCGATGCGGATCTGCCCGTCGCCGCGGCAGACCTCGCAGCGCCCGCCCTTGACGTTGAACGAGAAGCGCCCCGGCTTGTAGCCGCGCACGCGCGCCTCCTGCGTCTTCGCGAAGAGGTCCCGGATCACGTCGAAAAGTCCGGTGTAGGTGGCCGGGTTCGAGCGCGGCGTGCGCCCGATCGGCGACTGGTCGACGGCGACGATCTTGTCGAGCTGCTCGAGCCCGCGCAGCTCGCGGTGGCTGCCCGGACGCTGGCGCGTGCGGTGGAGCTTGTTCGAGACAGCCTTCAGCAGAACCTCGTTGACGAGCGTTGACTTGCCCGAGCCGGACACGCCCGTGACACAGGTCATCGCGCCGAGCGGGACGCGGACGTCGATGTCGCGCAGGTTGTGCTGGCTCGCGCCGAGGATCTCGATGTAGCCGCTCGGCATGCGCCGGCGCGGCGGCAGCGCGATCTGCGCAGCGCCCGAGAGGAACTGGCCGGTCAGCGACTCCGGAACGAGCTCGATCTCGAGCGCCGTGCCCTGCGCGACGACGCGCCCGCCGTGCTCGCCGGCGCCCGGGCCGAGGTCGACGATGTGGTCCGCGGCACGCATCGTCTGCTCGTCGTGCTCGACGACGAGCACGGTGTTGCCGAGGTCGCGCAGACGCTCGAGCGTCCCGACGAGCTTTGCGTTGTCGCGCTGGTGCAAGCCGATCGACGGCTCGTCGAGCACGTAGAGCACGCCAACCAGCGCCGAGCCGATCTGGGTCGCGAGGCGGATCCGCTGCGCCTCGCCGCCCGAGAGCGTCGCTGCCGCGCGGTCCATCGAGAGATAGCCGATGCCGACGTTCTCGAGGAAGCGCAGGCGCTCCTCGATCTCGCGGAGGACGAGCCGCGCGATGTGGCGCTCGGTCTCCGTCAGCTCGACCGTCGCGAGCCAGCCGAGCGCAGCGAGCGCCGAGAGCGCGCAGAACTCGTTGATCGGCGTACCGCCGACGAGCACCGCGAGCGACTCGGGCCGCAGGCGCGCCCCGTTGCAGGCCGGGCAGGGCCGCACGCTCATGAACTCCTCGATCTTCTCCCGCTGATATTCGGAGTCGGTCTCGCGGTAGCGGCGCTCGAGGTTCGGGACGATCCCCTCGAAGCGTGCCGCGTAGTTGCGCTCGCGCCCGAAGCGGTTGCGGTAGCGGACCTGGACGCGTTCGCCGTTCGTGCCGTAGAGGAAGATCTCGCGCTGCTTCGCGGTCAGCGACCGCCAGGGCTTCTCGACGTCGACCCCGTAGCGCTCGGCGAGCGCCGCGGTCATCTGCTCGTAGTAGCCGGAGCTCGACCCGGCCCAGGGAGCGAGCGCGCCCTGGGCGATCGACAGGTCCGGGTTCGGCACGACGAGGTCGGGGTCGATCTCGAGCTGCGAGCCGAGCCCTGTGCAGCGCTCGCAGGCGCCCTGCGGGGCGTTGAACGAGAACATCCGCGGCTCGAGCTCGGGCATCGAGGTGCCGCACTTCAGGCACGCGAACTTCTCGGAGAACGTGAGCGTCTCCCGCGGTCGTTCGCCATCCCGCGGCGCCGTCTGGATCGACACGATCCCGTCCGCGAGCGCCGCCGCGGTCTCGATCGAGTCGACGAGCCGCTTGCGCAGGTCCGCGCGCATCACGAGCCGGTCGACGACGACTGAGACGTCGTGCTTGACGTTGCGGTCGAGCTCGAGGTAGTCCTCGACGCCGCGCAGCTCGCCGTCGACGATGACGCGCGTGAAGCCCTCGCTCCGAAGATCCTCGAGCAGCCTGCCGAACTCGCCCTTGCGCGCCCGCACGACCGGCGCGAGGACCATGAAGCGCGTCCCCTCGGCGAGCTCGAGCACCTGGTCGGCGATCTGCTCGATCGACTGCCCGGCGATCCGCTCGCCGCAGACGTGGCAGTGCGGCACGCCGATCCGCGCCCACAGAAGGCGCAGGTAGTCGTAAATCTCGGTCACGGTCCCGACCGTCGATCGCGGGTTGCGCGAGGTCGTCTTCTGGTCGATCGAGATCGCCGGCGAGAGCCCCTCGATCGAGTCGACGTCGGGCTTGTCCATCTGGCCGAGGAACTGGCGCGCATACGCCGACAGCGACTCGACATAGCGCCGGCGTCCCTCGGCGTAGATGGTGTCGAAGGCAAGCGAGGACTTGCCGGAGCCCGAGAGCCCGGTCAGGACGACCAGCGCGTCCCGCGGCAGGGAGAGCGAGATGTTCTTGAGGTTGTGCTCCCGCGCGCCGGAGACGACGATCTGATTCGACGACGCCACGTTATGTCCATTGTACCTGGGCGAACAGACGTTCGTACTCGGCTTCCCCGTGGGGCAGCGCTGCGAGCGCCGCCCGTTCAGCCCGTGCGAACGAGGACGTACCGAGCGTACTCGTCGTCAACCGACTCCAAGCTGAAGCCAGCTCGCTCCAACGTGCGCCGCCCAGGCGGATTGTCGAGGGCGGCTCGGCCCACCACACGCCGGACGCCATCCTGATCGAGCAGCCAGCGTGAGAGCCCAATGGCGAGCTCGGCCCCGTAGCCGCGACCGCGGTACGGGTGTGCCAGCCCGTAGCCCAGCTCGACATCGCCCGTCCCATCCGGTTCGCCGTGGATACCGCAGTCGCCGATGACCGCGCCATCGAGGGTCACGAACCAGCCAGGCGCATGCTCGTGCTCGAGAGCCATCCGCAGGCCGCTGAGCGTGCGGTCATGCGGCCATCCCTCACCGGCCCTGACGGCTGAGAGATCGCCCGAGACCAGGGCCAGCGCCACATCCCCCGAGATGGGAACGAGAAGCAATCGCGACGTGGTGATGAGCGAAGGAGCCAGGGGCACGACAGTAACCATAGGGCGCCGCATGAATTCGGCTCCAGGGCCGGCTACGCCGGCGGGCGCAGCAGCCACTCGTGGTTGGGGTCGTTGCGGATCGCCCACACGCGGAACGGGCCGGCCATGACGTTGAGGTAGTAGAGCCTGTAACCCGGCGGAGCGGAGACCGTGTGGTAGCCGCGCGGCACGAGCACCGTGTCGCGGTCGTGCACGACCATCGTCTCGTCGAGCTCGCCGTCGCCGCTGTAGACGCGCTGGAGAGCGAAGCCCTGGGCCGGGTCGACGCGGTGGTAGTAGGTCTCCTCGAGCAGCGACTCGTGCGGCAGCGCGTCGCGCTCGTGGCGATGCGGCGGATAGCTCGACCAGTGCCCGGCAGGCGTCAGGACCTCACAGACCAACAGCGAGTCCGCAGGCGCGTCGGCCATCAGGATCGGGCGAACCGTGCGCGCGAGCGCGCCGTAGCCGCGCGCCTCCTCGACGACCTCCGAGCCTGGCAGCACGCGCGGCGCCGCGCCGGTGCTCGCGGGCGCGAAACAGAGAGCCACCTCGCCGGCGCCGCTCAGCTCGAACCTCGCGCCCGGCGGCAGGTAGGCCGCATCGGGCAGCGCGCTCCACGGATCGGCGCGTCCACCGAGGCCGCGCCACTCGCCGTGCTGCGAGCGGATGTCGCAGTGGCCCTCGACGACGACGATACACAGCTCGCGCGTCCCGGTATCACGCCGCAGCGTGCGCACGCCATCCAGCGTTATCACCTCGAAGCCGACATACGCCCAGCCGGCCGACTCCGGCGCGACGAGGACCAGCGTGCCATCGGCGTCTGTCGCCTGACCCGGATGGACGACGAGGCCGCTCACCGCCCCCACGCTAGCGCGCTCGATGCCCTCGCTAGTGTCTCGCCACGGAGCGGCAGGCTCGCTCAGCAGCCGAGTGCGTAGCTGACCGCCGAGCAGACCTTGCGCATGACGTCCTCGCCGACCTGTCCGACAGGACCGCTCAGCGATGCCTGCGCGACCGTGTGCAGTCCGTCGCAGTTGATCACCGACGGCCGGTCCAGGCCGGCCTCGGCATGATTGATTTCAACCTCGGCGGCGAGCCCGCGGGCTGAAGTCGTGACCTCGGCCACAGTGACGAGCTCGCGAGCGTCGAGCACCTCGGATCGCGTTAGCAGCAGCACGGGCCGCCGCTTGCGGCCAACCTGGGCCAACCAGAGCTCGCCACGTCTCACGGCTCTCCCCACCGCTCAGCTTCAGACCAGAAGGCGTCGGGGCGCTCGGGATGTCTCAGGTACGCCTCGCGGTCCGATCGTGCCAATGCTGCGCGCACTGCGTCAGCGACTCCCTGACGGGCTGCCGCCGAGATGTTGACGCCGAGCCGACGAGCGCGCCGTGCCAGCTCGTCGTCCAGAGTGAAGGTAGTCCTCGGTGAAGCCATATGTACACGCTATCATGTGCTGATAGCACGATGTGATGACTTCAGGCCGTTGACTTCATCTCCGTGAGCTGGCGGCGCAGGTCGCGCAGCTCGTCGCGCAGGCGGGCCGCGTACTCGAAGCGCAGGTCCTCGGCGGCGGCGAGCATCTCCTCCTCGAGCTCGACGGCGAGCTTCTCGAGCTCGGTCGGGGCGAGGTCGGCGGTCTTAGCGGACGCGCGGCGGCGGCGCGTCGGGGTCTTCGCCTCGGCCTGGAGGAAGTCGGTGATGTCCGAGACGCCCTTGACGATCGAGGCGGCGGTGATGCCGTGCTCCTCGTTGTAGGCGATCTGGATCGCGCGGCGGCGGTTCGTCTCCTCCAAGGCCGCGGTCATCGCAGCGGTCTGGCGGTCGGCGTACATGATCACGGTGCCGTCGACGTTGCGCGCGGCGCGACCGATAGTCTGGATCAGGCTGGTCTCGCCGCGCAGGAAACCCTCCTTGTCGGCGTCGAGAATCGCGACGAGCGAAACCTCGGGCAGGTCGAGGCCTTCGCGCAGGAGGTTGACCCCGACAAGCACGTCGTACTCGCCGAGGCGCAGGTCGCGGATGATCTGGATGCGCTCGAGCGTGTCGATCTCGGAGTGCAGGTAGCGCGTGCGGAAGCCGAGCTCGAGCAGGTAGCCCGAGAGGTCCTCCGCCATCTTCTTGGTGAGGGTCGTGACGAGGACGCGCTCGTCGCGGTCCGTGCGCAGGCGGACCTCACGCATCAGGTCGTCGATCTGGTTGTGCGTCTCGCGCACCTCGACCTGCGGGTCGACGATGCCGGTCGGGCGGACGATCTGCTCGACGATCCGGCCCGAGCGCGTGCGTTCGAACTCGCCAGGGGTCGCCGATACGAAGACGAGTTGTGGCGCCATCTGGAGGAACTCCTCGAAGGTCTGCGGGCGGTTGTCGAGCGCCGAGGGCAGGCGGAAGCCGTAGTCGACGAGCGTCTGCTTGCGCGAGCGGTCGCCCTCGTGCATGCCGCCGATCTGAGGGATCGTCTGGTGGGACTCATCGGTGAAGACGACGAGATCGCGCGGGAAGTAGTCGAGCAGGCAGTAGGGGCGCTCGCCCGGCTTGCGCCCGTCGATGATCCGCGAGTAGTTCTCGATCCCGCTGCAGAAGCCGACCTCGCGCAGCATCTCCATGTCGTACTGCGTTCGCTGGCGCAGGCGGTGTGACTCGAGCAGCTTGCCCTGCGCTTCGAGCTCGGCGCAGCGCGCCTCGAGCTCCTGGCCGATCGTCTCGACCGTGCGCTCGGTCGTGCCCTCGGCGACGTTGTAGTGGGTCGCGGGCCAGATCGCGACGTGCTCGAGGTCGGGCGCGATCAGCTCGCCGGTCAGCGGGTCGAACTCGGAGAGCTGCTCGACCTCGTCGCCGAACAGCACGGCGCGGTAGGCGGTCTCGGCGTACGCCGGGAAGACCTCGAGCGTCTCGCCCTTGACGCGGAAGGTGCCGCGGCCGAGCGCCTGGTCGTTGCGGTTGTACTGGATCGAGACGAGCTTGCGCAGCAGCGCGTCGCGGTCGATCAGCTCGCCGCGCCGCAGCAGCTGCATGTTGCGCTCATAGACGTCCGGGGAGCCGAGGCCGTAGATGCAGGAGACCGAGGCGACGACGATCACGTCGCGTCGCGCGAAGACCGCAGCGGTCGCGGCGTGCCGCAGGCGGTCGATCTCCGAGTTGATCGAGGAATCCTTCTCGATGTAGAGGTCGCGGCTCGGGACATAGGCCTCGGGCTGGTAGTAGTCGTAGTAGGAGACGAAGTACTCGACCGCGTTCTCGGGGAAGTAGGTGCGGAACTCGTTGCACAGCTGCGCGGCGAGCGTCTTGTTGTGGGCGATGACCAGCGCCGGCCGCTGGACCGCCTCGATCACGCCCGCGATCGTCATCGTCTTGCCGGTCCCGGTGGCGCCGAGCAGCGTCGTGAAGCGCGCGCCCTGCTCGAGCGCTTCGGCGATCTGCGCGATCGCGCGCGGCTGGTCCGCGGTTGGCGTGAAGGCGGGGTCGAGGTGGAAGTCGGTCACGCTCCCAGTATTCCAAGCGGGCTGGTCGAGCCTCGCTCCATCAGGGCGGCCCGAGCAACTTGGCGTAGTAGCGCCGGTAGGTCTTCGTCGCCGCCTCAACCTTCGCCACGTAGGCCCGCGTCTGTGGGAACGGAATCGCGGCGGTCGTCAACGGCCTGCCACTCGCTCGCGCGCGTGCGACCCAGCGGTTCACGTTCGTCGTGCCGGCGTTGTAGGCGGCGAGCGCGAGCGTGCGGTTGTCGCCGTACAGGTTCAGCAGGTAGCGCAGGTAGTAGCTGCCGTACGCGATGTTGACCGCCGGGTGGGCGAGATCGGCGACCTTGAACGTCGTGCCGCCGGAGAGGTGCGCGAGGTAGCGGGCGGTCGCCGGCTCGATCTGCATCAAGCCGAGCGCACCGGCGCTCGAGGTCCGGGGATCGAACTTCGATTCGGCGTAGATCACGGCGGCGATCAGCGCCGGGTCCAGATGCTCGGAGCGGGCCTGCCGGTTGATGATCGCCGCGTCTTTCAGCGGGTAGGTGAACTCACGCACGAGCCGCTCGATCAGCGGCACGACGACCACGACGCCGACAGCGACAGCGGCGAGCAGAACCACCGCGACTAGACCCCGGCGACCCCTGGCGCCGCCGCGAACGGACTGGCGACGACTCACACGCCGAGACTATCGAGGATCGCGGCGAGCTTCTGCTCGAGCTCGGCCACGGTGCCCTCGTTCACGACCTTGAAGGTCGCACGCGCCGCCTTCTCCTCCTGGGTGAGCTGGCGGCGGTCGCGCGCGGCGAGCTCCTCCTGGTCGCGCAGCGCAAGCCGCTGCGCGCGCAGGCGATCGTTGGCCACGATCGCGATCGTCGCGTCGAAGCGCGCCGCGGCGTCCGCCTCGAAGAGCAGCGGCACCTCGACCACAGCCGCGCGCGGGGGCGGCTGGAGCGCCTCGGCCTGCGCGCGGAACGCATTCGAGCGCTGTGCCGAGAGCGGCCACAGCAAACCCTCGAGCCAAGCCCGCTGGTGCGCGCTCTTGAACACGATCCGCGCGACCGCAGCGCGATCCACGTGGACGCCGTCGAAGACCTCGTCACCCCAGCGCAGATGCAGCGCCGTCTTGACCGCCTCGGTCCCGTAGAGGTCGTGGATCACCGTGTCGGCGTCGAGGGTGGCAGCGCCGAGGCGCTCGAACGCCGCGAGCGCGGTCGACTTCCCTACGCCCAGCGAGCCGGTGAGGCCGATGAACAGCAGGGTCTCGTCGGAGCTCAGCCGTCGCCCGTGGGCGCAGGCTCGGTGTCGTCAGCGGGCGCCACGGGAGGATCCGCCGGCTGCTCGGGTGCAGCCTCGGCGAGCGCTGACTCCTGCTCCAGATCGACGGGCGGCGCGGTTGCCTGCGCAGCGGGCTCTGGAGCGGGCTCGTCTTGTGGCTGCTCGGCCGGGAGCTCGATCGGGTGCAACGGCAGGACCTGGCCCTCGACGCGCTTGGCCGAGAGGGAGAGGCGGCGGCGCTCGGAGTCGATCTCGAGGATCTTGACGCGGATCTCGTCGCCCGGCTGGACGACCTCGCGCGGGTTCTCGACGTGGTGCGCGGCGAGCTCGGAGATGTGGACGAGGCCCTCGACCCCGTCGAGGATCTCGACGAACGCGCCGAACGTGACGACCTTTGTGACGGTGCCCTCGAGCTCGTCACCGATGTTGTAGGTGCTGACGATCCGCTGCCAGGGATCCTCCTGGGTCTGCTTGAGGCCGAGCGAGATGCGCTGACGGTCGCGGTCGATGTCGAGGACCTTCACCTTGACGGTCTGGCCGATCTCGAGGATCTGGCTCGGATGGTTGACGTGCGACCAGGAGAGCTCCGAGATGTGAATCAGGCCGTCGATGCCGTCGAGGTCGACGAACGCGCCGAAGTCGACGATGTTCGAGATCTGGCCCTCGACGACCATGCCGGGCTCGAGGCGGTCGAGGATCTGCTGGCGGACCTCCTTGCGCTCCTCCTCGAGGACCGCACGGCGCGAGAGGACGACGTTGTTGCGGGACCGATTGAGCTCGATCACCTTGCATTCGATCGGCGTGCCCATGTACTCGTCGAGGTTCGGCACGCGGCGGATGTCGACGAGCGAGGCGGGCAGGAAGCCGCGGACACCGAGGTCGATGATCAGGCCGCCCTTGACGACCTCGATCACGGTCCCCTCGACCGGCTCGCCCGACTCGGCCGCGGCCTCGATCCGGCGCCAGGCCTTCTCGAAGCGGGCACGCTTCTTGGAGATGATCAAGCGGCCGTCCTGGTCCTCCTTGGTGAGGACGAGCGCATCGACCTCCTCGCCGAGCTGGACCTCCTCGTGGGGATCCACCGACTTGCGGATCGAGAGCTCGTTCGCCGGGATGACGCCCTCGGACTTGTAGCCAATGTCGACGAGCACCTCGTCCTGGTCGATGCGGACCACGTGGCCCGTCACGACCTCACCCTCCTCGAACGGGTGCAAGGTCGCGTCGTAGTTGGGCACGATCTGCCCATCCACCTCCAGCAGCAGCCCGTTTGAGCCTTCGACGACCTTTGGGGATGCGTTGTCCACCAGGGCGTTCACCGCAAAGAGCGTATCGCAGGTTCACGTTCCGGCCGAAGGTTGCCCCGTATCATCAGCAGCCGATGCCGGTACGGGCCACGAAGCGCGGAGCGTCGCGAACGCGACTCGAGCGCGACTGTGACGTGCTCGTCTGCGGGGCGAGCTTCGCGGGCCTCACGGTGGCGCGCGAGCTCGAACGCAGCGGCGCAAACGTCATGCTCGTCGACCGCTACGAGGTCGGCGAGCGGCAGACCTCCGCCTGCGCCGCGCCGACCGAATGGCTCGAGCTGCTCGGGCTCTCGAGCTCGATCCGCCAGACCTTCGGCGAGCTCGTCGTACACACGTGCCGCTCGACGGCGCGCTGGTCGCTGCCCTTCACGTTCTCGACGTTCGACTACAGCGAGCTGTGCGCGCTGCTGCGCGACGCCGCAGCCTCGAGCGAGTTCGAGACAGCCACCGTCGAGGGCATCGACGACGGAGCCGTGCTCACCGACCGCGGCGCGATCCGCGCGCGCTACGTGGTCGACGCGCTCGGCTGGCGACGAGTCCTGTCCTCGGCAGCAAACCCGATCCAGCCGCCGAACGCGCGGCTGTCACGCGGGCTCGAGGTGCACCCGCCAGGACAGGGCGAGGAGCTCGAGCTGTGGATCGATCGGCGCTACGTGCGGGCCGGCTACAGCTGGTCTTTCCCGGCGGGCGACGAGCTACGGGTCGGGGTCGGCTCGTTTGAGCCGCGTGACCACGTCAAGGACTCGACGATCGCGCTGGCCGGCGAGCTGGGCGTCGAGGCGCTCGGCTACCAGGGCAACTGGATCCCGCACAAGCTGCGCACGGCAACCGAAAACGGCGTCTTCTTCGTCGGCGACTCGGCCGGCCACTGCCTGCCCCTGACCGCCGAGGGCATCCGCCCCGCCTTCTATTTCGCGATCGCGCTCGCGCGCGAGTTGCGAGCCGCGATCGCCGGCCAGATCACGCGCGAGCAGGCGCTCGAGCGCTATCGCACGTTCAGCCATGCGCACGCCCTTAGGTACCACTGCATGCTCGCCGCCCAGAACCTGGTCGGCCGCACGACGGACCGTGCACCGCTGCGCTGGGCGATCGGCGCGTTCCGCGCAAGAGCGCTCTCGCACTGGACTTTCGAGCGCTACCTGCGGATCACGCCGCTGCCCGCACTTCCGCTCGTGCTGCCGGCGCCGAGCGCGGTCGCGCAGCCGGTAACCGCGGGCTAGCGGGTCATTTCGCCGCGAGCCAGTTCGGGCCGACGCCGATGTCGACGCCGAGCGGCGGGTCGAGGTCCCAGGCACCGACCATCTCCGCGGTCAGCACGCCGCGAACCGCGTCGGTCTCCTCGGGCGGCCCTTCGATCATCAACTCGTCGTGGATCTGGAGGATCAAGCGCGAGCGCAGCCCGCGCAGCGCGGCATGCACGCGCACCATCGCGACCTTGATGATGTCGGCGGCGGTGCCCTGGATCACCGTGTTGACGGCGAGCCGTTCGCCGAGCGCCCGCTGCTGGCGATTGCGCGCGCGCAGCTCGGGAATCGGGCGGCGGCGGCCGAGCAGCGTCGTCACATAGCCCTGCTCGATCGCATCGGAGATCGTGCGGTCGATGAACCCGCGCACCTTCGGGAAGCGCTCGAAGTACGTCGCGATGAACGCGGCGGCCTCCTCGCGCGGTATCTGCAGGCGGTCGGCGAGCCCGAAGTCCGTGAGACCGTAGACGATCCCGTAGTTGATCATCTTCGCCTTCGAGCGCATGCCCTCGTCGAGCTGCTCCGGCTCGATCTGGAAGACCTGGCAGGCGGTCGCGGTGTGAACGTCCTCGCCGGCCCGGAAGATGTCCTTCAGCACCGCCTCGTCGGCGATCTGCGCGAGCACCCGCAGCTCGATCTGCGAGTAGTCGGCGCAGACGAGCACGTCGCCGGGGGCGGCGACGAAACAGCGCCGGATCTCGCGCCCGAGCGGCGTTCGGATCGGGATGTTCTGGAGGTTCGGGTTGGTCGAGGAGAGCCGGCCGGTGCTCGCGACGGCCTGCAGGAAGGTCGTGTGCAGGCGCGATTCCGCGTCGATGAGCGATGGCAGCGGCTCGAGGTAGGTCTTGATCAGCGTCGACAGCTCGCGCCAGCGCTCGATCATCGGGACGATCTCGTGCTCGGCACGGATCGCCTGCAGCACGCGCGCGTCGGTCGAGAAGCCGGTCTTGCCGCGGCGCTTGCGCGAAAGGCCGAGCTTCTCGAAGAGGATCGCTCCGAGCTGCTGCGGCGAGCCGATCACGAACTCCTCGCCGGCCGCGGCGTAGATCGCGCGCTCGAGCTCCGCGGTTTCCGCTGCGACCCGCTCACCCACCTCGCCGAGCAATGCGACGTCGAGGCGCACGCCGACGAGCTCCATGTCGCGCAGCACGGCAACCAGCGGCAGCTCGACGTCGCGCAGCAGGCCATCGAGTCCGCGCTCGGCAAGCTCGGTGCGCTGCAGATCGGCCAGACGCCGGGTTAGTAGAGCATCGGCCGGCGCGCCGTCGGGCTCGGCTGCGAGGCCACGATCCTCGAGCAGCTCGCGCAGCGGATAGCCGCGGCGCGCTGGATCGAGCAGGTATGCGCCGAGCATCGTGTCGTGTGCGAGCTGTGGCGGCACGCTGCCCAGCGACTTGGCGTCGTGCGCGACGATCGGGTGCGTCGCAAGCACGCCGACCAGCTCGGCCGCCTCCCCGACTTCGCCGGACAGGACCTCGGTCGCGGTCGCGACGCCGAACTGGAGCGCCTGCGACTCCGCGAACAACGCGCCCTCCGGCACCGCCGGGGCGCGCACCGCCACGACCAGCTCGCCCTCGCCGAGCGCCGCGAGCTGCGCGAGCGTGACCGTCCGCGGCTTCACCGTCTCGCTCGAGACCGCGGCGGCGCCACCCGAGATCTCACCGAGCGCTTCCTCGATACGGCGCAGCGGGTCGCGCAGCTCGTAGCGGCGAAACGTCTCGCGCAGGGCCGTCATGTCCGGCTGGCCGGCGTTGATCTCGGCGACGTCGAGCTCGACGGGCAGGTCGCGGCGCATCGTCGCGAGCTGCTTCGAGACGACCGCGTCCCCGCGGTGCTCGCGCAGGTTCTGGCGGCGCTTGTCGCCGCTCACCTCATCGACGCGGTCAAGGATCGCCTCGAGCGAGCCGAAGCGCTGCAGCAGCTCTGAGGCGGTCTTCTCGCCGATCCCGGGAATCCCCGGAATGTTGTCCGAGGTGTCGCCTTTCAGGCCGTAGAAATCGGGGATCAGCTCAGGCGGGATCCCGTAGCGCTCGATCACACCGGCGCGGTCATAGAGCTTGGTCTCGGTGATCCCGCGCGCCGTCGCCATCACGCTGACGAGGCCCGCGTCGTCGACGAGCTGGAAGGCGTCGCGGTCGCCCGTGACGATCGTCACCGGGATGCCCTGGCTGCGCGCGCGCTCGGCAAGCGTCGCGATCACGTCGTCCGCCTCATAGCCGTCGAGGCGCGCATTGCGGTAGCCGAACGCCTCGACCAGCGGATCGAACGCCGGCCACTGCTCGCGCAGCAGGTCCGGGCGCGACTGGCGACCGGCCTTGTAATCGCCGTAGAGCTCGTTGCGACCTGAGCTGCCGGCGTCCCACACGACGACCGTGGGCTCGACGCCGTGCTCGGTGATCAGCTTCACGAGCATCGAGGCGAAGCCGAAGATGGCGTTCGTGGGCTCGCCCTTGGAGGTTGCGATCGCCTCGGGCAGCGCGAAGAAGGCGCGGTAGACGAGGCTGTTGCCGTCGATCAGGAACAGCACGTGGCTTGGCCGTTTGCGGAGCGTGTGATGCCAGCAAACGTTATGCAATCGGCCAACCACGAGCGGGCTAGGATTTCCTCGGTATGCGCGTCGTCGTCACCGGAGCGAGCGGGTTGGTCGGCTCGCGCCTGGTCGCTGCGCTTCAGGCGCGGGGGGATGTGGTCGTGCGGCTGGGAAGGCGCTCAGGCTGGGACCCGGTTGCAGGGCCGCCCGCGGCCGAGGCGCTGGCGGGCGCGGACGCGGTTGTGCATCTGGCGGGCGAGAACATCGCGCAGCGATGGTCGCCGGCGGTGCGGGCGCGAATCGAGCAGAGCCGTACGCTTGGGACAGCGAACCTCGTCACTGGCATCGAGGCGTCCGATCCGCGACCGCCGGTGCTCGTCTGCGCGAACGCCGTCGGCTACTACGGCAACCGCGGCGATGAGCTCCTGACCGAGCGTTCGGCCCCAGGCGCTGACTGGCTCGCCGGGGTTTGCGTGAGCTGGCAGGAAGCGGCGATCGGCGCGGCGTCGCTCGGGGTGCGGGTCTGCGTGATGCGCGCGGGCGTTGTGCTCGATCGCGGCGGCGGCGCGCTGGCAAAGATGCTGCCGGCGTTCCGCCTCGGCGTCGGTGGCCCGGTCGCCGGCGGGCGCCAGTACATGTCGTGGATTCACCGCGACGATCTCGTCGCGCTGTATCTGGCTGCGCTCGGCGATGAGCGTTACAGCGGGGCCCTCAACGCCGTGGCCCCGCAGGCCGTGCGAAACGCCGAGTTCTCGCGCGCCCTTGGGCGCGCACTGCACCGCCCCGCGTTCGTGCCCGTCCCCGCGGTGTCGCTGCAACTGCTCTACGGCGAGATGGCGAGGATCGTGACCGACAGCCAGAACGTCGCGCCCCAGCGCGCGCTCGAGCTCGGCTTCGAGCACCGGCACCCGGGACTCGACGCCGCGCTCGCCGACGCGCTCAGCCGCTGAGCAGGCGCAGCTCGATCAGCCGCCCGCCCGGCCCGACGCGGTAGCCGGCGAAGCGATCGAGCGAAGTGTCCCCCGCCGCGTCGATCCGGTAGCGGCCGATCACGCTGTCGCGCCAGCCGAGGTGGAAGTAGGCGTGGATGACGTCGAGCCGGTTCGCGGGGTCTTGGGCACGGGCGATCGCGGCGAGAACGGAGCGCATCGCCTCGTAGCCGTAGAGGCTGAGCGCGGTCGGCGCGGTGCCGAACGTGCGCCGGTAGGCGGCGAGCACCGCGCGCGCGGCCGGCGGGTACCGCGGGAGCGGGAGGATCGGACTCGTCACGAAGGTTGAGCCGGCGCTGGCGCTCGTCGCGGCGAGAAACGGAGCGGTTGCGAGCGTGCTGGGCGCGAACAGGCGCAGGCCCGGCAGCGCGCCGTGGAGCTGGCGCCAGGCCTGCTCGGATGCGCTGTCCGGAGCGGCGCCAAAGAAGACCGCATCCGCACGTGCCGCGCTGATCGCCGCCGGCAGCTGCGCCGCCGAGACATGCGCGGAGCCGACGAGCGCGATCCCGCTCACCGATGCCTCGCGTGCGACGATCGCGGCGATCGCGCTGTCGTACCGGTGGGCGGGGTCGTCGACCACGAACAGGCGCTTGACGCCCTCGGCTCGCATGAACTGGATCGTTGCGACGGCGTCCTGCTGGTCCGTGGGGATCAGCCGTGCGAACGTCCGGTGACCCGAGGGGTAGTAGCTCGCCGGCTCGACGGCGGCCGCGAATGGGCTCGGGTCGGTGAAGCCGACGTACGGACTGCCCGGACTGACCTGGAGGATGTCGTTCTCGTTGAGGATCGGCAGCGAGATCGCGGTCGCCGCCGAGTCGTAGTCGCCGATGTAGGCGATCGCGTCGAGGTCCTGGCCGGCCGCGCGCGGCTCCTTGCCGTCCCAGGACCCGTTCGCGTTCGGCGCATCGTCCACCGAGGCAAAGCTGATCGCGCGGCGGCCGGCGCGCCCGCCGGCCTGCTCGAGCGCGAGGATCTCGCCGTCGAGCATGCTGCGCATCTCTGGCGCCTGCGGGCCCTGCAGCGGCAGCCCCGAGTAGACGGTCAGCGTGCTCTCGTAGGTGAAGCCACCGGGTTGGGTGCCCGAACTGCCGCAGCCGGCGAGCACGGCTGCGAGCGCGCTCACTGCTGCTGCCGCTCGGGGATGGCGCACGCGATGCTCCAGACGTTCCGGCGCGCGGCGGGGCGCGACGGCGGCCGCGGATTGTAGCCCGCCGCCACGACCCGGGCGCGGGTCAACCGCCGCTCAGGTAGTCGGCGAGCGGGATCAGCTTGGGGCCCTTCCCCGGGTCGTAGACGCCGTAGCCGACGAAGCGCGAGCGCGAGGTGTCGCCGTGCGAGTCGATCCAGTAGGGACCGATCGCGCTCTTCTCGCGCCAGCCGGGGTGGAAGTAGGCGCGGACGACGTCGAGGCGGTTGTCCGGGTTTCGCGCCCACCTGATCGCCGCGAGCACCGAGCGCATCGCCTCATAGCCGTAGAGCACCCACGGTGTCGGCGACGCCTGCTTCCAGTGCTGCCTGTAGGCGCGCAGCACCTGCCGCACGCGGTAGCCGCGGTACCAGGAGAGTGGGAGGATCGGGCTCGTCACATAGGTGACGTTCTCGGCCTGTCCGATCGCGCTGAGGAAAGGGTTGGTAGCGAGCGTGCTCGGAGCGAACAGCTTGACGGCGCCCAGCGCGCCGTAGAGCTCGCGCCAGAGCGCTTCGATGCCCGCGTCGGGCGCCGCGCCAACGATGACGCCGTCGGCGCGCGCCGCCGCGATCGAGCGCGCGAGCGGTGCGTAGCCGCCATTCGCCGGCGTGGTGGCGCTGTTGACCTGAGCGGAGCCGACCAGCTGGACACCCGCGTGCCGCGCGTCGTTTGCGACCATCGTCGCGATCACGCTGTCGTAGCTGGCATAGGGCGCCGTGTCGGTGATAGCGAAGAGCCGCCTGACCCCGATAGCGCGCATGAACGCGACGGTCGCCGTCGCCTCCTGGGAGTCGGTCGGGCCGAGGCGCGCGAACGTTTGCGTCCCGCCCGCCGGGTAATAGCTCCCCGGCTCGCCCTTGACGTCGTAGACGCTCGCGTCGGTCAGACCGATGTAGGGACTCGCCGGGCTGACCTGCAGCAGGTCGTCGCCGTTCGTGATCGGCAGCGAGGTCGCCGTGGCGGCCGAGTCGAAGTCGCCGATGTAGGCGATCGGGCTCGAGCTCTGCGTGGCGTCTGTCGCCGCGGCAGCGGCGACAGCTGGAGTCCAGCCGCTGGGGTCGCCGTCCTGGAGCGGCTGAAGCGTGATCAGACGCCCTCTCACGAAGTCGTTGGGCCAGGCCAGCGCCAGTTGCTCGCCGCGATAGATGTCGCGCATCACATAGCGCTGCGGCCCGTTTCGGTCTAGCGCCGTGTACACGGTCAGCGTGCCGCCGGCGTCCTTTGGCGGCGCGCCAGAGCCGCAGGCCGCGAGGATCAGCGCGAGCAGCGCGAGCGGGAGACACGCGCGCCACCTGGGGGCGGCGGACGTCAGGGCAGGGGGCTGCGAGCTCCGCGGCCCGGGAGATGGCGGATCACGACGCGTCCGGCCGCCCCCAGCAGCATCACGAGCAGCGCCAAGAAAAACGCGTCGAGCCCGCTCGTCCCTATCGCCCAGAGCACGATCCACAACGCGAGGCCAAACGTGGCGGCAATGACGATGCCCATGCTCGGGGCAGTCTAGGGCACGCTCGCGGACAGTGCCTTCGCGAACTCGCCAACAAGGCGCCCAACCGCGACCGGCGCATCGCCGCCCTCGCCCGCCGCGCGCACCAGACGCGAGCCGATGATCACGCCGTCGGCGCCCGCCGCGGCCGCCGCTGCCGCCTGGGCGGGAGTGGCGATGCCGAAGCCGAGCGCGACGGGCAGCTGCGTGGCCGCCTTGGCGCGCGCGAGCAGCGGTGCCAGCTCGGCGGCGTCGCTCGCCCGTTCGCCGGTCGTACCCGTGACGGAGACGACGTAGAGAAAGCCGCTGGCGCGGGCTGCGATCGCTGCCAGGCGCTCCGCGGTCGTCGTCGGCGCGATCAGCGGCACGAGTGCGATGCCGTGACGCTCGGCGGCGGCCGCGAGCTCGCCGCCCTCCTCGTACGGGAGGTCCGGCGCGATCACACCGGCGGCGCCGCTCTGCGCGAGGCGCTCGCAGAATCGCTCGACGCCCGCCGCGAGCACCGTGTTGGTGTAGGCCATGACGATCACCGGCACGCGCCCGGCGAGGCGCTCGGCGACCTGAAGCACGTCGGCGACGGTCGTGCCGGCGGCGAGCGCGCGCGTCGCAGCAGCGTGGATCACGGGCCCGTCGGCAAGGGGATCGGAGAACGGCACGCCCAGCTCGAGCAAGTCGGCGCCGGCCGCGATGCACGCCTCGCCGATCGCCACCGAGGCGTCGCGATCGGGAAAGCCGCCCATCAGGTAGGGCATCAGCGCAGCCCGCTTGCCGGCGGCGGCGAACGCCGCCGCGATCCGCTCGACGCCGGAATCGCTCATCGCGCTTCGCCGAGCGTGAGGACCTCCGCGAGGTCCTTGTCGCCACGACCCGAGAGGCAGACGAGATCGAGCTCGCCGCTGCCGTTCTCGAGCAGCCAGGCGATCGCGTGCGCCGGCTCGAGTGCCGGGATGATCCCCTCGAGCCGCGTCAGCTCGCGGAATGCGGCGAGCGCCTGAGCGTCGGTCACCGCGGCGTAGCGCACGCGGCCCGTGTCGCGCAGCTGGGCGTGCTCAGGGCCCGAGCCGGGGTAGTCGAGCCCGGCGGACACCGAGTGCGCCTCGAGGATCTGTCCGTCGTCGTCCTGGAGCACGGCCGAGAGCGAGCCGTGGAGCACGCCGGCCCGCCCGCCGGCGCTGAGCGGCGCGCCGTGGCGACCCGTCTCGAGACCCTCACCGGCGGCCTCGACGCCGATCAGCTCGACGGCCGCGTCATCGAGGAACGCGGCGAACGTGCCGATCGCGTTCGAGCCGCCGCCGACGCAGGCGATCACGCGCGCCGGCAGGCGTCCAGCGCGTTCGAGCAGCTGCGCCCGCGCCTCATCGCCGATCACGCGCTGCAGCTCGCGCACGATCGCCGGATAGGGCGCGGGACCGACGGCGCTGCCGATGATGTAGTGGGTGGTCGCGACGTTCTCGACCCAGTCGCGGATCGCCGCCGACACCGCCTCCTTGAGCGTGCGGGCACCGGCCGTGACGGGCTCGACAGTGGCGCCGAGTAGCTCCATCCGCTGGACGTTGGGCGCTTGGCGGCGGATGTCCTCCTCGCCCATGTATACGACGCATTCGAGGTCGAGCAGAGCCGCCGCCGTGGCCGCGGCGACGCCGTGCTGGCCGGCGCCGGTCTCGGCGATCACGCGCGGCTTGCCCATCCGCTTGGCGAGCAGCGCCTGGCCGAGCGCGTTGTTGATCTTGTGCGAGCCGGTGTGGTTGAGGTCTTCGCGCTTGAGGTGGACCGGGTGCCCGACGCGGGCGCTGAGCGCGCGGGCCTCATACAGCGGCGAGGGTCGCCCGACGTAGTCGCGTGCGAGCTGTGCGAGCTGCCCGCGAAAGCCGTCGTCGCCCCAGGCCTCAAGCCAAGCCGCCTCGAGCTCGGCGAGCGCCGGCATCAGCGTCTCCGGCACGTACTGGCCGCCGTAGGGGCCGTAGCGGTGCGCGAGTGCCACTAAACAGCCACCGCAGCGCTCGCCGCCTCGAAGAAGGCGCGCATGCGCTCGAGATCCTTGACGCCGGGCGAGGACTCGACGCCGCTCGCGACATCGACCGCGAACGGACGCGTCGCCGCGATCGCCTCGGCGAGGTTCTCCGCGCGCAGGCCGCCGCTGATGATCAGCGGCACGCGCGAGCGGCGCAGTGCGACAAGTGACCAGTCGAAGCTTGCGCCGCTGCCGCCGCGAAGCCCGGTCGCGTGCCCGTCGAGCAGGTGGAAATCGGTGTGGAAGCGTGCGAGATCCTGGAGCGTCGCGGCACCGCGAACCGCCTGCGCCTTGATCGTCCGCGCACCGGTGCGGCGAGCCACCTCGGACGCAAACGCCGGTCCCTCGTCGCCGTGCAGCTGTACGAGCGTCAAGCCGACCCGATCGCACAGCTCAGCGATCTGATCGAGTGCAGCGTTGACGAAGACGCCGGCTACCTCGGCGCGGCGGTGAAGCGCGGCGCCGATCCGCTCAGCCTCCGCGAGCGGGCAGGCGCGCGGTGAGCCGGGGTCGAAGACCATGCCGACCGCCCAGGCACCCAGCTCGACGGCGGCCTGCGCGTCCTCGAGTCGGGTGAGACCGCAGATCTTGACGTGCACCGCCACACCGTAGCGGCAACCAGGGCGACCCCACTACCCGGCGGCGGACATGCTCTCCGGACGCGTGCCCAGCGTGAGCGTGACGCTGCGGCGTCTGCGGCCGCGCACGATCCCGAGCGTAACCGTCGTGCCGGGCGCCTGGCGGATGATCGCGCTTTCGAGCCCCTGGTCGCTGCGAACCGCGTGTCCGTCGATCGACACGACGATGTCGCCGCCGACCTTGAGCTGCGTGACCCCGTCGGCGAGCGTGACCGTACGCGTGGAGGCACGCAGGCCGGCTCGCGCCGCCGGCGAGCCGCTCGCGACCGACTCGATCAGCGCGCCAGAGCTCGCACCGAGGTCCAGCGACGCGAGCGCGGGCGTGACGCTCGTGGTCGCGACCCCGAGGTAGCCCTCGATCACCTTGCCGTGCTGCTCGAGCTGCGGGATCACGAACCTCGCGGTGTTGATCGGGATCGCGAAGCCGATGCCGATGCTGCCGCTGCTGCCCGCGGTCTGGATCTGCGAGTTGATCCCGATCACCTGTCCCGCCGCGTTGATCAGCGGCCCGCCCGAGTTGCCGGGATTGATCGGGGCGTCGGTCTGGATGACGTTGCCGACCGTGAAGCCGTTCGGCGCTTGGATCTCGCGCGCCAGCGCCGAAACCACGCCCGTGGTGAGCGTGCGCTGGAGGCCGAACGGGTTGCCGATCGCGACGGTCGGGTCGCCCACGGCAACGCTCGAGGAGTTCCCCAGCGGCAGCACGTCGAGAGTCTGGCCGGACGGGTCGATCTTGATCAGCGCGAGGTCGTCGTCGGGGTCCTTGCCGATCACGGTCGCCGGCAGCACGGTGCCATTGGCGAGCTCCACCGTGATGCGGACGGCGCCGTCGATCACGTGCGCGTTCGTCAGGATCGTGCCGTCCGAGCCGATGATGAAGCCGGAGCCGGTCTCGCTGCCCGACTGCCTGGTCGGGAACGGGTCGAACGGCGAGGTCGTCTCCTCGACGACCTTTGCAACGACATAGACGACGCCGGCTGCGTCGCGCGCGTAGATGCGCTGCGGACTGAAGCCGCTCGAGCCGGGAGCTCCCACCGGCAGCTCATCGATCACGGTTCGCGCTGGCGATCCGCCGCGCCGGAACCCGACGGCGACCAGCGCGCCGGCCGCGATGAGGCCACCCACCAGCGCCGCTACCAGTTGGCTGAGCTGAGGCCTGCGCATCTAGCGGTAGCGCGCCTTTCCCCGTGACGGCTTGAGGAAGCTGCCGCGCGATGTGCTGCATCCGCGAAGCGGGAACGGGTGTGCTCGAGGTACCACTGCCGGCGATTCAGTGTGGAACGCGCGACTGAACGGCCGCTAAACGGCGTGTCGCCGCAGCTCGCGCAGCGCCGCGGCGGGGTCCGGCGCGCGCATCAAGCGCTCACCGACGAGCGCACCGGCGACGCCGGCGGCGTCCAGCCTGGCCAGCTGCACGGCGTTGGAGATGCCCGATTCGGCGACGACGAGGGCGCCCGACGGCATCGCGTCGAGCAGCGCGAACGTCCGCTGCGGATCGACGCTGAAGTCGCGCAGGTCGCGGTTGTTGACGCCGATCAGCTCGGCACCGATCGCGCTCGCGCGCGCGAGCTCTGTCGCGTCGTGAACCTCGACGAGCACGTCGAGCGAGAGCTCGCGCGCAGCCACGTGAAGCTTGGCCAGTTCGTTCTGCGCGAGCGCGGCGACGATCAGCAGCACCGCGGAGGCGCCGGCGGCACGCGCCTCGTGCAGCTGGTAGCTGTCGATGATGAAGTCTTTGCGCAGCAGCGGCAGGTCGCAGGCGCCGGCAGCGTCGCGCAGGTCCGCGAGCGAGCCGCCGAAGTAGGGCTCGTCGGTGAGAATCGAGATCGCGGCGGCGCCCCCGCGCTCGTAGGCGCGCGCGATCTCGGCGACCGCAGCGCCAGAGCGGATCGCGCCGGCCGACGGCGAGCAACGCTTGAACTCGGCGATCAGCGACAAGCCGGGACGCGCGAGCGCCTCGCGCAGGCTCGGGCGAGCGTGCGGCGCGCTGTCGACGACCGCAGTTGCGGCCTTTCGACGCTCGAGCTCGGCACGCGTCGAGGCGAGGATCTCGTCGAGGACCGTCACGCTTGGGTCGCGCTGACGTAGGCCTCGAGCGTCGCCGTCGCGCGGCCGTCGTCGATCGCCGCAACGGCGGCCGCGACGCCGTCGCGCAGCGTTTTCGCGACGCCGGCGGCGTAGATCGTCGCGCCGGCGTTCGCGAGCGCGAGCTGGCGTGCGGCGCCGCGCTCGCCGGCGAGCACGGCGCGCGTGATCGCCGCGTTGTGCGCGGGATCGCCGCCCTCGACGTCGCCGGCGGCTGGCTCGATGCCGAGATCGGTCGGCGTCACCGTGTAGCGCCGGAGCTCCTCGCCGTTGACCTCGATCACGCGCGTCGGGCCCCTCGCCGAGAGCTCGTCGAGCCCGTCCTCGCTGGCGACAACGAGCGCGCGGTCAACGCCGAGGCGCGCCAGTGCGCCGGCGATGGTGTCGAGATAGGCCGCGTCGCCGACGCCGACGAGCTGGCGGCGCGCGCCCGCTGGGTTGGTCAGCGGGCCGAGGAAGTTGAAGATCGTGCGCACCGAGAGGTCGCGGCGGACGGGGATCACGAAACGCGTCGCGTGGTGGTGGGCGGGTGCGAACATGAAGCCGAAGCCGACCTGCTCGATGCAGCGCGCGACCTGCGCCGGCGCGAGGTCGATCCGCGCGCCGAGCGCCTCGAGCAGGTCGGCCGAGCCGGAGCGGCTGGTCGCCGAGCGATTGCCGTGCTTGGCAACGGCGCAGCCGGCGCCCGCAGCGATCAGCGCCGCGGTCGTCGAGACATTGAAGGTCGAGCGGCCGCCGCCCGTGCCGGCGGTGTCGACGAGCCCCTCGCGTGCGACCGCGACAGGGGTCGCCAGCGAGCGCATCGTGCGGGCGAGACCCGCGATCTCGTCGACCGTTTCGCCCTTCGTGCGAAGCGCGACCAGAAAGCCCGCGATCTGGGCCTGGGGGACGTCGCCGGCCATGATCTGCGCGAGCACCGCGGCTGCATCGTCGGCGCTCAGGTCGCGGCCCGAAGCGAGCGCGTCGAGCGCGCGCGTGACGACCTCGTTCGGGGCGCCGGTCATCTCAGGAAGTTGCGCAGGAGCTCGAGCCCGCCGTCGGTGAGCACCGACTCGGGATGGAACTGGACGCCCTCGGCCGGCAGCTCGCGGTGGCGAAGGCCCATCACCACGCCGCCGCCGCGGGCGGAGACCTCGAGACAGTCGGGCACGTCGTCGGCGACGACGAGCGAGTGGTAGCGACCGACGGTCAGCGGGCACGGGAGACCGGCGTAGACGGTCCGCCCATCGTGCTCGACCTGGGCGGTCTTGCCGTGGACGGGCTCGTGGCGCACGACCCGGCCGCCGAACGCCTGTGCGAGCGCCTGATGGCCTAGGCACACGCCGAGCGTCGGCACGCCGGCCTGCGGGAAGCGGCGCACGACCTCGAGTGAGATGCCGGCCTCGTTGGGCGTGCACGGACCCGGCGAGACGATCACGCGGTCCGGCTCGGTCGCGAGCAGCTCGTCGACGCTCGCCCGGTCGTTGCGGATCACCTCCACCTCCGCCCCCAGCTCACCGAGGTACTGGACGAGGTTGTAAGTGAAGGAGTCGTAGTTGTCGATGACGAGCGCGCGCATTGCGGACGAGCCTAGCGGGCAGCTGAGCGCGTGGCCGCGTGCATGTGTATACTTGCTTGAGCAAGCAAGTATTCATAGAGAAGGAGCAACCCAATGCCAGCAGCAGCAGCGACCGCCGTAACACCGGGGACCTACAAGGCGGACCCGGTCCACTCCACGATCACCTTTACCGTGCGCCACTTCGGCGCTGGGAAGTTCCGCGGCTCCTTCGCCGCGTTCGATGCAAGCCTCGAGGCGAATGAAGACGGCGAGCTCGCGATCGCGGGCGCGGTCGAGGCGGACAGCGTTCAGGTCCGCGAGCCGCAGCTGGCGGGCCACCTGAAGTCGCCCGACTTCTTCGACGTCGAGCGCTACCCGAAGATCAGCTTCCGCTCGGCGAGCGTGCGTGTCGCCGATGACGGCTCGCTCGAGGTCGAGGGCGACCTCACGATCAAGGCGACGACCAAGCGCGTCAGCGCGACCGGCGAGCTGACCCACACGGCGGACGACGGCTACGGCAACGAGCGCGTCGGCGTCGAGCTGAGCACAACGATCGACCGCACCGAGTACGGCGTCGACTTCAAGGCGCAGCTCCCGGGCGGCATTCCGGTCGCCGCCAACGAGGTCACGCTGATCGCCGAGCTCGAGCTGATCAAGCCGAAGGCGGAGTAGGTGCCATGCGCATCCTCGGAGTATCGGGGAGCCTGCGCGGCGACTCCCACAACTCGCTTCTCTTGGCGGCGGCCGCCCGGCTGCTGCCAGCGGACGTGCGGTACGTGCGCTTCGACGGCCTCAAGGCGATCCCGCCCTTCGACGAGGACGACGAGCACGAGCCCGGCGACGCCGTCGAGCGCTGGCGCAATGCGATTGCGCACGCCGACGGCCTGCTGTTCGCGACGCCCGAGTACAACGCCTCGATCCCGGGTCAGCTCAAGAACGCGATCGACTGGGCCTCGCGGCCGTTCGAGACGACCGTGCTGCGCAACAAGAACGCGGCGGTGATCGGCGCGTCAAGCTCGATGTTCGGCGCCGTCTGGGCGCAAGCCGAGCTGCGCAAGGTGCTCGCCACCGCCGGCGCGCGCGTGATCGAGCGCGACCTGCCGCTCCCCTACGCGCTCGAGGCCTTCGACGCCAACGGGCAACTGCGCGACCGCGAGCTCGAGCAACGACTCGAAGAGATCGTCGACGAGCTCGTCGAGGAAGCGCGCTTCACGCTCGACGCCCGCGGCGCCGCGCGCGTGGGCTCGATGGCTTAGTCCGCGAGACGCCCGCTGCGGATCCGCTCGACCAGCGCGTCGGAGTCCTCGCGCAGCACGCGGCCGTCCTCGAACTCGATCGCCGGCAGCTTCTGCTGGCCGGTCAGCGCGATGTACTCCTTGCGCCGCCCGCGCGGGAACGACGGGTGCTTGACGAGCACGTATTCGATCCCCGCCTCGTCGAGCGCGCGCTGCACCTTCCAGCAAGGATGCGGCCCCTTGATCGCGGTGCCGCTGCAGCGGTGAAGCTTGATCGGCATCCCACGGGCGATTATGCCCAATCGGGCTGCTGGCCCGCGAGCTCGATCGCGCGCAGCACGGCGCGCGCCTTCGCCTCGGACTCACGGAACTCGTTGTCCGGCTGCGCGTCGGCGACCGTGCCGCCACCGGCCTGGATGTGCGCGACACCGTCCTTGACGACGACCGTGCGGATGTGGATCGCGGTGTCGAGATCGCCGCTGTAGGAAAGGTAGCCGACGGCGCCGCCGTAGCCGCCGCGCTTGACCGGCTCGAGCTCGTCGATGATCTGCATCGCGCGCACCTTCGGCGCGCCCGACAGCGTGCCGGCCGGCAGCGTCGCGCGCAGCGCGTCCATCGCCCCCACGCCCTCGCGCAGCGTGCCCGACACCGTGCTCACGATGTGCATCACGTGGCTGTAGCGCTCGATCTCCTTCAGCGCCTCGACGCGCACGCTGCCGTACTCGCAGACGCGTCCCAGATCGTTGCGCCCGAGGTCAACCAGCATCATGTGCTCGGCGATCTCCTTCGGGTCGGCCAGCAGCTCGGCCTCGAGCGCAGCGTCCTGCGCGGCGTCCGCGCCGCGCGGGCGCGTACCGGCGACCGGGCGCGTCGTCACACGACGGCCCGAGACCGTGATCAGCGGCTCAGGGCTCGCGCCCGCGAGCTGGAAGTCGCCGAAGTCGAGAAAGTACATGTAGGGGCTCGGGTTCACGACGCGCAAGCCGCGGTAGATCGAGAACGCGTCGAGCGAGACGGGCGCCGACCAGCGCTGCGACGGCACCACCTGAAAGGCGTCACCGGCGTGGATGTACTCGATGATCCGCGCGACGATCGCCTCGAAGCGCTCGCGCGGCATGTTGGAACGGAACTCCGGCAGCGGGCGCAGCGGCCGTGGCGCCGGCGGCAGCGGCACCGGCGCCTCGAGGCGGTGGCGAACCTCGTCGATCGCGGCCACCGCGCGCTCGTAGGAGCCCTCGACGTCCTCGCTCGCCTCGACGTTCGCGAGGATCGTCAGCGTGTGCTTGAGATGGTCAAAGACGACCAGCACGTCCGACAGCATCAGCGCCATGTCGGGCAGGCCGAGCGGGTCCTCGTTCACCTCGCCGAGCGGCTCGACCGTCCGCACGAGGTCATAGCCGAAATAGCCGACCGCGCCGCCGGCGAACGGCGGCAGCCCCTCGACCGGCCCCTGGCGGTAGCGCCCGACGGCCTCGGCGGCGATCGCGTAAGGGTCGCCGCCGTCGCCGAGCGACCAGCGGATCACCTCGCGCGGGGCGAAGCCGATGAACGAGAAGCGACCGAAGCGAAGGCCCTGCTCGGCGGACTCGAGCAGGAACGCGGGCCCGCCGCCGCGCAGCTTGAGAAAGGCCGAGACCGGCGTCTCGCAGTCGGCGATCAGCTCCGCGGTCAGCGGTATGAGGCTGTGCCCGCGCGCCAGCGCGCGCACCTCACGACGGGAAGGCTTAACGACGACGGCCATCGAGCGCTCGCTCGACGTCGCGCAGGCGCCGCCCGCGGCTCTTGAGCAGGACCAGCAGGTGGTAGATCTCGTCCGCCGCCTCCTCGTCGACGCGCTCGTCAGACTCCTCGCGCGCCGCGCGCGCGACCTCCTCCGCCTCCTCGATCACCTTCTCGGCGGCGCGACGCGGGTCGTCGAGCAACTTCACCGTGTAGGAGCCGGGCGGGCGTTCGCGCGCGCGGTCCTCGAGCGTGCGCTCCAGCCCCGGCAGCACCTCGAACGGCGCCGGCGGCTCGAGCTCGCCGCGATGGAAGCAGGTGCGCTCCCCCGTGTGGCAGGCGGGGCCCGCCGGCTCGACCAGCGCCAGCACCGCATCGCCGTCGCAGTCCAGGCGCAGCGCGCGCAGCGCCTGCGTGTTGCCCGACGTCGCGCCCTTGCGCCAGAGCTCGTCGCGCGAGCGGCTCCAGAGGTGCAGCTCGCCCGTCTCGCGCGTGCGCGCGATCGCCTGCGCGTTCGTGTAGGCGAGCGTGAGGACCTCGCCCGTATGCCAGTCCTGCACGATGCACGGCACGAGGCCGCGCTCGTCGAAGGCGATCTCGGAGTCCACTGGAGGATCGATGTTACGGCCCGGTAGGTGGCCGCGCCGTGAAGTGTGCGGCCGCGCCGACCATCCACACCCCTAATCGAAGCCCAGTCGATCCAGCAGGGCGTCGTCGGCGCGCCAGCGGCGGCGCACCCGGACCGCCAGCGCGAGATGGACGCGGGTCGCCAGCTCGCGCTCGAGCTCGCGGCGGGCGGCGGTGCCGATCGCCTTGATCATGTGGCCGCCGTGGCCGACCACGATCGCCTTCTGCGACTCCGTCTCGACCCAGACGAGCGCTTCGATGCGGGTCAGGCCGGCGCTGCGCTCGAGCTCCTCGATCACGACGCCGGTCGCGTGCGGGAGCTCGTCGTAGGTGCGGCGCAGGACCTGCTCGCGGATCAGCTCGGCGAGCCTCTCGCTCTCGGGCAGGTCCGAGCGCTGGGCGGGCGCGTAGAGGAACGGGCCCGCCGGCAGAAGCGTGACCAGGTGGTCGACCAGCGCGCGCACGCCGGCGCCCGTTCGCGCCGAGACCGGGAAGACCTCGGCTCGCTCGGGGGCGAGCGCGGCCGCGTCGAGCAGCGCCTGCGCCTGGCGCTCAGACGACAGGCGGTCGACCTTGTTGACCGCGAGCGCGACCGGCACCGGCGCCTGCGCGAGGCGCGCAGCGATGCGGCGGTCGCCGGCCCCGATCCGCTCGGTCGCGTTCAGCACGAAGAGGACAGCATCGGCGCCAGTCAGCTCGCGCTCGACGCTGCCCGCCATGCGCTCGGTCAGCGCGTCGCGCGGGCGCTGGACGCCCGGAAGGTCGACGAGAACGAGCTGCCAGTCGGAGCCGGTCGCGACGCCGCGGATCGCGCGGCGCGTCGTCTGCGGGCGGTCCGAGACGATCGCGACCTTGGCGCCGACGATCGCGTTCGTGAGCGTCGACTTGCCGACGTTCGGGCGACCGGCGAGCGCGACAAAACCGGCGCGCGTCACCGCCCGTCGAGCAGCTCGCGCTGCAGCGCGAGCATCTCGCCGCCGTCGGTCTCGTGGTCCATGCCGAGGAGGTGCAGCACGCCGTGGACGACCGCCTCGCGCAGATCGGCGGTGCGCTCGGGACAGATCACGACGTCGCCGAGCTCGCGCGGAGCGGCCGCGGCGGGGTCCGTGCCGTCGATCGGGAAGGAGAGGACGTCGGTCGGCCCGGCGCGGTTGCGGTGCGCTCGGTTGAGCGCGGCGATCGTCTCGGCGTTCACGAACTCGACCGCGACGTGGCCTGACTCGACGCTTGCGCTCGCGGCGGCGAGCTTCACGAGGCGCTCGATCTCCGCCCGCTCGAAGCCGGTCGGAGGCCTCCCGACGATCTCCACCTCGAGCATCTACTGGTTGCGTGCGCGCTTCGAAGCAAGCTCGGGCGCGGAGCGCAGCGCGTGCTCGTCGTAGGCCTCGACGATCCGCTGGACGAGGCGGTGACGCACGACGTCACTGCCCGTGAGCATCACGAACTCGACGCCGTCAACGCCCGCGAGAATCTCCGCGACGACGATCAGGCCGGAGTGCTGGTCGCGCGGAAGGTCCACCTGGGTGATGTCGCCCGTTACGACCATCCTCGAGCCGAAGCCGAGGCGCGTCAGGAACATCTTCATCTGCTCGGGCGTCGTGTTCTGGGCCTCGTCGAGGATGACGAAGGAATCGTTGAGCGAGCGCCCGCGCATGAACCCCAGCGGGGCGATCTCGATCACGCCGCGGTCGATGTGCTGGCTGACACGCTCGGGGTCGAGCATGTCGTTGAGCGCGTCGAACAGCGGCCGCAGGTAGGGGTCGACCTTCGCCATCAGGTCGCCAGGCAGGAAGCCGAGCCGTTCGCCGGCCTCGACCGCGGGGCGCGTCAGGATGATCCGGTTGACCTCGCGGCGCGACAGCGCGGCCGCGGCGGCGGCGACCGCGAGGAAGGTCTTGCCGGTGCCGGCTGGGCCGATGCCGAAGGTGATCGTGTTCCGGCGGATCGCGTCCACATAGTGCTTCTGGCCGACCGTCTTCGGGGCGATACGCCGGCCACGGTGAGACCAGACGACGTCGTCGAGCAGCTGCGCCGGCGAGCGCCCCTCGTCGAGGCCGCCGCGTACGCTCGCGATCGTCGCCTCCGACAGCGCGTGGTCGCGCTCGCTGAGACGCTCGAGCTCCGCGACCGTGCGGCGGGCATCCTCGATCGCGCCCGCCTCGCCGTCGAGCGTCACACGGTTGCCGCGCAGGAAGACCTTGGCGTCGAGCTGGCGCTCGAGCGCCCGCAGCAGCGCGTCCTGGTCAGCTGCGAGCGCTGCCGCGAGCTCGTTCGACAGCTCGAGTTGGCGTCTCACGCCGCGCTGAGCGCCTCGCGCACCTGCTCGGAGACGCGGCGGCCGTCGGCGCGGCCGGCGACCTCCGCCATCGCGAGCGGCATAACCTTGCCGAGGTCCTGCGGGCCGCTCGCGCCAGCCTGCGCGATCGCGCGCGCGACGATCTCGCGCAGCTGCGCGTCGTCGAGCTCGGGCGGCAGGTAGCCGCCAATCAGCTCGGCCTCGCGCGCCTCGCTCGCAGCGAGATCGTCGCGGCCACCGTCGCGGAACGCGCGCTCGGCCTCGGCGCGACGCTTGCGCTCGCGGCGCAGGACCGCCAGCTCGTCGCCTGAGCCCTCCTTCGCCGCCTTCTGCAGCTCCGAGAGCAGCATGCGCAGAGCGCCGACGCGCTCGCGCTCGCCCGCCTTCATCGCGGTTGCGAGGTCGCTGCGGACACTGTCGGTGATCGACATCCCGCTAAGAGGATACGCGCGGATCGTCGTTCCGATCGAGGAGCAGCGCGAGCCAGCCGCCCTCGCTGCGCCGTGCCCGCTCGCGCAGCTGGTGGCGGCGTTCGAGCTCGCGTACGAGCTCGTCGGCTTGGTCGGCGAGCAGGCCGCTCGCGATCAGCCGTCGCGGCCGCGGCTGCTCCGGGCGGCGCGCGAGCGCGAGCAGCGGCTCGAACAGCAGGTTCGCGACGATCGTCTCGGCCGCCGGCAGCGGGTCGGCTTGCAGGTCGGCCTCGCACAGCTCGAGCGTGACGCCGTTGGCGGCCGCGTTTGCCGCGGTCGCCTCGATCGCGAGCGGGTCATTGTCGAGGGCCGCGACCGGCGCGAAGCCGAGCTTGGCGGCGGCGATCGCGAGCACGCCCGAGCCGCAGCCCAGGTCGAGCAGGGAGCCGCGCGCGAGGCCGGAGCGCTCGAGCGTCACGAGCAGCTCGATGCACAGCCGCGTCGTCGCATGTGCCCCCGTGCCGAACGCCCGGCCGGGCTCGATCACGAGGTCGATCAGCTCGCCGGGCGCCGAGGCGTGCCAGGGCGCGCGAACGCGGAAGCGCTGCGCGACCGTCACCGGCTGGTGGAAAGCGCGCCAGCGCTCCTGCCAGTCGTCGGCGATCTCACGCGAGTCCGTGGCGAGGAGCGCGTCGCCGATCCGCGCGCGCAGCGTAGCCTGGCTCGGCAGGGCGCCGGGCGTCCCGTAGAGCACGTACTCGACGGTCGCCTCGTCGACATCGAGCTCCTCGACGCCCGCCGGCGAAAAGGCGAGCAGCTCGTGCAGCGCCGTCTCGGCGTCGTCACGCAAGACGCGAACAGCAAGACGGATCACGCCGCGTGATCGTGCAGCCAGCGGCGCAGCTTCGCGCGGACGGATCCGTCGCTGCGGAGGTTGTCCTCGTTGATCGTCGCGCTCAGCTGATCGATCAGGTCGCGCTGCTCGGGCGTCAGGTTGCGCAGCACCTGGACGTTGACGAGCACGATCAGATCGCCCCTGCCGTGGCGTCGCAGGCGCGGCATGCCGTGCCCGCGGAGCACGAGCCGCTCGCCGGGCTGGGTGCCGGGGGCGATCGTGACCTCGGCCGGCTCCTCGAGCGTCGGGACCATGACTGTCGTGCCGAGCGCCGCGAGCGGCCCGGGAACGTCGGCCACGGTGATCAGGTCGTCGCCGTCGCGCTGAAAGCGCTCGTCCTCGGCGACGTGCACGAGCACGTAGAGGTCGCCAGCCGCAGCGCCGGCCTCGCCGGCGTGGCCGCGCCCGCCGAGCCGGACGCGCTGTCCGTCGGCGATGCCGGCAGGTACGTCGATGTTGATCGTGCGCGTCCCGGGCTTGCGACCGCGCCCGCGGCAGACATGGCAGGGCTGCTTGGCGACGCGCCCGTCGCCGCCGCAGGTCTCGCAGACGACGGTTCGCACGACTTGGCCGAACGGCGTGCGCGTGACACCCTGGAGCTGGCCCGAGCCGCCGCAGCGCGGGCACGTCTCGATCGGCGTTCCCGGCTCGGCGCCGTTGCCGTGACAGTGCTCGCAACGCTCGATCGCCTCGTAGGTGATCTGGAAGGAGCCGCCGGCCGCCGCCTGGGCGAGCTCGATCGAGAGCTCGACGCCGATGTCACCGCCGGGCGCCGGCCCGGTGCGCATCGGACCACCACCGCCGAAGAGCCCGCCCGCGCCGCTGCCGAAGAAGGCCTCGAACAGGTCGCTGATTGAGCCGAACTGGTCGAAGTTCGGCTGGTAGCCGCCCGATCGCAGGCCCTCGTAGCCGTAGCGGTCGTAGGTCGCGCGGCGGTCGGGATCGGACAGGATCTCGTAGGCCTCGGCCGCTTCCTTGAACTTCTCCTCGGCGTGCGGGTCCTCCTTGTTGACGTCGGGATGCAGCTCGCGCGCGAGCTGGCGGAAGGCCTTCTTGATCTGCGCGTCGTCGGCGTCGCGGGCGAGACCGAGCACGGCGTAGGGATCGCGCGGCTGGGCTGCGCGAGGCATCAGTGGCGCATCCTGTGCGTCGCGACGGTCAAGGCTGGCTGTAGATGTCCTCGACGAAGCGCGAAAGCTGGCGCGCGACCGCCTGCACGCTGGCGATCGCCGTCGCGTAGTCCATCCGCACGGGACCGATTACCGAGACCGTGCCGAGCTTGCGCTGCGTGTCGCCGTAGGGCGAGGCGACGATCGACAGCGTTTGCAGGCCGGGCACGTCGTTCTCGTGGCCGATGCGCACGAACACGCCGCGCTCGGCGAGCGCGCGGCGCAGCAACTCGACGAGCGCGACACGCTCCTCGATCAGCGCCATCAACTCGTTGACCTGCTCGCGGCTGACGAAGCGGTGCGCACCGAGCAGTCGCGCGGTGCCGTCCACGTAGAGCACGTCCTCGCCGCCGCCGGTCAGGTCACCGAACGCCGGGGCGAGCTGTTCGATGAAGGCGCGCTCGCGTGGACCGAGCCCGTCGTCGCCGGCGAGGCGCTGAGCGAGCATGCGGGCGCCGATCGGAAGTCCGCCGAGACGCTCGTTGAGGTACTCGGCTGCCCACGCGACGAGGCCGGGGTCGACCGACCCGTCGAAGGCGCGCAGGAACTTCGAGACGCCGCCGGTCGAGGTGATGACGACGACCATCACCGAGCCGCCCGGCAGCGTCAGGACCTCGACCCGGTGGATCGTTGCACGAGGCGTCGCGGGCGCCGAGGCGATCGCGAGCAGGTTCGTCATCTCGGCGAGCGCTTCGGTCGTCACGCGCAGCGCGTCGTCGAGCTCGCGTCGCTCCGGGCTGAGCGAGATGGGCACGTCGAGCGCGCTCCGCGCCGGCGCGGCGAGCAGGCGATCGACGACGTAGCGGTGGCCCGCCTCGGTCGGCGTCCGGCCGGCTGAGGTGTGCGGGTGCGCGAGCAGCCCGTATTCCTCGAGCAGCGCGAGCTCGTTGCGGATCGTGGAGGAGGCGCTCGCGATCTGCGGATCGAAGGCAAGGGCCTTCGAGGCGACCGGCTGCCCGGTCGCGGCGAAGCTCTCGACCACCTTGACGAGAATCGCCTCCTGGCGGACCGTCAGGGAACGATCGCGCATGTCGCGTTCATCGACCACACTGCGATTTTAGGAGCTGTGGCTGCTGGGCTGCGGGGCCGGCCGCGTGCCCACCGGCGCAGAGCTCACGTAGCGCCCAGGCGCGCGAGATTGGCCGCGACCACCGTGTTGGCCGGCGAGGATGGCCGGCAACACCTGGACGTTTACCCTCACTGGCCCACGCCGCCGGCTACCGCAGCCAGCTCCACCGTCGCATTGCGGATGATCGCCTTGCCCAGCTGTGTCGCCGTCGCGCTGACGACGGTGCGATCGTCGTGCTGCCCGGTCACCTTCGCGGTGATGGTGATCTCGTGCTCGGGCAGCGCGGCTCCGCGGAACTGGACCGCGAGGCGCTTGAGCGAGTCGGGGCCGCCCGCTGCCTCGGTCTGCGCACGCGCAACCAACGCCATCGTGTAGAGCCCGTGCAGGATCCGGCCCGGCAGGCCAATCGACCGCGCCAGCTCGTCGTCGAGATGGATCGGGTTGAAGTCGCCCGATGCGCCGGCATAGCGGACCGTGACGTAGCGGTCCGGCGTGACGTGCAGTGGTGTGAGCTCTTCGCCAGGCTCGAAACCGCTCATTCGCGCCGCCTCACGACGATCGTCCAGACGCCGCGACAGACCAGCTCCCCGCGCTGGTTGCGCGAGCTCGAGTGGAACGCGTAGAAGCGCATCCCGAGCCGCTCGCCGACCTCGGCGAGCGATATCTCGGTCGTGATCTCGTCGCCGGCTACGACGAGCGGGCCCCACTCGAACTCCTGCGCGCTGTGCAGCAGCATCTCGAAGTCGATGCCGAGCTCCGGCTCGAGCAGCGCGGACTCGAAGGCGCCGCCGCAGTACACGGCGGCGAACATCGGCGGAGCTACGAGATCGGGGTGGCCGGCGCCGCGTGCCGCATCCACGTCGAGGTGGAGTGGGTTCGTCTCGCCGACCGCCCGCGCGTACTCGCGGATCTTCTCGCGCCCGACGGCGTAACTGTGCGTCCCGAGGGACAGCGGCGTGCGCTCGGCAATGGCTTGCACGTGGCCCGGGGACACTAGAGGATCGATGCGCGCGCGTGCGGGCGGGTGAACCGCACTACTCGACGGTCCAGGTGTTCGAGCCGTGGAGCAGTCGCTCGAGGTCTTCCTGGCTGAAGGCGACGCGCGCCTCCTCGAGCTCGATCTGCAGCCGGCTGGCATCGCTCTCCTGCGCGTGCTGACGGAAGATGCCGATCGGCGTGGCGCCGCCCGCGACCTCGTCGAGACGGCTGAGCGCGAACGCGAGGCTCGGATCGGCGCGCTGCGCGTCGTGGACGAGCAGGGCCTCCTCCCCCACGCTCGCGACGTCGACGACCTCGAGGTCGCCGTTGCGCCCGCGCACGACGCCGTGCGCGCCGTCCGCACCGAAGCGGATCGGCTCCCCGTGCTCGAGTGAGATCAGCGTCTCCTCGCGCGTGCTCTTGTCGGTCAGCGCATCGAACGCGCCGTCGTTGAAGACCGGGCAGTTCTGGTAGATCTCGATCAGCGCCGCACCCGGGTGGGCAACCGCGGCGCGCAGCACCGCGGGCAAGTGCTGCTTGTCGGTGTCGATCGTCCGCGCGACGAAGCTGGCGCCGGCGCCGAGCGCGAGTGAGATCGGGTTGAAGGCACCGAAGATCTTGCCGAATGGCGTCGACTTGGTCACCTTGCCGTGCTCGCTCGTCGGCGACGCCTGGCCTTTCGTCAGGCCGTAGATGCGATTGTTGAAGAGCAGGATCTTGACCGGCACGTCGCGGCGCAGCGCGTGGATCAGGTGGTTGCCGCCGATCGAGAGCGCGTCGCCGTCGCCCGTGACGACCCAGACCGAGAGGTCGCGACGCGCGGAGGCCAGCCCGGTCGCGATCGCCGGGGCGCGGCCGTGGATCCCGTGCAGGCCGTAGGTGCTCATGTAGTAGGCGAAGCGGCCCGCGCAGCCGATGCCGGACACGAAGACGATCCGCTCGGGCGGGATCCCGAGCTCCGGCAGGAATCCCTGCACCGCAGCGAGGATTGCGTAGTCGCCGCAGCCGGGACACCAGCGCGTCTCGATCTCGGACTGGAAGTCGGCCTTCGTCAGGCTGCCCGTGTGTGCCGTCTCGGTCACAGCCGGCTCAGGATCTCGCGCTCGATCTCAGCCGCGAACAGCGGCCGCCCCTGCGTCACGGCGTAGCTGTCGAGCGGCCGCGTGAGCTCGCCGCGCAGGACCCTGACGAGCTGCCCGTCGTTCATCTCCGCGACGAGCACGCGCGGATAGGCGGCAATGAGCTCCGCGGTGTTGGCCGGCAGCGGGCTGAGGTGGCGGAGCTGCGCGTGCGCGACCTTGCCCCCGCCATCACGCACCCGTCGGACCGCGGTTCGCAGCGTGCCGAAGCTCGATCCCCAGCCGACGACGAGTAGCTGCGCCCCAGGATCCTCGTCCACCGCGAGCGGCGCTACCTCGATCCCCTCGATCTTCGCGCGACGCTGGTCGGTCATCAGCTGGTGGTTCTCCGGCTCGTAGGAGATCGCGCCGCTCGGCTCCGACTTCTCGATCCCGCCGATCCTGTGCTCGAGGCCTGGCGTGCCGGGGACCGCCCACGGGCGTGCCCGGTCGGCGTTGCGCGCGTACGGCTCGAACGTCCCGTTCGCGATCGCAAACGCCGGATCGATGGTCGGCAGCGAGCCCACCTCGGGGATCAGCCACGGCTCGGAGGAGTTGGCGAGGAAGAGGTCTGTGAGCAGGATCACCGGGGTGCGGTAGCGGATCGCGATCCGCGCCGCCTCGATCGCGCAGTAAAAGCAGTCGGACGGCGAGCTCGCCGCGACGATCGCCAGCGGGGACTCGCCGTGGCGCCCGTAGAGCGCCATCAGCAGGTCCGACTGCTCGGTCTTCGTCGGCATGCCGGTCGAGGGCCCGGCTCGCTGCACGTCGATCACGACGAGCGGCAGCTCGAGCATCACGGCGAGGCCGATCGTCTCCGCCTTGAGGTCCATGCCCGGCCCGCTCGTGGCGGTCACGCCGAGCGCACCGCCGAATGACGCACCGAGCGCCATGCCGGCCGCCGCGATCTCGTCCTCGGCCTGCAGCGTCCGCACGCCGGCCGCGCGGTGGCGCGCGAGCTCGTGCAGGAGCTCCGACGCCGGCGTGATCGGGTAGGAGGCGAAGACAAGCTGCAGGCCGGCGCGCGCGCTCGCGGCGATCAGGCCGAGCGCCGTGGCGGTCGTCCCGTTGACGGTCCGGTAGGTACCGGGGGCGACGCCGGTCGCGCTCGCCACGCTGTAGCGCGTGTCGATCAGCTCCGTCGTCTCGCCAAACGACCAGCCCGCGCGAAGCGCGGCGAGGTTCGCCTCGAGCGCCGCGCGGCGCTCGCCGAAGCGCCGCTCGAGCCAATCCTCGGTCAGGGCAAGCGGGCGGTCATAGAGCCACGAGAGCAGCCCGAGCGCGAACAGGTTCTTGGCGCGCAGCGCGTCGCGCGTCGACACGTCGGCCATGCCTTCCAC
>Ga0187771_10000151_pt1 | contig 36622 bp, 39 predicted proteins | sample 0116_SJ02_MP15_1_FD_133139 | JGI IMG/M metagenome (GOLD analysis project Ga0187771, IMG submission 133139) | Tropical peat soil microbial communities from peatlands in Department of Meta, Colombia - 0116_SJ02_MP15_10_MG | ecosystem: Environmental > Terrestrial > Soil > Wetlands > Peat | place...
CCCCACACCTAGTGCCCAACGTTTACGGCGTGGACTACCAGGGTATCTAATCCTGTTCGCTCCCCACGCTTTCGCTCCTCAGCGTCAGTACCGGCCCAGACCACCGCCTTCGCTACTGGTGTTCCTCCTGATATCTGCGCATTTCACCGCTACACCAGGAATTCCGTGGTCCCCTACCGGACTCCAGTCATGGCAGTATCGAGTGGCATCTCCAGGTTAAGCCTGGGGCTTTCACATCCGACTTACCAAACCGCCTACGAGCTCTTTACGCCCAATGAATCCGGACAACGCTCGCCCCCTACGTATCACCGCGGCTGCTGGCACGTAGTTAGCCGGGGCTTCTTCTGTGGGTACCGTCATTTTCGTTCCCACTGAAAGGAGTTTACAACCCGAAGGCCTCCATCCCCCACGCGGCGTTGCTGCGTCAGGCTTTCGCCCATTGCGCAAGATTCCCTACTGCTGCCTCCCGTAGGAGTCTGGGCCGTGTCTCAGTCCCAGTGTGGCTGATCGTCCTCTCAGACCAGCTACCCGTCGTCGCCTTGGTGGGCCGTTACCGCACCAACTAGCTGATAGGCCGCGAGCCCCTCCTGGAGCGGGAACCCTTTCCTCACAGGTCCATGCGGACCCGTGGGGGTATCCGGTATTAGCATCAGTTTCCCGATGTTATTCCGGTCTCCGGGGCAGGTTGCTCACGTGTTACGCACCCGTTCGCCACTAGGTCTTCTTCGGTGTTACCACCAAATGGACCCCGTTCGACTTGCATGTATTAGGCACGCCGCCAGCGTTCGTCCTGAGCCAGGATCAAACTCTCCATCGAGATCTCGCATCGGCCCTTGGGCCGATGTATCGATCCGGAGAGCCGGTCCGAGAACCCGATAAGTCCTCGCACCGACTGGCACCAAAACGGACGTTGTCCGTATTCAGTGCTTACTGACTTCGTGACCGCGCGTCGCCATAGACGCGCCGTCACCCGCACTGGCTTTTGGCTGTTCCTATTCCGTTCTCAAGGAGCGACAAGGGGCACACTTCCTCGCGGAAGGAGGTACCCGGGCGTTCCCCAGACCGCACCAGCTCGCAAGAGTCGGGGGTCCGCGGCGCGGTCGACCGGCGGTCGCCCGCCGAACGACACAGCTCGGCGCAAAAACCCTTTTCCGAGCTGCGGGTCACCTTAGCACCCGCGCCGGAGGTGTCAATCGCTCCACCGGGCGTCCTGCGACACGTTCGGGTCGCCCGCGACGGCGAAACGCCAGGGCAAGACCGCCGCTTCCCCGACCCGCGCCGACAGTCCGACCCGCGGCCCGCACCAGGGACCCCGCGGCGCGGCGGTTCCATCGTCGACGAGGGCGAGTCCGCCCGCCCCGGTGACGAGGTCCGCCCCGTCGTCGGCGCCCTCGATGCCGAGGGCTTGGCAGATCTTCGCCGGCCCCGAGCAGAGCTCTCGATCCGGCGCGCCGCCGCGCCGCCGCCGCATCAGCTCGAGACCCTCCAAGGGGGCGAGCGCCCGGAGGAGGACGGCGCCGGGGACCCCGGCCTCGCCACAGACGACGTTGCCGCAGTGGTGCATCCCGTAGGTGAAGTAGACGTAGAGGTGCCCGGGAGGGCCGAACATCGTGGCGTTGCGCGCGGTCTGGCCGCGAAAGGCGTGGCTCGCGGCGTCGAAGGCGCCGGCGTAGGCCTCGACCTCGACGATCCGCCCTGCGGCTCCCCGGCCGACGAGGACCGCGTTGAGGAGCTCCGGCGCGACCACCAGCGGGTCGCGAGCGAAGAACTCCCTGGTCAGCCGGCGGCCCACGGCCGGTCTCAGCGGGTCGGTCGGCCGATCTCGCCGATACGCGCCCGGTCGGCCCGCAGCCGGTCGCTGAAGCGCGCGAGCTGGTCCGCCGTCCCGCCCCGCTCGGTGGGGCCCGTCCGGCGCCGAGCCGGGTCGGCCTCGGGGTCGACGATCGGCACGGCGTTGCGTCCGAGGGCCGGGTCGGCGAGGACCAGCTCGGCGAGGGGTCTTCCCTCCTCGGCCGCGCGCCGCACGAGCTCGCCGACGAGCCCGTGGGCCCGCCGGAAGGGCATACCCCTTTCGGTCAGCCATTCGGCGAGGTCGACGGCGAACAGCGCCGGGTCGGCGGCGGCCTTGGCCATCGCCTCCGAATCGAACCGGACCGAGCTGACGAGCCCGCGCACCGCGACGAGCGCCCGACTGACCTGGTCGAAAGCATCGAAGAGGGGCTCTTTGTCCTCCTGGAGGTCGCGGTTGTAGGCGAACGGCAGGCCCTTGAGGGTCGCCAGGAACCCGGCGAGGTGGCCGATCAGCCGGCCGGCCTTGCCTCGGGCGAGCTCGGCGATGTCGGGGTTCTTCTTCTGCGGCAGCATCGAGCTCCCCGTCGACCAGGCGTCGTCGAGCCGGTAGAAGCCGAACTCCGCCGTCGAGAAAAGGACGAACTCCTCGCCGAGGCGCGAGAGGTGCACGCCGAGGAGGGCGAGGTCGAAAAGGGTCTCGGCGACGAAGTCCCGGTCGGTGACGGCGTCGAGGGAGTTCTCGAAGCGCGCCGTGAACCCGAGATCGCCCGCGACCCCGTCGGGGTCGAGGAGCAACGACGAGCCGGCGAGCGCGCCGGCGCCGAGGGGCGAGACGTCGAGCCGGCGCCGGGTGTCGAGGAGCCGGTCGACGTCGCGGAGGAGCGCCCAGCCGTGCGCCAGCAGCTGGTTCGCCAACGTCACGGGCTGGGCCCGCTGGAGGTGCGTGTACCCCGGCAGCGCGACCCCCTCGGCCCGGGCGGCGCGGGCCGCGAGCGTCTCGCCGAGCTCGACGGTCAGGTTCGCGATCTCGCCGATCCGCCGCCGCGTGTAGAGGCGCAGAGCCGTCGCCACCTGGTCGTTGCGGCTCCTTCCCGAGTGGAGCTTGGCGCCGGCCTCGCCCGCGAGCTCGGTGACGCGCCGCTCGATCGCGGTGTGGATGTCCTCGTCGCCGGCTACGAAGGCGAACCGGCCGGACGAGAACTCCGCTCCCACCCGGTCGAGGGCGTCGAGCAGCTTGGCGGCATCGGCCTCCTCGAGGACGCCCGTGCGGGAGAGGCCCCGCACGTGGGCGACCGATCCATCGAGGTCGTCTCGCCACAGCGCCCGGTCGAACGAGACGCTCTCCGTGAACGCCATCATCGCCGGGGCCGGCGGTGTCGTCATCCGCTTCGACCACAGCGTCACGGTCGGTCCCCTTCGCGGTCGGCGGCCTGGCGGCTCGCCCAGGTCTTGACACCGAGACCATAGATGCGGATGTAACCCTCGGCGTCCTCGTGGCGGAAGGAGTCGGCGGCGTCGTAGGTGGCGAGCCCGTAGTCGTAGAGCCCGACCGGGCTGCGCCTCCCGACGACGGCGACGTGGCCCCCCGGTGCGAAGCGCAGCCGGACCTCGCCCGTGACGTGGTGCTGGGTCGAGGCGACGAAGGCGGAAAGCGCCTCCCGGAGGGGCGAGAACCACATCCCGTCGTAGACGAGCTCCGCGAAGCGGCCTTCGAGCCGCGCCTTTTCGTGGGCGAGGTCGCGTTCCAGGGTGAGCGCTTCGAGGTCGGCGTGCGCCAGGAGGAGGGCGAGCGACGCCGGGCACTCGTAGATCTCCCGGCTCTTGATCCCGACCCGCCGGTTCTCCACCATGTCGATCCGCCCGAACCCCGTCGACCCGGCGATCCGGCCGATCGCGTCGATGAGCTCGACGAGATCGAGCCTCTCCCCCTCGAGCGAGACGGGCACGCCCGAGACGAAGCCGACCGTCACCTCGACCGCCTCGGTCGTCGTCGGCACGGTGAGGGCGAACATCTCCTCGCCCGGGGCGACCCACGGATCTTCGATCGCCCCGCACTCGATCGCGCGGCCCCAGAGGTTCTCGTCGATCGAATAGATCCGCTCCTTCGTCGCCTCGACGGGGATGTCGTGGAGCCGGGCGTACTCGACGGTCTCCTCGCGGGTCATCTTCCACTCCCGCGCCGGGGCCACGATCTCGAGATCCGGCGCCAGCGCCCGCGTCCCGACCTCGAAGCGCACTTGGTCGTTGCCCTTGCCGGTGCAACCGTGGGCAACCGCCGTCGCGCCGTGGCGGCGGGCCTGCGCGACGAGGTGCGAGACGATCACCGGGCGCGACAGCGCCGAGACGAGTGGGTACCGGCCCTCGTAGAGCGCGTTCGCCTGGAGGGCCGGCACGATGAAGTCGGCCGCGAACTCGGCCCGGGCGTCGACGACGACCGCCTCGATCGCCCCTGCGCCGAGGGCGCGGGCGCGGATCGCGGCGAAATCGCCGCCCTGGCCGACGTCGACGGCGACGGCGACGACCTCGAAGCCACGCTCCGCTTGGAGCCAGTGCACCGCGGCGGACGTGTCCAGTCCACCCGAATAGGCGAGCACCACCCGTTTCGTCACTTTCCGACCTCTTCCTCCGGCGGCACCGGTTGTGGCGACCTTCTCGGATCCTTGCGCCCGGCCAACCGCCCGAGGAGGCCGGCGAGCGCCGCGCCCCCGGTCGCTTCGTCGGCGACGACGAGCACGGTGTCGTCGCCCGCCACCGTGCCGACCGCGCCGGCGACGCGGCAGCGGTCGAGCGCCGAGGCGACGACGTGGGCCGAACCCGGCGGCGTCCGGACGACGACGAGGTTGGCCGACGACGAGAGCTCGACGACCCACTCGCCGAGGACGCGCCGCAGGTGCTCGATCGGTGTCTGTTGGTCCTGGGGCAGCTCGGCGATGGCGTAGACGGGGTGGCCGACGCCGGGAACCCGCACCTTCAGCGCCCCGAGCTCCTCGAGGTCGCGCGAGATCGTCGCCTGGGTCGCGTCGACGCCCTCGGCGACGAGCAGCTCGACGAGTTGGGACTGGCTGGTGACGGCGTTGTCGGCGAGCAGGCGCGCGAGGACGTGCTGCCGGCGGTTCTTCGGCACGCGGCTCACCGCGTCGACCCGGCCGACTCGACAAGGAAGAAGAAAAGACCGCGCATCGCGTGCCTCCGGTTTGTCGCCTGTGCCCAGACCCGGCTGCGCCGGCCTTCCAGCACGGCGGCCGTGATCTCCTCGCCGCGGTGGGCGGGCAGGCAGTGGAGCACGATCGCCCCGGGGGCCGCCCGCTCGACCAGAGCTTCGTCGAGCGTGAAGCCCCGGAAGGCGGCCTTCTTGGCGACCGCCTCGGCTTTGTCGGCCATCGACAGCCACACGTCGGTGTAGACGACATCGGCGCCCGCGACCGCCACGACCGGCTCGGCGGTGACCTCCACCGCGCCGCCCTGGGCGCGGGCCGCCGCCAGGAAGTCCGCATCGAGCTGGTAGCCGGGAGGCGACGCGACGGTGATCTCCGCCCCGACGGCGATGCAGCCGGAGACGAGCGAACGACAGACGTTGTTCGCGTCGCCGACGAAGGCGATCCTCTTGCCCTCGAGCGATCCCAGGCACTGCCGGATCGTCAGCAGGTCGCCGAGCGCCTCGGTCGGATGCTCGAGGTCGGAGAGCAGGTTGACGACGGGGACTGGCGCGTCGGCGCCGTCGAGGGCGGCCGCCATCCGCTCCAGCGTCGCGTGCTCGGCGACGCGGGCGGCGACAAGAGCGTGGTAGCAGCCGAGGGTCCGAGCGACGTCCTCGACCGACTCCCGCACGTCGAAGCCGATCTCCTCGCCCCGGATCGTGACGGGGTGCCCGCCGAGGTCGACGACGGCCAACTCGGCGGCGTTGCGGGTGCGGGCCGAGGGGAACTCGAAGACGAGGGCGACGCCCCGGCCCCTGAGGACCGGCGCGAGGTTCGCTCGCTCCGAAAGATCCAGAACGGCCCTGATCTCCGCCGGCGCGAGGTCGGCGACCGACAGGACGTGACGCGTCACGGCGTCCCCTCCTTTCCTCCTCGCTCCCCCGCCCGCACCCGGGCGATCGCCCCGGCGAGCAGCCGGACCGCTTCGTTACAGTCCGCTTCCGTGACGACGAACGGAGGCAGCAGGCGGATCACGCCGGGGGCCGGCGTGTTGACGACGAGACCGGCGGCGAGCGCCTCGTGGAAGACGGCGCGCGCCTCGATCCCGTCTTCGAGGACGACCCCGAGCAACAGTCCCGCGCCCCGCACCGCGGCGACACCGTCGATCCGGGCGAGGAGGGCCGTGAGCCTTTCGCCGACCCGGGCGGCAGTGCCGGGGGCGTCGATGGCGATCAGTCGCTCCAGCGTCGCCTGGGCGGCGGCCATCGCCAGCGGCTGACCGCCGAACGTCGACCCGTGGTCCCCCGGGCGGAACGCCCGGGCGACCGCGGCGCGGGCCCAGCAGGCGCCGACGGGGACGCCGTTGCCGAGGGCCTTGGCGACAGTCACGACGTCCGGCACGATCCCCTCGCGCTGGAAGGCGAACCACCGTCCCGTGCGGCCGAGCCCGGTCTGGATCTCGTCGACGATGAGGAGCAACCCGAGCTCGTCACAGATCGCCCGCGCCTCGGCGAGATAACCCGGCGGGGGTGGCACGACGCCTGACTCGCCGAGGATCGGCTCGAGGAGCACCCCTACGACGGCGGTCGGGTCGATCCCCCGCAGGGCCGCGGCATCGCCGTAGGCGACGTGGCTGAATCCCTCCGGGAGGGGCAGGAACGCCTCGTGCTTGGCAGGCTGTCCCGTCGCGTGGAGGGTCGCGAGCGTTCGCCCGTGGAAGGAACCGAAGGCCGACACGACCCCGTAGCGACCGGGTCCGCCGAAGCGGCGCGCGACCTTGATGGCGCACTCGTTCGCCTCAGCCCCGGAATTGGCGAAGAACACCTGGCCTCCCGCGGGTGTCCCGTCGCCGATCAAGGTGTCAAGCTGCGCCGCCACCGCTTCGTTGAACTCGTTCCCGAAGATGTTCGAGACGTGGGCCAGCCGGGCCACCTGAGCCGCGACCGCCGCCGTGACCGCCGGGTCGGCGTGGCCGAGCGAGGTGACCCCCAGCCCCGAGAGGAAATCGAGATACGACCGTCCCTCCGAGTCGACGAGCCGGCAGCCCTTCCCCGAGACGAACCGGACGACCGGCTCGCGGTAGGTCGGCATGAGGTGGGTCACGACCCGACGACCATCGTGCCGACGCCTGACTCCGTGAACAGCTCCAAGAGAAGCGCGTGCTCGATCCGGCCGTCGAGGATGTGGGCGGCCTCGACGCCGTCCCTCACGGCCCGGGCGCAAGCCCGCGCCTTGGGGATCATCCCGCCGACGATGCCGCCCGAGTCGACGAGCGCCTCGAGGGCGACGGCGCTCGTCGTCGACAGCACGCTCGACGGGTCCTCGGCTCGGGCGCGCACGCCGGGGACGTCGGTGAGGAAGATGAGCCGCCGCGCCCCGAGCGACTCGGCGATGGCGCCCGCGACCGCGTCGGCGTTGACGTTGTAGGCCTGGCCGGTTGCGTCCGGGGCGATCGTCGCGACGACCGGGACGAGGCCCTCAGCGAGAAGATGGCGCAACAGAACTGGGTCGACGGACTCGACGTCGCCGACGAAACCGAGCGCGGGATCGCGCTCGACGGCGGTGATGAAGCCCCCGTCCTCGCCCGACAGACCGACGGCGATCGGGGCGTGGAGGTTCAGCGCGCCGACGATCTCCCGGTTCACCTTGCCGACGAGCACCATGCGCGCGATGTCGAGCGTCTCGGCGTCCGTGACCCGCTGTCCGTCCCGGAACTCCGGCGTCTTGCCGAGAGCCTCCATCAGCGCGCCGATCTGGGGACCGCCCCCGTGCACGACGACAGGGAGCATGCCGACGCTGCGCATCAAGACGACGTCCTGCGCGAACTCGGCGAGAACCGACGCCGAATCGAGATCGCCGGCCGCGAGCGTGCTGCCGCCGAATTTGACGACGATGACCGCGCCGAGGAAGCGCCTGATGTACGGGAGCGCCTCGGCGAGCGTCGCCGCCGTCGCCGCGGCGTCGGCGTCGGGCCGGACGCTCACGACGTCCTCCTGTTCTCTTCGATGTATCCGGGCCCCAGGTCGGTCGCGAGCACGCTCGCCACGCCGTCACCGAGCCCGAGATCGCACGAGATCTCGACGTGGGTGCCGGCGAGGTGCTCGGCGGCCGCCGCCCAGTCGTGCTCCACCGCGACGCCGCCGGCGACGACGGTCGTCGCACCGTAGGCGACGCGCACCCGGTCCGGGTCGAAGGCCACCCCCGAGGCGCCGAGCTCGCTCACGATCCGACCCCAGTAGGGATCGGCGCCGTAGAGCGAGACCTTGACGAGCAGGCTCCCCGCGACGGCGCGGGCCGCGTGGCGGGCGTCCTCGTCGTCGACGGCCCCGGCGACGACGACCCTGGCGACCCGGGTCGCGCCCTCGGCGTCCGCGGCGAGCTGGGAGGCGAGATCGGCGCAGGCCTCGGCGAGCGTCGTGGCGAGCTCCGCGGCGCCGACCTCGCCAGCCTCGCCGCTCGCCAGGGCGACGACGGTGTCGTTCGTCGAGGTGCACCCGTCGACGAGCAGGGCGTTGAAGGTCCGGTCGACCGCCCCGTGCAACACCGATCTCAGCAGCGCGGGGGACACCCCGGCATCGGTCGTCAGAACGGCGAGCATCGTCGCCATCTGCGGAGCGATCATCCCGGCGCCCTTCGCCATCCCCCCGACGCGGAAGTTCCGGCCGGCACGGCGGACCTGTTTCGGGTGGGTGTCCGTCGTGAGGATCGCCGTCGCCGCCGCCTTGGCGTCGTCCGCCGAAGGGCCGCGCCGCCCGACGAGGGCCGGGGCCGCGGCCTCGATCACCCCGATGGGGAGGGCGGGACCGATCAGGCCGGTCGAACAGACGAGGATCTCGTTCGCCCCGACGCCGAGCGGGCCGGCGACGGCGGCGGCCATCCTCTCGGCGGCGAGCTGGCCCGAACGCCCGGTGGCGGCGTTGGCGCAGCCGCTGTTCAGGACGACCGCCGCGGCCCGCCCCTTCGTCGCCGCGAGGTGCTTGCGGCTCACGATCACCGGGGCGGCACAGGCCTTGTTCGTCGTGAAGGTCGCCGCCGCCGGGACGGCGCCGGTGACCGCCGCGACGAGCGCCAGGTCGGCGATCCCGTCGGGCTTGACCCCGGCCGCCATCCCCGAGGCGACGAAGCCACGCGGCCAGGTCACGCTCACGGCGTCACCGCGACCCGGGGCAGGCCCGCCGTCTCGGCGAGGCCGAGGGCGACGTTCGCCGCTTGGATCGCCTGGCCGGCGCCGCCCTTCGTGAGGTTATCGATCGCCGCGACGACGACGGCGTGACCGGTGCGGGCGTCGGCGCGGGCCGTCAGTTTCGCCACGTTCGAGGCGTAGGTCTCGCGCGTCGCGGGCGCATGCCCGACGACTTCGACGAAGGGCTCGCCGGCGTAGCGCGTGCCGAGCAGTTCGAGGAGCCCTTCGGTCGAGATCCGGCGCGCGAGCTTCCCGTAGCACGTGGCGAGGATGCCTCGGGTCATCGGCGCGAGGTGCGGCGTGAAGAGCACCTCGGCCCCGGTCACCTGTTCCATCTCCGGGGTGTGGCGGTGATCGGTCAACCCGTAGGCGACGAAGCTCTCGTTCACCGTGGCGTGGTGCGTCGTCGCCGTGGGCGACCTGCCCGCCCCGGAGGTGCCGCTCGCGGCGTCGACGATCGCCCCGCGGACTTCGATCACGCCGGCCGCGACGAGCGGTTGGAGCGCGAGCGCCGCCGCGGTCACGTAACAACCCGGCGCGGCGATGAGTCGGGCCCCCCCGAGCTCGGCGCGATAGATCTCCGGCAGGCCGCAGACGGCCCGGCCCAGCAGCTCAGGCGCCTGGTGCGCAAACCCGTACCAGAGCTCGTAGGCGGCGGGGTCCCGGAGGCGGAAGTCGGCGCCGAGATCGACGACCACCGGGACGGAGGCGACGAGTCGGGCCACGATGCCCTGCGAGTGCCCCGAGGGGAGGGCGACAAAGACCACGTCGCAGCCGGACAGCGCCGCCGGGTCCGTCGCCGTCGCCACCATCCCCCCGTAGATTGCCCCGAGACCCGGGTAGAGCTCGGCGATCGCCGTCCCCGCCGCGGAATCGGCCTGGGCCACCCCGACCTCGAGGTCGGGGTGCGCCGCGAGCAGCCGCAGGAGCTCGGCGCCGAGATAGCCCGACGCGCCGACGACGCCCGCCTTCATGGCATGAACATACTACGAACTGCATGGACATGCGGACCGGACGCCGACGACCGAGCCGCGGACGGCGGGTTCACCACTCCTCTTGCCAGTCGTAGGGGGCCTTGGCGCGCCTCCCCTCCTCGACGGGCAACGCGGCGTGGGCTTCCGCTAGGAACGTCCGCACCTTACGGGGGTCCTTGCGCGCCCCCGTCTCGACGCCCGTCGAGACGTCGACGCCCCAGGGGCGCAGGCGTCGAATGGCGTCGGCGACGTTCCCGGGGTCGAGCCCGCCGCCGAGGATCAACCGGTGCGAACGCGGCATCCGCTCGGCGAGCCGCCAGTCGAAGACCTTGCCCGGGCCGGGCGCCGGCGCGTCGACGAGGACCGCGTCGGCCCGGTACTCGGACACGTCGGTGAGAGCCGCCGGGGTCGCCCCGAAGGCCTTGATGACAAGCGGCACCCTCTCGGCGATGTAGGCGACGTCCTCCGGGCTCTCATGACCGTTCAGCTGGGCGGCACGCAAGCCCGCCTGGCAGACGACGTCGACGACCCGCTGGGCGAGGGTGTCGCGGAACACCCCGACGGTGATGACCTCCGGCGGCAGCCGCCGGGCGATGTCGCGCGCCGCGCCGATCGCCACCTGACGCGGCGACGGCGCGAGCACGAACCCGATCGCGTCGGCACCCATCGCCACGGCGAGGAGCGCGTCCTCTTCGTTCGTCACCCCGCAAATCTTCACGAACACGCGGCACCCCGGCGATCGGCGCCTTTTGGGCCCCCAGCGGCGCGGCGCGCCGGCGCGGACTCGGCACCACCACGACAGCGTAACGGTGGGCGCGGCGGCGCTCGGGGCAATGGGCCGGACCGGACCCCGCTTGGCACACCCCTCGCGGCCCCACGCGCCATGCTTGACGGGTGGCAAGCCCGAGCCTCGCCAAAGCCGATCACGGCACCGTCGTCATCGTCGAGGATGACCACCACATCGCGGACCTCGTCGACCTGTGGCTGCGCAACGCGGGCTTCCGCGTCTTGCAGGCCACCGAGGCCCGGCGCGGCCTCGAGTTCGTCGCCAAGGAGCATCCGAGCCTCGTCCTCCTCGACATCGGACTGCCCGGACCGGTCGACGGCATCGAAGTCTGTCGCGAAATCCGCCGCACGAGCGAGGTGCCCGTCGTATTTCTCACCGCCCGCGACGACGAGGTCGACCGCGTCCTCGGCCTCGAGCTCGGCGCCGACGACTACATCGTGAAGCCGTTCTCGCCCCGCGAGCTCGTCGCCCGGGTGCGGGCGGTCCTGCGGCGCACCGAGGGCTCCCACCGGGTGAGGGAGAACCCGCTCTCCGTCGGCGGCCTCACGGTCGACACGGTAAGGCGCGAGGTGACGACCGCGGCGGGACCGGTCCGGCTCACGGCGCGCGAGTTCGATCTGCTCGTCCATTTCGCCGCCAACACAAGGATCGTCTTCACCCGGCGCCAGTTGCTCGACTCGGTTTGGGGCCCCGGGTGGATCGGCGACGAGCGGACGGTCGATGTCCACGTCCGGCAGCTGCGGCGCAAGCTCGGCGAAGCGCTGCCGCTGAAGACGATCTGGGGCGTCGGTTACCGGTGCGATTGAGACGTCGGCCCGGCGCCGGCGGCGCGCGCCACTGGCCGATGGGGGCGCGCATCACCCTCGCTTTCGTTACCGTGCTCGCGGTCGCGCTGACGTTGGCGGGCGGGGTGAGCTTGTACCTCGTCCGCAACGCCGCGGCCGACAACACCCGACGGCTCGTTCTCCAACAGACGACTGACCTCGCCCACCACGAGCAGGCGCTCGCCCGGACGACGAGGAACTCCCCCCAGATCATCGCCGAGGTCCTCTCCCTCCTCAGCTCCGTCGCCGGGATCCGCCAGGCCTCGATCGTCACGACGTCCGCGAGGGGAACCTTCGTCGGCGCCGTCCCGAAACTCGACTTCTCCGCCCGCGCGCTCGACACGAAGGACCTCGCCGCGGGACGGGCCACCTCGGGTATCGACCACGATCTCGCCTTCGCGGCGGTGCCACTCCTCTCCGCCGGCGGGGTCCACCTCGCCTTCCTCCTCGCCCGGCCGGTCAGCTACTCGGACGCCAGCGTCTCGTACTTCCTCTTGGCTGGCGGAATCTCGCTCCTCGTCGCCGCCGCGGCCGCCGCGGTCATCTCGCGGCGAATCGCCCGGCGCGTCGTCGCCGCGACCGGCGCCGCCGTCAGAATCGCCGGCGGCGACTTCTCGACGCGACTTGCCGCGACGCGCCACGACTACGCCGAGCTCGCCACGCTGAGCGGCTCGCTCAACCAGATGGCGGCCCGACTCGAGGACTCCCGTGACCTCGACCGGCAGTTCTTGATGTCGGTCTCGCACGACCTGCGCACGCCGCTCACGTCGATCCGCGGCTACGCCGAGGCGATCACCGAGGGCGTGACCCCCGACCCGTCGCGGGCCGCCTCCGTCGTCGTCGCCGAGGCGATCCGCCTGGAGCGTCTCATCGCCGACCTGCTCGACCTGGCGCGACTCGACGCCCACCAGTTCTCGCTCCATCTCGCGACCTTCGACGCCGCCGAGGTCGTCGCCGAGGTCGCCGGGGCCCTGCGCTACGAGTTCGACGCCGCCGGGGTGGCGCTCGAGATCTCGGTCGCCCCGGGGCTGTGGATCCGGGCCGATCGCGACCGGCTCGGTCAGATCGTCGCCAACCTCACGGAGAACGCCCTCAAGTTCGCCAGCGCCGCGGTCGGGGTCTCCTGCCGCCGCGCCGACGGGGCGATCGCCATCACGGTCGCCGACGACGGCCCGGGAATCGACCCCGCCGACCTCCCCCGCGTCTTCGAGCGGCATTTCACCGCGACGAAGTCCGCGGCCCGCGCCGTCGGCACCGGGCTCGGCCTCGCCATCGTCTCGGAACTGGCGGAGGCGCTGCACGGCGACCTCGCCATCGTCTCGCCCGCCGCCGGGGGCAAGGGCACGCGGATCACCGTCTCGCTCCCCGGGGCCGGTCGACCGGGCTAGGCCTCAGCTCCCCGGGCGCCAGAGCGGGAGTTCGGCCGCCTCGGCCGGGATCGTCGACCCGGCGTGGAGGATCCCGACGCCGGCGGGAACGGAGATCTCCCGGCGCAGATAGCCGAGCGCGACGGGGGAGTTCGTGCGCGGCGAATACGCCACGCTCGTGAGGGCGCCGACCGCTCTCGAGTCGACGACGACCGGGTCGCCGGCCCCGGGGCGGCCGGACTCGACGACGAATCCGACGAGTCGGCGCGCCACCCGGTTGCCCCGGGCGTCGAGGCGCGCGACGAGCTCCTGGCCGGTGTAACAGCCCTTCGTGAGGCTCACCGCCCGGGCGACGAGACCGGCCTCCTGGGGGATCGTTCTCTCGGTGAGCTCCCTCCCCATCACCGGAACGCCCGCTTCGATGCGCGCCGCCTCGAAGGCACCGGCGTCGCCCTCGGCGACACCGCTCGGCAGCGCGGCCGCGGGATCGACGAGGTCGCAACCCGCAAAACCCGGCCAGCCGACATCGAGCACGAGCGCGGCCCGCGCCTCGGCGGCAGCCGGTCGGGCGCCCGGTCCGCGCACGACTGCCGCCCGCCAGTGGGAAAGTCCGAGATCGACCTGGACGCGCAGCTTGAAGCGCCGCAGGCGCGCGAGGATCGCCTCTCCCCACCCGGCGTCGACGACGACGCAGAGCGACGTGTCTCCCGTGCGCGCGACGCGGCCGTAACCGTCGAGCTTGCCCTGCGGCGAGAGCACGAGGGTCTCGACGCTTCCCCCCGGTGCCAGGTTGCCGAGATCCTGGGAAACCTGGCCCTGCAGGTAGCTCAGCGCGTCGGGGCCGGCGAGCGTGACGACGTCGACGGCGACGACGACCCCGGCGACGCCGGCGCGGAGCGCGACGTAGGTCGCGGCCGCGCTCAGCGGGTCCACGACGGGATCTTCAGGTCGGAAGGCGGCGAGCGAAGCACGTCCGCGCCCCCGTGTGGCAGGCCCCGGAACCTTCTTGGTCGACCTCGACGACGAGTGCGTCGCCGTCGCAGTCGACGAGGACGCCGCGCAGCCGCTGGCGGTTGCCCGAGGTCTCGCCCTTCGGCCAGAGCTCGCGCCGGCTGCGCGAGTAGAACCACGTCCTTTTGCTCTCGAGGGTCCGCCGCAGCGCCTCGGCGTTCATGTACGCCACCATCAGGACCTCGCGCGAGGTCGCGTCCTGGACGATCGCCGGCACGAGGCCGTCGGGCCCGAACCGGACGTCGTCGGGCGAGACGACCTCGGCGCCGTCCGGCGCCGCGACCCCGTCGCTCCCCGCCACTTCCTTCACAGGTACAGGCCGGTCCCGCCGTCGAGGCGTTCCGTCGCGAGGGCCTGGACGTCGCGCTCGCGCAGGATGAGGTAGTCCTCGCCCTGGACGTCGACCTCGAAGCAGTCATCCCGGTTGAACAGCACCTTGTCGCCGACCTTGATGTTCCGGACGTTCGGTCCCGTCGCGGCGACCTCGGCCCAGGTGAGCCGCTTCGTGAGCTGCGCGGTCGCGGGGATGAGGATGCCGGCGCGCGAGCGCCGCTCGCCCTCGGGATCGGGCACCTGCACGAGCAGGCGATCGTTCACCATCGTGATCGGCTGTTTCACCCCGCCGGGCGACTTGTCGCTCCGCCGGGGCGCAGGGGCCACCGCCATGACCAAGACGGTAGTGCGCGCTTCGAGCCGACGAGTCGGGATCTAGGCCCCGGGGGGGCGGACGACGACGCCGTGGTCGGCGAGGTAGCGCTTCGCCTCGGCGATGGTCGCCGCCTGAAAGTGGAAGACCGACGCCGCGAGCACGCCGTCGGCCCCGGCGGCGGCCCCCTCGACGAGGTGCCCGAGGTGTCCGACCCCCCCGGAGGCGATCACCGGGACGTCGACCGCGGCGACGACCTGGCCGACGAGGCTGGCGTCGTAGCCGGCCTCAGTGCCGTCCCGGTCCATCGAGGTGAGGAGGATCTCCCCCGCGCCGAGGCTCACGACCTTCCCGGCCCAGGCGACGGCGTCGAGCCCGGTCGGCCGGCGCCCGCCGTGGGAGTAGACCTCGTAACCGGATCCCGCCCGCCGGGCATCGATCGCGACGACGACGCACTGGTTGCCGAAGGTCGCGGCGATCTCGGCGACGAGCTCGGGACGGGCGATCGCGGCGGAGTTGACGGCGACCTTGTCGGCGCCGGCCCGCAAGATCTGACGGGCGTCGTCGAGGGAACGGATCCCGCCGCCGACGGTGAGCGGGATGAAGACCTCGTCGGCCGTGCGCGCGACGACGTCGATCAAGATCGCCCGGTCGTCGCTCGACGCCGTGATGTCCAAGAAGATGAGCTCGTCGGCGCCCTCGGCGTCGTAGCGGCGGGCGAGCTCAACGGGGTCGCCGGCGTCACGCAGGCCGACGAAGTTCACCCCCTTCACGACGCGACCGTGGTCGACGTCGAGGCAGGGGATGATCCTCAGGCTGCGCATGCCGCGATGGCGTCGGCGACCGCCAGCTCACCGGAGGCGAGGGCGCGCCCGACGATCACCCCGACGAGCGAGCGCCCGACGACCTGCAACCCGCGCAACGCGACGAGATCCTCGACGCTCCCCACCCCACCCGAGGCGATGACCGGGAAGCGCGTCTCGCCGAGGACGAACCGGCAGCCGTCGAGGTCGGGGCCCTCGAGGGTCCCGTCACGGGAGATGTCGGTGACGACGACGCCGGCGAGCGGCAGCGACTCGAGCGAGTACAGGGCGGCGGCGAGATCGACGCCGGTCGGGCGCTCCCAGCCCCGCACGGCGAGCTCGCGGAAGGTCCGGCCCCCGACGGTCGCGCGCCGGTGGTCGAGCCCGACGAGCACCCGATCGGGGTAGCGGCGGGATAGACGGCGCGCGAACTCCGGGTCCTCGATCCCGGCCGTGCCGACGACGACCCGGCCGACCCCCATCCCGAACAGGGCGTCGGCAGCCTCGATCGTGCGCACCCCCCCGCCGCACTGGACGGGGAACGGGACCGCCCGGACGATCTCGCGCACGACCGGCGAGTTGACGGGACTGCCGGTGCGCGCCGCGTCGAGGTCGACGAGGTGGAGATGGCTAGCGCCACCGGCGACATAGGCGCGGGCCCGCTCGACCGGGTCACCGAAGACCGTCTCGTTCGCGAAATCGCCGCGCACCAACCGCACGGCCTGTCCCCCGCGGATGTCGATCGACGGGAAGCACTCCATTCCGATCGCCCTCTAGGTTCGCGCGGCCGCGACGACGGCGCAGCGCTCGGCGAAAGCGGCGAGAACGGCGAGGCCCGAGCTGCCGGACTTTTCCGGGTGGAACTGGGTCCCGAAGCAGTTGTCGCGTTCCACGACGGCGACGACCGCTCCCCCGTAGTCACAGGTCGCGACGACCGCCCCGGCGCTGCGCGCCGTCGGCACGGGCGCGTAGGAGTGGACGAAGTAGAACCAGGGTCGCGCCTCGAGGCCCGCGAGGAGGACCGACTCCCGGCCGGGAACGCGATCGAGCGCGTTCCACTGCATCTGGGGGAGCTTCTCGGCCCCCGTGAGCCGGGCGACCGTGCCGGACAAAACACCGAGCCCGGCGACCCCGGGACTTTCCTCGGAGTCGTCGAAGAGCAACTGGAAGCCGACGCACACGCCGAGCATCGGTTTGTCGGTCGCGACGGCGTCGAGGACGGCGCGGTCGAGTCCGCTCTCCCGCAGGGCCGCGGCACAGGCGCCGAAGTTGCCGACGCCCGGGAGGACGACCCCCGCGGCGCGTTCGGCCTCGGCGGCCGAGGCGACGAGACGTGCCTCGGCGCCGACGCGCAGGAGCGCCTTCTCCGCCGATCGCAAGTTGCCGATCCCGTAGTCGAGGACGGCGATCACCGCCTAGAGCACCCCTTTCGTCGACGGCACCCCGGCGAGTTCGACCCGCTTGGCGTCACGCAAGGCCCGGGCGACGGCCTTGAACGACGCCTCCAAGACGTGGTGGGCGTTCTTGCCGTGACGACGGGCGACGTGCAGCGTCACCGCCGCGGCGGTCACAAAAGCGCGCCAGAACTCCTCGGCGAGCTGCGGGTCGAACGGCGGGGAGCCAAGACCCGGCGTGTCCGGCGCGAAGTCGATCTCGTAGCTGAGATACGCCCGCCCCGAGACGTCGAGCGCCACGTCGACGAGCGCCTCGTCGAGCGGCACCGCCACCGAGGCGAAACGGCGGATCCCCTCCTTGGCGCCGAACGCCGCCGCCAGCGCCTCGCCGAGCGCGATCCCGGTGTCCTCCACGGTGTGGTGGGCGTCGACGTCGAGATCCCCCGTCGCTCGGACGACAAGATCGAGCCCGCCGTGCTTGCCGAGCTGGTTCAGCATGTGGTCGAAGAAAGGCAGTCCCGTCACCACCTCGACGCGGCCGGACCCGTCGAGGTCGAGCTCGACGAAGATGTCGCTCTCCGCCGTCTGGCGGCGCCGTGTCGCCCGCCGGGGCGCCGGAACCGCCCGATTGGCCGCCTTTGCCATCGTCACAGCCTCGCGCGTCGCCGGGCGACAAGGGCAGACGGCCCTTTCAGCCGACGACCTCAGCGAGCGCGGCGAGGAACGCGTCGTTCTCCTCGGGCGTGCCGATCGTCACCCGCAGATGCCCGGCGAGACGTGGCCAGCCCGAAAGGTCGCGGACAAGGACGGAGCGAGCGACGAGTCCCTCCCATACCGCGTGGGCGTCGTGGTCGCCCGTCGAGAATAGGACGAAGTTCGACTCCGACGGGACGGCCTCGAGCCCGAGGACGGCGAGTCCCGCCAGGACCCGCGCCCGCCCGGCGACCAGACGGGCGACGCGGGCGTCCATCTGCTCGGTGAACCCGAGGGCGAGGATCCCCGCCTCCTGTTTCACGGCATCGACGTGGTAAGGGAGGGCCGCCTGGAAGAGGGCCTCGACGACCTCCGGGGCGCCGATCGCGTAGCCGAGGCGGAGCGCGGCGAGCGACCAGGTCTTCGAGAACGTCCGCAGCACGACGAGGTTCGGGTGCGAGCCGACGAGATCGAGCACCGAACGCGGCGCGAACTGGACGTAAGCCTCGTCGACGACGACGAGGCCGGGGGCACGGGCGAGCGCCGCCTCGACCGTGGCGTCCGGCTCGACCAACCCCGTCGGGTTGTTCGGTGAGCACAGAAAGACGACCGCGGGCTCACCCTCCCCGGACGTCGCCGCTCGGGCGAGCGCCCGGTCGAACTCGGCGGGATCGATGAGGTATCCCTGGTTGCGTTCGCCTTCGACGACCGCCGTGGCGGTCAGCCGGGCGATGTGGCTGTGGAGCGCGTACGTCGGCTCGAACACGACGCAGCACCGCCCCGGCCCGCCGTAGGCGACAAGGAGCGACTGGATCACCTCGTTCGAGCCATTGGCACAGAAGATCTGGTCCGCGCCGACGTGGTGCTGGCCGGCCAGGGCGGCCCGCAGACGCCTCGCCCGGCGGTCGGGGTAGCGGTTGAGGTCGATGCCCGGGATGGCGGCCGCCAAGGCGGCCACGAACTCCGGAGGCGGCGGCTCCGGGGCCTCGTTCGTGTTCAACCGGACCGCCGCCTCGACCTGCGGCGAGTGGTAGCCCGTCCACGGGGCGCCCGCGAAGCGCGGCTCTCGTCGCGGCCGGCCGACGTCCGCCGGGCTCACCTGGCGCTCCAGGTCGGCTGGCCGACGCGCAGGCGGACCGACTCGGCGTGGGCGGGCAGTCCCTCGGCGTCGGCGATCGCCGCGACGTCGGGCGCGACACGCTGCACGCCGCGAGCGGTGACGCGGATGGCGTGCGAACGGCGCAGGAAGTCTCCCGTCCCGAGCACCGAGGAAAAGCGGGCGGACCCGAACGTCGGCAGCACGTGGCTCGGCCCCGCGACGTAGTCCCCGATCGAAGCGGAGGCGTAAGGGCCGACGAACACCGCCCCGGCGTGGCGGACGAGCCGGACGAGGCTCTCGGCGCCGGCGGCCAGCAGCTCGAGGTGCTCGGGCGCGATGGCGTTCACGACCGCCATGGCGTGCTCGGGCCCATCGACCAAGACGGCGTAGCCACCAGAACGCAGCGCCGCCCGGGTCTCCTCCCGCCGGGGGCTCGCCGCGACGAGGCGCTCGATCGCGAGGTCGATCGCCGCGGCGACGGCTTCCGACCATGTGACGAGCCAAGCGAACCCGTCCGGACCGTGCTCGGCCTGGACGATGACGTCGATCGCCGCCCACTCCGCGGGCGCCGACCCGTCGGCGACGACGACGACCTCCGACGGGCCGGCGAATGCGGCCGGAACGCCGACCGTGCCCCGCACCTCCCGCTCGGCGACCGAGACCCACTTCGAACCCGGTCCGACGACGACGTCGACCTTGCGGATCGATTCCGTCCCGTAGGCGAGGGCGCCGATCGCCTGGGCCCCGCCGACCCGGTAGACCTCGCCGACGCCGGCGACCGCGGCAGCAGCAAGGGTCGTGAGCGCGACGGTGCCGTCGGGTCCGGGCGGGGCGCAGCAGGCGATCGAGCCGACGCCGGCGACGAGCGCCGGGATCGCTGTCATGAGGACGGTCGACGGGTACGTCGCCCGTCCGCCCGGCGCGTAGACGCCGACCCGGTCGACGGGGATCAACAACTCGGTGATCTCGATCCCTCCGGCCTCGAAGGTCTGCGGCCGAGCCAGCTCACGTCGGTGGAAGGTCTCGATCGCCTCGGCCGCGGCCCGCAGTGCCGCGGTGAGTTCGCGGCCCACTTTCGCGGGGGCCGAAGCGATTTCGTCCTCGGGCACGCGCAGCTCGCCGAGTTCGAGCCCGTCGAAACGCCGGGTGAGCTCGCGCACCGCGTCGTCACCGCGTTGGCGCACCGCGGCGAGGATCGCCCGCACCTCGGCGACGGGATCGTCGCCGGCCTGGTCCGGGCGGGGTAGGTCCGCCGGGACATCGGGCGACGTTCCGCGCAGGTCGAGCCGGGTGAGCACGATGCCGAGCGTAGCGAACGACCGATTCGCCACCCGGTGCGGTCGATAAAGATAGGGGGATGCCGGTCGACTACTCCGAACTCACCTCGATGGCCGAGTCGATCGACGCGCTCGCGCGCCGGGTCGCAAAGATGGGTGACGCGGCCAAGGGGCAGAAGAACGATGACACCGCCGCCGAGCTCTACGCCGTCGAACGCGCCCTCGCCGGCGCGATGAGACGGCTGAACCGCCTCATCCGGGCGACACGCCGCTAGCGGACTTTCTCTTCCTCGCCGGGCGCGTCCTAGGTCCCGGCGGTGTCACGGACCCGACCCCGGCGCTCGGACAGATGTCGGCGAGCGCGCACACCTCACAGCGCGGCCGACGGGCGCGGCAGACGGCCCGGCCGTGGAGGATCAGTCGCAGGCTGAATGCGCCCCACTCGTCGGGCGCGACGAGCGTGCCCAGATCGCGCTCGACCACGTCCGGGTCGTCGGCAGCGCTGAAGCCGAGGCGGCGCGCCAGCCGGCCGACGTGGGTGTCGACCGGCAACCCCGGCAACCCGAAGGCGACGGACAAGACGACGTTCGCCGTCTTTCTCCCGACGCCGGGCAGCGTGACGAGCCCGTCGAGAGTTTGCGGCACGATGCCGGCGAACCGGGCGACGAGCGCTTGAGCCATGCCGGCGAGACTGCGGGCCTTGGCGCGGAAAAACCCGGTCGAGCGGATGATCTCCTCGAGCTCGCCGGGATCGGCGCCGGCGAGGTCCTCCGGGGTCGGGAAAGCGCGGAAAAGAGCCGGGGTGACGAGGTTGACCCGCTCGTCGGTCGTCTGCGCCGACAAGATCGTCGCGACGAGAAGCTGAAAGGCCCCGTCGTGGCGCAACGCACAGAGTTCGCGGGCGTCTCCCGGGAACTGCGCGGCGAGACGCTGCGCCGCGACCCGGGCGCGCCCGGCGGTGCTCCTCGGCTTGGCCACTTCGGCCGATCGTAGTGAGACGGGCCGCTCCCCCACGTTCCCCCCTTGCCGCCGGTACCGTGAGCGCGTGGACCGTGTCGAGGTCTCCCGGCGAACGGCCGGCGCGGTGACCCCGGCGATCGCGGCGCTCCTCGCCGCGGCGACGGAGGCGCTCGGTTACCGGCCCCTCGACGAGGACAGCTGGCGCGATCTCGCCGCGGGCCACCAGCCCGGATTCGCCGGGTTCGTCGCGCGGGCCTCGGAACGGCCGGAGATCGTCGGCTACGCCCAGCTCGACCGGGGACCGAGTTCCTGGGGGCTCGAGTACGTCCTCGACCCGACAATCCCAGAGGCGTTCTCCGTGGCGCGGGCGCTGTGCCGCGCCGGGGTCGACCTCGCCGCCCGGGAGGGCGGCGGCCCGCTCCAGCTCTGGGCCCGGTCCCCGACAGCTGCGAACGACGAGATCGCGGGCTCGGTCGGGTTGGTCCGGGAACGAGAGCTCTGTCAGATGCGACGCCCGCTGCCGATCGACGAGGACGCGTCGCCCCGCCTTTCGACCCGCGCCTTTCGGGTCGGCCAGGACGAACCCGCCTGGCTCGAGCTCAACAACCGCAGCTTCGCCTCCCACCCCGAACAGGGATCCTGGAGCCCGGAGATGCTCGCGGCGCGGGAGCGCCAACCCTGGTTCGACCCCGCGGGCTTCCTCGTCCACGAACGCGGCGGGAAGATGGTGGCGTTCTGCTGGACCAAGGTCCACGGGGGCGAGACCCCGCTCGGTGAGATTTACGTGCTCGGTGTCGACCCTGCCCATCAGGCCCGCGGCATCGGCGCGGCGATGCTGCGCGCCGGCCTCGAGGTCCTCCACGACAGGGGACTGCGCACCGTGATGCTCTACGTCGACGCCGACAACGAGCGGGCCGTGGAGCTGTACCGCTCGTTCGGCTTCGTCGTCCACCACCACGACCGCGCCTACGGCGGGCAGATCGAGCCGGCGCGGTGAGCCGCTACGACCTCAGCCGGGACGAGCTCGCCGAGCTCCTCGGCGACCTGCCGCCCTACCGGACAAACCAGCTCTGGGAAGGGCTCTACGGCCGGTTCGCCGAGCCGACCGAGTTGCGGGAGCTTCCCCGGGCGCTGCGCGCCCGGCTGGCGGCTCTCCCCAAGTTCGCGCCCGCGCTCGACGTCGAGGGGGAGCGAACGGCCGACGCCGGCGAGACGCTGAAGTGGCTGCTCCGCCTCGCCGACGGCGGGAGGATCGAGGCCGTCCTCCTCCACCACCCGCGCCGTTCCACGGTGTGCGTCTCGTCCCAGGCCGGTTGCGCGATGGCCTGCACGTTCTGTGCCACCGGTGACGCCGGCTTGCTCCGCCAGCTTTCGACCGGGGAGATCGTCGAGCAGGTCGTGCTGGCGGCACGTGCCGCGCGCCGCGCCGGACGCCGCCTCGACCACGTCGTGTTCATGGGCATGGGTGAGCCGTTGGCGAACTTCGGCAACGTCTGGCGGGCGATCGAGCGGATCATCGACGACATCGGCGTCGCCGCCCGGCACGTCACCGTGTCGACGGTCGGCGTCATCCCCGGGATCCGGCGCCTGGCGGCCGCGCCGCGCCAGGTCAACCTCGCCGTGTCGCTCCATGCCGCCAACGACACGCTGCGCAACGGGCTCGTGCCCCTGAACCGCCGCTACCCGCTCGGCGACCTCGTCGCGGCCTGTGCGGACTACTTCGCAGCGACGCACCGGAGGATCTCGTTCGAGTGGGCGCTCATCGCCGGCGTGAACGACACCGACAGCGACGCCGACGAGCTCGCGGCCCTGTCCCGCGAGTTGCACGCCCATGTCAACCTCATGCCGCTCAACCCGACACCCGGCGGGATCGGGCGCGGTCTCGTCGGATCCCCCCGAAGACGGGTCCTCGCCTTCCAGGGTCGGCTAGCCGACAAGGGCGTCAACGCCACCGTCCGGCGGGCACGGGGCCGCGCCATCGAGGCCGCGTGCGGCCAGCTCGCGACGGTCCGGGGCCAAGCGCTCCCCGCGGTGAGCGCCGGACACCTCGGGCCGAGCGGCGCCGACGCGACACCGGCGAGCCGTCGCTGACCGCTTCCTGACCGTGGCCCGCGACCGCGGCGCTGTCCGCGCCGCCGCCGAACGCGGCGGTTACGCTCGGGCGTCCGTCGAGTAAAGGGGACCTGTTGCGTCGCATCGCCGTTTTCGTTCTCGCCATCCTCGCCGCCACCGCACCGATCGCCGGGGCGTCACGCACCACCCGCGGCCCGAGCGGGCTTCCGACCGTCGCCGCCAAGTTCGACCACACCCCGAAGATCGTCTTCCCGAAGACCGCTGCGCCGAAGACCCTGTCGGCGACCGTTCTCGATCCGGGAACCGGTGCCGTCGTCGCCCGCGGCGATCTCCTCGTCGTCAACTACCTCGGCCAGATCTGGCGGGGCCGGGTCTTCGACTCCTCCTTCGGCGAGCCGGTCCCCGCCGCCTTCCAGATCGGCGTGAAGGAGGTCATCCCGGGTTGGGACAAGACCCTCGTCGGCCAGCGTGTCGGCAGTCGCGTCCTCCTCGTCGTCCCCCCTGTCGACGGCTACGGCAAGAAGGGCCAGCCCTCGGCCGGGATCACCGCCACCGACACGCTCGTCTTCGTCGTCGACCTCCTTGGCGCCTACGGACGCAACGCCGTTGGTGATCCCAACGCCGTCGTCCTGCGCAGCGGGTTGGGCGGCGTGAGCGTCGGCGGGGCCCCCGGGGTCGAACCCACGATCACGATCGCCAAGGGCGCGCCGAAACCGAAGGTCCTGGAAACGGCCGTTCTCGACCGGGGTAACGGCGCCCTGCTGAAGCCGGGCCTCGTCGTCATCCAGGCCGTCATCGCCAACTGGCAGGGCAAGGTCGTCGACTCGACCTGGGCGAACAAGCTCCCCGTCTACTCAACGGTCGGGATCAAGTCCGAGCCGACCCTGCTCGACTCGCTTGTCGGCACGCCGATCGGCAGCCGCGTCCTCATCGTGGCCGCGGGGTCGTCCTCGGCCAAACCGGAAGCGATCGTGGTCGACATCGTCGCCGAGCCGCCGGGCACGGCCGCCCAGTCGAAGTAGCCGACCAGCGGCCGCGCCGCTCGTCGACGAGGGAACCACCCGCCGGTTCGCCGCTCGGTCCGAGGAACCCGGGTGCTTCTTCCTCGCCGGGCCGACCGCAGGATCCCGCCCCGAGGAACGCCCCGCCCGCCGGGGGAACCCCCGCGACCCGAGGGTCCTGACCGCGGGCTTCAGCGCGGCCGCGCCCTATTGGACGCCGGATGCTGGGGCGCGATTCTCGCCAGCTCCTCGGCCGACGACGTGGCCGTCACGCCGGCGCAGAAGATCCCGACCTCCATCGCCCAGCGCTCGAGGTGGGCGCGCAGGATCGCTCTTGTCGGCGTCGGCCAGTTCGTCGACGACGCTTGGCTCCGTCTTCCGGCCGAGTTGGAGCTCACCGGATCTGGCGACGCGGATGTGGCGCACCCACTCGGTCTCCCCGGGCCGCCACCAGGAAACGCTTCCCCGAGCACGAGAAGATTGACCGGCAGGCTGCGCCATTGCCCGGTCGCGCGACCTCGGACCCGCAGGACGCGCGAGCCGAGAACGCTCCGCCCGAACCGGGTGAGAAGCGCCACGAAGCGGTTGAAGAGGTGGACGGCAAACCAACCAGGCTTCCGGCAGTGGGCCATGGGCCTTCGTCGCGCCCCGGTTGAGGTCCTGCCAGACCAAGGGCAAGCAGGCGCAGCGCCGAAGGCCGAAAGGCAGAGATCCCTTGGCCCGTGCGGCGAACGTCGGCCCCGGGTCAGACGTCACGCGAAAGACGACGGCGCGAACGAGCGGAGCCGCCGATTCGCGCCCGCGGTCACCTGACAGACTGGGGCCGTGGTGAGACAGGTTCCCCGCACGCGACGCTGGTTTCCGGTCCACCAGCCGTCGACCCTCCAGATCGCGGCCGTCCTGCTGTACTGGAGCGCATTTCTCGGCCTTATCTCCGGCCTGTTCGTCGGCGGGGCAGGTCGTTACGCGCTCATCTTGACGGCCGCCGAGGCCGCCGGAGCTTACGGGATCGCCAACGAACGCCGCTGGGGCTACGGCGTCGCGCTCATCGCGGCGGTCATCCCCCTCCTCCTTGTCCTCCGAGTCCCGGCTCTTTTCGGCGCGTCGGTGTTGGGCGTGCTCTTCCAGATCGCGCTCGTCGCGCTCCTCCTCCATCCCCAGAGCCGCGATTACTACAGGCTCTGGTACCGCTGACGTTCGATTCCCGACCTCAGCAGAGCCGCGCCCGACGAGTTGACGTCTCGCCGGGCGACCCGCTGCCCCAGGGCGACGAGAAGGCCGCGGCCGTGCGGGCGATGTTCGACACCATCGCGGACCGCTACGACCTGTTGAACCGGTTGATCTCACTCGGACTCGACCGCACCTGGCGCCGGCGCGCCGTCGCGGCGCTCGACCTCGCGCCACCGTCTGTCGTCGTCGACCTCGCCTGCGGGACCGGTGACCTCTGCCGCGAACTGACGAAGGCGGGTCATCGCGCCCTCGGCGTGGACTTCTCGCCAAGGATGCTGGCGGCCGCGAGAGCGGGCGCCGTGCCGCTCGTCCAGGCCGACGCGACACTCCTGCCCGTCGCGACCGGCTCCGTCGACGGGCTCGTCTGCGGATTCGCCCTCCGAAACTTCGTCGAACTCGCCGCGGTCCTCGTCGAGGTGGCCCGCGTCGTGCGCCCCGGCGGACGAATCTCGCTCCTCGAGGTCGACGAACCGCGCTCGAAGCTGGTCGCCGCCGGGCACCGGATCTGGTTCCGGGGGGTGGTCCCAGGCCTTGGCGCGCTGCTCTCGGACGGCGCCGCCTACCGCTACCTGCCGCGTTCGGTCGCCTACCTGCCGGCGCCGGCGGAGATGGCAGCGCTCGTCGAGGGTGTCGGATTCGCGGAGCTGCGGCGCCTCCGACTCCACGGAGGGATTGCCCAGGTCATCGCGGCGACCCGCGTCGGCGGAAGGCCGCTGGGGGGCCGGACTCACCCCGGCCGGCCCGGACGGAACCCGACGTGAGCGCCCCGGCCCGACTCACCGGCCCCGACGGCGAGCCGATCGCGGCCGGCGCCCTCTCCTGGCGCGGGGTGCGTCTCGGTTCCGATCTCCTCGCCCGAGCGCGCCGTCACGCCTTCCGCGCCGGACGGGTGATCGCCCGCGACGGCCTGGAAGTGCTCTCCTGGGGGGTGGCGGCTCGGATCGAGTTCCCCCGCGGCGCCGGTGAGCCTGCCGCAGCCGAGTGCGCCCACGAGCTTCTCGCTGCGATACCCGGCGGACCGGACGGCGAGACCGCGATCCGCGGGCCCGTCGCGCTCGGCGCGCTCCCCTTCGACACCTCGGTGCCGGGGTCGCTCGTCATCGCCGGGACGACGATCGTCGTCGACGGAGGAACCGGCGCCGCGGTCGCCGTCGGGCCCGGCCCGGGATCCCCCGATCCCTGGGGGAAATCTCCCCGCGACTTCGCGGTTCCCGAGAGCGACGACCGCGGGGACGAGGCGGGTCCCGACCGATTCCGCGTCGACTCGGTCCGGCCCCACGACGATTTCCTCGCCCGGGTCGCGGCGGCGCGCGCCGCGATCCGGGCCGGCGATCTCGCCAAGGTCGTCCTCGTTCGCGAGGTCGCCCTCCGCGCCAACCAGCGCTTCCGCCAGTTCGACCTCCTCGAACGCCTGCGCGCCCTCCACCCGACCTGTGCCGCCTTCGCGATCGACGGTTTCGTCGGTGCCAGCCCGGAGCTCCTCGTCCGACGGCGCGATCGCCTGATCGGGTCTCGCCCGCTCGCCGGGACGGTCGCCCGCAGTGGCGATCGGTCCGAGGACGCCCGGGCCGCGGCCGAACTGTTGGCGTCGCCAAAGGACCGCCTCGAGCACCGCTACGTCGTCGAAGCCATCATCGCCACCTTCGCCCGCCACGCCGGTGACGTCGCCGTCCCCGAGAAACCGGAGCTTCTCGAGCTCCGCAACGTCATCCACCTCGCGACGCCGGTGTCGGGGACGTTGCACGCCGTCGGTCCGGACGGGCGCCTCCCGAGCGCGCTCGGCCTCGCCCTCGAGCTCCACCCGACGCCCGCCGTCGCCGGCGTACCGCGCGAAGCCGCGCTCGCCTACCTCGACAAGGCCGAAGATCTCGACCGGGGGCGCTTCGCCGGGCCGGTCGGCTGGTTCGACGCCTCCGGTGACGGTGAATGGTGGATCGGCATCCGCAGCGCGGTCGTCGACGGGGCCCGGGCACGCCTTTTCGCCGGGGCCGGCATCGTCGCGGCCTCCGACCCGGCGACAGAGCTCGCTGAAACCCAGCTGAAACTCCAGGCGCTTCTCGCCGCGTTCGTGCGCCCCTGACACCGCGCTCCCCCGAACCCCGGGGCGATGGCGATCCTGCGGTGCTTTGCTATCTCCGTGACTGACCGGTAGCCCCCGGCCAGCGGGTGCGGGAAAACGACCGCCTAAAGGACCGGACCGGGACGCTCGGCGATCTCTGGGCCACGACACCGTGCACCTTCCCGGATCCCGGGTGCTCGAGGTCGATGTGGCGTCGGCGCCCAGACGATCACGCTTGCACGAAAAAGCCCCAGAGCCCGGCTCACGTCATTTCGGATCCCCGCGGATTCGCTCGCCCCGGTCGAGCGGCGGGCCAAGTCCCTCGGGCTGACCAACGTGGAATTCCGCCGAGCAGACGTCTTCTCCTTGCCGTTCGCTCCTCGGTCGTTCCACCACTCTTTCTTTCTTTCGTCCTCGAGCACCTCTCCCGGCCGGTCGAAGCCTGGGCCCGCCCCGGCGAGCTCTGCAGCCCGACGGGGCGATCGCGGCGATCGCGGGCGACGACGGGTCGGCGGTCTTCCATCCCGACGACGCCGCCGCGCACCGGGCGATCCGCGGCCCGATCGACCTGCAGCGCCAGGCCGGCCTGACGCCTTGATCGGGCGACGGGTCGGTCCCTTCTCGTCGGGGCCGGCTTCCGAGACGTCCGGGGCGACCCTCGGGTCGTCTGCGCCGACGCGAGCCGCCCCGGGCTCGTTGCCGGCTTCACCGGAAAGACGTTCCCCGCGCCAACCGGGGGCGGGCGCGAGGCGGCCCTCGCGGCGGGTCTTATCGACGACAAGACCTTCGATGCCGGTGTCCGCGCTTTGGACCGGACGGCGGAGAGCGATGGGGTGTCCCTCGAGACGTTCTTCAAAGGAGTCGGCGAGAAAGGGCGAGCCGACATCCGCCCGCCGGCGTCGCCGACCGCGACGAACGCAATGCCGGGCCCGAATGGCACAGCCCGACGCGGTGGTCTTGTCCGGGAGCCTTCACCGGGCCAAAACGTCGGTCGGACCGTCGCCGACAAGGATCCCCCTTTGTGGTCGACAGCGCCGCCAGGAGATCACATCCGAGTCGATCGAGGAGTGCCCCGACGCGACGTTGCCCGAGGTCGAACGCCTTCCGCCAAAGAGCCGGCGACTTCGCCTACTCGGGGATCTGCGTCGACAGGCAGAACGGGTGACCGGCGGGATCGAGCAGCACCCGCCAGCGCTCCGGCGCGGGCTGCACCGTGGCGCGACGCGCCCCAAGCCGGATCGCTTCGGCTTCGGCTTCGTCGAGGTCGCCGACCGCCAGATCGAGGTGCATCTGCTTGGGGAAGGCGCCTTCGGGCCACGTCGGCGGGACGTAGTTGGCGACGCGGACCGTGGACAACCAGCCGCGGTCGGTCCGCACCGCGACGAACTCGTCGCTCGTGTACGCGACTTCGCCCCCGAGCAACGCGGCCCAGAATTCCCCCAGGGGACCGGGGTCCGTGCAGTCCAGCGAGACCGATCCCAGTCGAGCCACGGCCATGTCCCGATGGTACCGGCGACGACGGCGTCTTGCGCGGGGCCTTTCGGGCTCGATCTCCCCGGCAAACTCGGCGACGCTTGTGACCGGCGTTCGGGAACGGACACGGGAGATGCCGAGCGGAAGACGCTGACGCGGCGCCCCGAGGCGTGACGACGGCTACTCGCGGGGGCGGTGACAAGCGACGATTGGCCCAGTGCCGGCACCCGCCGGCCGCCCGTCGTGGCACCGTGCAGGGACCGCTGCAGAGTGTCGGCATTGGATGAGCAACCCGCCGCTCCCCGCGACTTGGCACGCTTCCCAAGGAAAACGGCTAGAGGCGGCGCGGGTCCCCCGGGGGCGGGACCGGACGTTCGCTTCGTCCGGGATATCTGCGAAGCTGCTCCGGTGACTGGGAGAAGGCGGCGCCTGGAGAGGTTCGAGTTCGTACCCGACGACTCGGCGATGGTCGTGGCGTGCATGACCCAGCTGGCCGCGGCCCGGAACGGCTGGATCAACCTGTTGCCCGGGATCGTCGACGACGAAGAGGGTCCGTCGATGCCGACCGGCCTTACCGCCCTCTTCGGCGCCGGAAACCCCGGGGTCACGATGTGCACGTGGGTCCCGGCCGGTTCAGACCGCCGCGGACGTGACCCGACGAGGCTCGGCATCATGCACGCCTGTGGCCGGGGCGCCAGCGACCGATTGCGCGCCCGGGACATTGCGATCCCGGAGGGCTGGTTCGTCGAGCAGAACCACCCCCGACGCGGGCTGGTCATCCGCGTGCCGCCGGGTGAGCCCCACGAGGTGGTGCTCGACTGGACGCTGCGGGCCGGGAGAGCGCTGTGCAACGTGCGCCTCACCGGGACGTGGGAAGCGGAGGTCCACTTTCCGCCCGGCTAGCGAGCTCCGCCCGCCGGACCGGGGAGCCGTCCCCCCGGCTGAGGCCCGGCGTTTCACGGTCGGGGCGAACGAGTCCGAGCGGCCCCGGGCGACGGCGGCTCGCCGGTGAGACCGCGTGGCAAGACGCTTCTCCCGGCGCCGATTTCGAACCTTTTCATCCCGCCGAGCGTCTATAGGGCACGAGATTCGCGCCCGACCAGGAGGCCAAGTCTGTGAGATCGCGCCCGCCACGTCTTCGGTATCGCTCGGGCCTTGCTCTCGTGGCGCTCATCGCCGGGGCGATGCTCCTCGCCGCGGGAGGGAGCGCCGACGCCACCGCCCGCCCGGCCATTTCGCCGGCTTCGTCGGCGCGCGGTCCTTCGCTCTGCGATTCGATCGCCCAACTCGATCGCCTCGTCGTGCGGCGCACCGACGCCTTCCCGAAGAACCTCCGCCTCTTCACCTTCGCCGACTCCGTCACCGTCGGCCAGGCCGCGGCGGTCCGCGCCGTGGCGAAGGCACTCTGCGCGCTGCCGAAGATGCCGGTCGGCGCGATGCTCTGTCCGGCCGATTTCGGGATCACCTACGAGCTCGCGTTCTTCGCGCCCGGCCGGGCGTTCCCGACGGTCGGCGTCGGGGCGACGGGATGCCAGGCGGTCCACGGTCTCGGCCCGGCCCGCTGGGTCCGGTCTTCCGGGTTCTGGAAGGTCCTCGGCCGTGCCATGGGACTCGCCCACCCCGACGACACGACGTTCGCCGGCCGGTCCTTCTGACGCCGTGACGGACTGACCGCGCCCTTCCGCCTCAGCGCGTCGAGAAGCGCAACACGATCTCGTCGTGGGTACGCCGGGGCGGTCCTTCCCGCCCGCATTCGACCGGGCCCTCGGCGGCGGCCGCGACGACCGACGGCCAAAAGCGCGACGCCTCCTCGTTCGCCACGTCGTAGGCGACCTCCCAACGGCCGGGGCGCCGCGTAAAGAGCATCGCCGCCGCGCGCCGGCCGACCCCGACACGGCGATGGGCCCGCAGGACGAAGGACCGGGCGACTTCGCTCGCCCCGTCGGGCCGCGATCGAGCCAGGACGAACCCCGCGAGCCCCCCGGCGTGACGGATCAACCACGCCGCCCGGTCGGGCTCTTCGAAGTGCCGGTCCACGCAGCGGTGGACCGCGGTACCGTCCGTGCCGAACTCATCAGGACGGATCGCCGAGAAGTCGTACCGGTCGAGCTGGAGGAGCCTTCCCAGCTCGGCCCTGTCCTTCTCGGCGACCTTGTCGAGAACGACCTCGCCCAGGTCCTTGGGCCAACCTGCCGACGCGGGAGCGGCGTTCCCCTCGCCGGTGAGCTCGCGAGCGAGCTCGATCTCGTCGTGGAGCGCGATGCCGTCGAGGCCGACCTCGGGAATGCCGGGTTTCAGGGCCCGCGCCCTGTCGACCGCGCCGACGTGGACGGCGACGAGCCGGAACCCGCGTCGCTGATAAAAACGCAGGGCCGCACCGTTGTCGTTCGTCGTCACCAGCGTGACCCGGTGGCAGTGACGCCCTCTCGCCAACTCCTCCACCGCGGCGAGAAGGCCCGTGCCGACGCCGACCGACGGGCGGAGGGCGTCGAGGGTCACGACCTCGATCTGGCGATCGGATTCCCGGAAGGTCACGAGACCCACCCGTTCTCCGTCGACCTCGGCGACGAAGCCCGGGAGTCGGGCCGCGTCGAACAACTGGCCGCGAGTGACGATGCTCGCCGCACCCCACCGTGCGACGAGCACTTCCTCCACCCAGGCCCGGTCCGCATCCTGCAGATCGTGCACGTCGGCACGCGGAGCCCGCCTCACGAAAGCGCCTCTTTTCGCCCCAGGGCGGTCCTCGGGCCCCGGACGGAGCTGTCGCCCCCGCCCGGCGGACCGCAGATCACGGGTTCGGCGCGACCCCGGTGCGCACGACCGAACTGTGCCAGGACGGCCAGACCAGCCGGCGCAGGCCCCACCAAGTCACGAGCACGAACGCCTCGACGACGGTGAAGGTCGACATCTTCGAGGACCCGGCGACACGGTCGACGAAGTGGATCGGCACTTCGACGACCCCGGTCCCGGCATGGCGGGCGAGCATCGTCATCTCGACCTGGAAGCCGTAACTGTCGGCGTGCACGCGGTCGAGGTCGACCCGACGCAACTGTGTCGCCGAATAGACGCGGAACCCCGCCGTCGAGTCCTCGACGCCGAGCCCGAGGAGCACCTTGGCGTAGATGTTTCCGAGACGCGAGATGAGGCGGCGCGAGAACGACCAGTTCGGGATGGAGCCGCCGGGGACGTAGCGCGAGCCGATGACGAGACCGACACCGTCGTCGAGCGCCGCGAGGAGCTCGGGGAGCGCGCGGGGGTCGTGCGAGAAATCCGAGTCCATCTCGACGAAGGCTTCGTAACCGCGCTCCAATCCCCAGCGGAATCCGTCGCGATAGGCGGGACCGAGCCCCTTCTTCGCCGGTCGTCGCAGCACCTCGATTCCGCCGAGGTCCGCCCCGACCTTCTCGGCGATCTCGGCGGTCCCGTCCGGGCTCGAGTCGTCAACGACGAGGATCGTGGCCTGCGCGACGACTTCGCGCACCGTGCGGAGCATCGCCTCGATGTTCTCGCGCTCGTTGTACGTCGGGAGGACGACGAGCACGCGCACGGCAAGACCCTACCCTTCGACGGCCTCCCCGCTTTGCCGCGCCGGAGCGCGCCGCCGCTCGGCGAGGAGCTCGCGCCCCGCGACCGGAAGCGATCCGGCCGCCGGGACGGCGGGGATCGCGCCGGCGACCGCACCGAAGGTCGCGCCGACGATCTTTTCGGCCTCGACGCCGACGAGCACCGCGAGGAGCACCGCGCGCGGCGGGAGCCGGACCGCGCCCGAGACGATGGGGGGGCAGAGGGCGTCGTTCTCGACCTGCCGCTAGACGAGCAAGACGACGATCGTCACGATCCCCGCGACGATGGAGCGCCAGAACGCCACCTTGACGGTCCGCACCCCGGCGGATAGTCCCCCGACGAGCGGCAGGAACTCGCCGACCCCGACCCAGACGGCGCGGCGGGGCGCGAAGGGCACGCCGGTCGCCCCGAGGGTCGCGAACACGACGAGCCCGCCGAGCACGGAGGTGACGAGAACGCCGATCACAAACCCGGTCACCTCGCGGCCACCGCCGCGGTCACCCGCCGGTCCCGGGCCGGGGGCTCCGCGGTCATGAGGTGGATACGCCCTCGTCGCTGGCGGGCCCCTCGAGGAGCGCGAAGGACGGAAGGAAAGCGATCGTCACGAGACCGACGATGCCCGACAGGACGGTCCTGCCGACGGCGAGGGCCGGCTTGGAGAGCTGGGCGGTCGCGCTCTCGAGGTTGGGGACGTGGCGGCGTGCCAGCTTTCGGGATGGAAGCGCGTGCTGAGGGGGCCGACCGCTCCCCGGCCGTGCTGGGCGGCGGGCCCCAGCCGGGGCGGGTCGGGCACGAAGCGGGTCACCGACGAGACGAGCGGGGGGAAGAGCAGGTGGCCGAGGACCGACGCCAGAACGACGAGGACCCGTAGACGATGAAGATCGCCCTGACGCGCCCGAACCCCGGCGCCAGAGGATCCGGACGAAGGGGTTGAAGAGACCGCCCTAGATAGAGACGAAGTTCAGAACAATCGTCGCCCGCCCCGCCCGGCGAGAAGAGCGGTGACGAGAACGACGAGACCAGGCAGACGAAGACCGCGCCCCCCAGGACGAGCCACTCCGTGGCGCAGTTGGGGCCGTGATCGCGGCATCCCGCGCGCCCCGCGCGCGTCCGGCCGACCGGCTTCGGGGCCTCGTTTCCGGACGCCGGTCAAGCTGACCGGGGTCCGGAAACCGTGCATTTCCGCTCGTCGCGGCGGGCGGCGATTGACGGCTGGCATCGCCGACGTGGAAGCATGGTCCGGTGCCTGACGAGGCCAAGACCTCCCTGCGGTCCCGCTGGCGGGCGATCGTGCCGGCGCCGCTACGCCACGGGATCCTCATCTTCCTGGTCGTCATCGTCGTCGAGTACCTCGTCGTGCCGGAGCTCATCGGCGCGAGCCGGAACATCCACTACCTCGAGAGGCTGAACGTCGGCTGGCTCGTCGCGGGCGTCGGGTTCGAGGCGTTCTCGCTTTTCGCCTACGCCCTTCTGACGTGGACCGTGCTGCCCGGGCACCGCCCGCGCGTCTCGCGCGTGTTCCGGATCGACCTGGCGACGACCGCGGTCGCCCACACTGTCCCCGGGGGGTCGGCGGCCTCGGCGGGGCTCGGTTATCGCCTTCTGACCGGGGAGGGGGTCAGCGGCACGGACGCGGGCTTCACGATGGCGACCCAGGGGATCGGCTCGGCGGTCGTGCTCAACGTGATGCTCTGGCTCGCCCTGGTGATCTCGATCCCGATCGCCGGGTTCCACACCATCTACGTCGTCGTCGCCCTCCTCGGCATGATCGCCCTCGGGTTCTTCGCCGTCCTCATCTACTTCCTCACCCGGGGCGAAGATCCCGCGATACGCCTCGTGCGGCGCGTCGGGGTGGCGATCCCCCGGGTCCGACCGGACCGTTTCGAGGCGACCTTCCGTCACATCGCCGAATCGCTGCGGACGCTGACGACGAACCGCGACCGGCTGCGCGCCGCGCTCGGCTGGGCGGCAACGAACTGGCTGCTCGATGCCGCCGCCTTGTGGTCGTTCCTCGCCGCGCTCGGCCGCTACGTCAACCCGATCGAACTCTTCGCCGCCTACGGCATCGCCAACGTGCTCGCCGCCATCCCGATCACCCCCGGCGGCCTCGGCTTCGTCGAGGCCTCGCTCCCGCTCCTGCTGGCGAGCTTCGGCGTGACGAAGAACGTCGCGCTCCTCAGCGTCCTCGGCTGGCGGATCGTCAACTTCTGGCTGCCGATCCCCGTCGGGGCCGTCTCCTACCTGTCGCTGAAGCTCCACCGCGGCGAGGGATGGCGCGCCAGCAGGCGGGCGCTCGCCGAGCTCACCGTCCGGCTGCCCCCGCCGGAGCCCCCGCCGGCGACGTAGGGCTCAACCGAGGCCCGAGCCCCCTGGCGCGACGAGGTCGAGACCGGGGCGCGGCCTCGCCTCGACGACGAAGGCGCACTCCACGTCGAAGGTGCGCTCGAAAAGCGCCATCTTGCGCCGGACGGTCCACAGCTCGAGTTCCGGCTCGGCTGCGGCGCCGAGCACGAGGGCGAGCTGGCGGTTGACGCCGAGCGGTCGGGCCGTGATCGCCTGGACGAGCCCGCGGTGCGAGGCGTCGAGACTGTCGGCGATTCGCAAGAGCGCCGTCAGCGCGACGGCGTGGGCGCGATCGGGCTTGCGCAGCTGGGCGAACGGCTCGTAGGAGAGCTTCGGGGTGCCGCGGACGTGGTAGCGGCCCATCGTCGCGAGGATCCGGACCTCCTGGGGCGAGAAACCCCGCAGGCCCCCGTTCTCGATGAGATAGGCGCTGTGGCGGTCGTGGTTCTGCCGGCTGATGTGCTCGCCGACGTCGTGGAGCAACGCCCCGAACTCGAGAAGTTCGCGCTCCGCGGGACCGAGCCCATGGATCGGGGCCGTGGCGTCGAACAGCTGCAGGCTGAGCGCCGCGACCTGGCGGGCGTGCGGCTGACGCCAGTTCGAACGGCGACACAGGGCGAGAACGGACCACCGCCTGAGGGCCCGGGGGTCGCCGAGGAGCTCGACACGGTCGCGGGAGCCGATGGCGTCGAGCACGATCCCCTCCCGGAGCGACCAGTCGCTCACCGTCAGCGCGTCGAGGTGGGTCGCCCCCATCAGGTACTCGAGGACGGCCATCCCCGCCGGCATCAGATCGACGCGACGCGGCTCGGCTCCGGGGAGCTTGGCCCGCTCGCTCGCGGAAGCGGAGTAGATGCGGTCGCGCAGTGCCTCGATCTCGTCCCGCCCCACCGTCAGCTGGTTGACCGACTCCACGACGACGCCGTCGCGTAGCGCCGCAGCCATACGGGCGAGCGCGACGAAGGTCCCCGACGAGCCGATCAGCTGGCGGGGCCGAGGCGTGAGGATCTCGTCGAGGACCGGCTCGATCGTGCCGGAGATCCGCGCCCGCAAGCGTCGCAAGTCCTTGTCGGTCGGCGGGTCGTTGGCGACGAGCTCGGCGGTGAGCCGGCCGACGCCGAGGTGGACGCTCGTCGCGAACACGAGCTCGGCCCGGTCGCCGACGGTGAGCTCGAGACTGCCGCCCCCGAGGTCGGCGGCGAGGGCCGGACCGGGGTCGATGAGGATGCTCGAGCGGATCGCCCGGAAGATGAGCTCGGCCTCCCGGGTGCCGTCGACGACGACGATTCTTACGCCCGTTTCCAGGCGCACCCGGTCGACGAGCGCTCCCCCGTCGAGCGCCTCGCGGATCGCCGAGGTGCCCAGCGCGATGATCTCGTCGGCCCCGTTCGCCTCGGCGATCGACTTGAAATGGGCGATGACCTTGATCGCCGCCTCCGTCGCCAGGCGGCCAATGACGCGCTCGCGGGCGACGAGGTCCCCGAGCCGCAGCATCTCCTTCTCCCGGACGAGAGGCAGGAAGCTGCCGTCGGGGCGCGTCTCGACGACGATCATGTGGAACGAGTTGCTGCCGAGGTCGAGCGCGGCGATCCGCACCGGGTGACTAGACCGCGGCGTCGGCCCGCCGGCGGCGCGAGCGCTCTCGGGCCAGCTCTTCCAGACGGCGCTGGGCGCACAGGCCCACGACGCGCGCCACCCGCGACCAGGTCCCGTCGGCGTGCAGCTCCCAGGACGACTCGTCGTCGGCGAGATCGAGCGTGAGAATGTCCTCGAGGCGCCCGCAGAGCTCCGCGTCGCGTACCGGGACGACCGCCTCGATCCGGTGGTCGAGGTTGCGCTCCATCAAGTCCGCCGAGCCGATGAAGTACTCAGCCGGGTTGCCGGCCCCGGGCAGCGAATCGGACCGCTCGAGCGCCGTCGCGGCGAGGACCTC
>Ga0187771_10000152_pt1 | contig 36550 bp, 32 predicted proteins | sample 0116_SJ02_MP15_1_FD_133139 | JGI IMG/M metagenome (GOLD analysis project Ga0187771, IMG submission 133139) | Tropical peat soil microbial communities from peatlands in Department of Meta, Colombia - 0116_SJ02_MP15_10_MG | ecosystem: Environmental > Terrestrial > Soil > Wetlands > Peat | place...
CCGGCCAGGGAGATCGTCGATCGCCTGGGAGCGAGAGGGATCCGGGCGGGCTTCTCATCGCCGGAGCGCGCCCAGCGCTGAACGGTGCAGCGGCGCAGCGGCCGCCCGGCTCAGAGCCGGAGCGCGCCTAGCCGGCCTCCGATCCAGCCTGCAGCCACGGCGGCGTGCTTCCCTCCAGCTGGCGCAGCGCATCGAAGGCGGCGTATCCGTAAGCGTCGCTCCAGGTCGGCACGTTGAAGGTGGCGTGGAGCAGGTAGTCGACGCGCCCGCCGTGCTCGACCAGGGCCTGGCCGATGTGGACCAGCTCGGCGGCGATGTCGCCCAGGATGTGGACGCCGAGGAGGCGGCCGTCCCGCCCGCACACCAGCTTGACCATCCCCTCCGTGGAGCCGGCGATGTTGGCCCGGGAGTTGTCGGCGAAGCGGGCCCGGCCGACGATGTGGTCGATGCCCTGGGCCACCGCCTCGGACTCGGTCAGACCGTAGCCGGCCACCTCCGGCACGGTGTACACGCCGACCGGAGACCGATAGGACTCCGCCTCGTGCAGCGGGGTGCGCAGCGCGCTCGAAGCAGCCCGGCGACCCTCCTCGGCGGCGGCCGACGCCAGCGCCGGCGGTCCGGTGACATCACCGGCCGCGTAGATGCCCGGGGCGGTGGTCCGCTGCTTCGCGTCGACGCGGATGAGACCGTGATCGGTCAGCTCGACGCCGGCCTCCTCCAGGCCGAGGCCCTCGGTGTTGCCAGCCCGGCCGACAGCCACCAGCAGGCGGTCGGCGCCGATCCGCTCCCCGCCGGACAGGGTCACCACGATATGGGCCCCGTCGCGTTCCACACCGGCGACCCGGGTGCCCAGGCAGAGCCGCATGCCCATCGATTGGAACGTCTCGCAGAGCAGCGACGACATCTCCGAGTCCAGCACCGGCAGCAGCGTCGGGGCCGCGTTCACCAGGGTCACCCCGACTCCGAGGGCGGTCAGGATGGATGCGTACTCGCAGCCGATGGCACCGCCACCGATGACCACCATGCTCTCCATGTCACCCACGCCGGCGAGCAGCTCATCGGAGTCGAAGACGGCCGGATCGTCGAATGGGATGCCGGGTGGGTGGACCGGCCGCGACCCGGTGGCCACGACCACGGCCGGGGCCTCCAGCAGGCGCTCCGAGCCGTCGGTGCTCACCGCGACATGACCCGAGCCGGCCAGATGGGCCCGCCCATGGATGACCTCGACGCCGTGCCGATGCAGGTTCTGCCGAACGTGACCCTCCATCTCCGCCATCACCCGATCGGTCCGCTCGTGGAGGACGGCCAGGGCCCGGGAGCGGTCGAGCTGCAGGCTCACACCGTAGATGTCGCGCTTGCGAAAGCCGGTGACGAAGAGAGCGGTCTCTCGCAGGGTCTTGGTGGGCACGCCGCCGCTGTTGACCACCACGCCGCCAAGCCGGTCGGATCGCTCGACCACCGCCACCCTCCGACCGAAGTAGGCGGCGTGGGCGGCCGCCTTCTCTCCGGCGGGGCCGGCGCCGATCACGACCAGGTCGAAGCTGTCGCTGGAAGGGGGCATCCGAGGTCCTCTCGCTGCCGGCGCGGGGCCGGCGTCCGGCCGCGCTGGGTCCGCATGAACGCAGCGGGGGAACCGGGTGTGGGCAACCCGAGCATAGAGGAGCGAGGCCGATCGCGGCGTGCGCCGCTTCCTACACCGCCTCGACCTGAGCCATCAGCTCCCCCGAGATCCGCTCCAGCGCCTGGGATACACCGGAAGCGGCAGCCCAAGGGCCGCCAACCGGAGGCGGCCCGGATGGCCCACCTATCATGGTCGGGTGGACGCCGCGAGCTGGGCATTCGCCGGCATCACCGCGGGACATCCGTGACGGTCCACGGTGACTGACCGCATCCCTCCACTGGGAGTCGACGAGCCGGCAGCCGCAGCCCTGCGCGCCCTGCTGGAGGAGCGGCGGGGCGCTCTGCAGGAGCAGGTCCGCGAGCTCGGCGAGAGTGATCCCAACGAGACCAGCAACCTGCAGTTCGGCAAGCGCATCGGCGACGGCACCGCGTACGCCATCGAGCGCATGACCGGAGCATTCCAGGCCCGGACTCTGTACGAGACCGTGAGGCAGATCGAGGATGCGCTGCAGCGGCTCGACGAGGGGAGCTACGGCACCTGCGAGCGCTGCGGCGAGACGATCCCGCCGGAGCGCCTGGCCGCCGTCCCCTGGACGGGTCTCTGCGTGGGCTGCGCTTCGCGTTCGAGCCCGCGCCGCAAGGACCGCTGAGCGAGCCGGCCACCGCGCGCCGAGCCGCACCCGCCGCGGTCACGTCCTGGCCGCGGTGGCGAACCCGGCTGCGCCGGACCGCCAGGCCATGGTCGTGGTCCGGGCGACCTCCACCCAGTGCGCGCCACCGTCCGCGGTGTGGTAGACGACGATCCCGAGCCCCGACACCCCGGCATGGAGGCTGAACCAGCCCTGTTCCGGGTTGGCGAAGATCAGCCCACCCCAGTCAGCGCTGCTCAGGACGCCGACCAGGATGGTCCCCTGAGGGTTCCACGTCGCGCCGCTGTCTCCGGTCGACCAGGTCTGGATGACCACGTCGTGAGCCGACACCACCGGTGCGGTGAGCACGCTCGCGGTCACGGAGTCGATGAAGGCGACGGCCAGCACCCGCTCCGCGGTCGGCGGCGTGGCGACGATCCACCGCCGCGCCCCCTCGGTCGTGTGCAGGATGTCGCCGTCGTCGAGACGCTGGGCCCAACCGTCGGACTGGTTGAACATGCGGAGGTCGCCGATCGCGACGGTGGTCCCCGTCGATCGCCCGGAGATCGCCCCAGGCAGGGTGACGATCGCGGCACCCTCATCGGCGGGGACGGTCGGAGGCGGCGAGGGGCTGGGGGCTGCTGACACCCGCGGCAGCGCCGCGACGGTCGGCGCCGGCCGGGCCAGCCTGGGCAGGAAGGTGGCGGCGAGGACCGCCAGGATCGCCACCGGGACCGCCAGCCACCCCCAGCGTGGTACCCGGGAGAGGCGGAACTCGGGGCGAGCGGAGCCATGCACGAGGAAGGTCGGCGCCCCGTCCGGATCCTCGGCCGCGGCCAGCCCCGCAGCCGGCCGGACGGTGGCCTCCGGCTCGCGGTCGGCCCCGGCGAGCGCCCGGCGGAGACGCCTGGCGGGATGGAGAAGCTCTTCGGTGGGCCTCGGGGCCCCGGCGTCGCCGTTCAGCCGCTGGGGCCACTCGCTGCCACCCTCACCGTCCGTCACCGGCCACCTCGACGTGCTCGGCCTGCCGCGGCTCTCGGCCCGCCCGGCGACCGGGCCGCGAACGGCGCGTCAGCCGGGAACCACCACCTTAGCTCCCCGCGCTCGGCGACCACCACCGCTGAGGCGGCGGCGACGCGGCGTCAGGATGCCCGGGATCACCCATGAGGACCGGGGCCGGCGGCCAGGGCGAGGATGACCGCCACCTCCCCCGCCTGCGGCGCGCTGACCTGAACCCGCAGTCCCGAGTGGCGGAACACGGCGAGCATGCGCTCGTTGCACTCCAGGGTGTCGGCGTGGAAGCAGCGGATCCCGGCCTCGAGCGCGGCAGCCGCCAGGCACCGGAGGAAGAGGGAGCCGAGGCCCTCGCCCTGGAAGGCGTCACCGATCAGGAAGCTGACCTCCGCGCAGGCCGGGCCGCTCTTCCTGTACTCGGCGATCCCCACGATCCTGCCGTCCGTCCACGCAGCCACATGGAGCCGGCTGACACCGTCTCCGCTGGTCAGCTCGGCCAGCTCCTCCGGGCGGACCCTGTGCTGGGCGAGGTAGCGAAGGCGGATCGTCCCCGGCAGGAGTCCCTCGAAAAAAGCCCGCAGCTGGGCCCGGTCCTCAGCGACCAGAGGCCGGATGACAACCGGGGTCCGGTCCAGCAGAGGACCATCGAAGCTCCGCCCCGGAGCCGGCGCGGTGGTATCCGCCCGGGCAGCCATCGGCCTTGACCCGCTCCCACGCTTCGCCCGGCAGTCGCGACTGTCAAGAGGCTGCGGTCACAACGCGGGTGTGGCCCTCGCCAGGGGCGGCCGTCAGCCGACCGGCTGGTACGTCGCCGAGAAGTGCCGGAGGGCCGAGGGCTCCCCGACGATCCGGTAACCGCCCAGCCGGTCGCGCCGCTCGGCCACGTGCCCGGCGACCTCGATCACGTAGTCGACGTGGCTCTGGGTGTAGACGCGGCGGGGAAGGGCGAGGCGGAGCAGATCCATGGCGGCCGGCACCTGGTCGCCGGTCACCGGGTCGGTGCGTCCGAACATCACCGTCCCTACCTCGACGCTGCGAACGCCCCCCTCGCTGTAGAGAGCGCAGGCGAGGGACTGGCCGGGCAGCCTCGAAGGCGGGACGTGGGGCAGCATGGCCCGCGCGTCCACGAAGATGGCGTGCCCCCCGGGAGGCTCCACGATCGGGATGCCCGCGGATCGGAAGCCCTCGCCCAGGTACTCGACGCTGCGCAGGCGGTAGCGGAGGTAGTCCTCGTCCAGAACCTCCTCCAGGCCTCGGGCGACCGCCTCGAGGTCCCGCCCCGCCAGGCCCCCGTAGGTGGTGAAGCCCTCGGTGAGGATGAGCAGCTGGCGGGCCCGCTCGGCCCAGGCGTCGCTGTTCAGAGCCAGGAACCCGCCGATGTTGGCGATGCCATCCTTCTTCGCCGACATGGTGGCGCCGTCAGCCAGGGAGAAGACCTCCCGGGCGATGTCGCGCGCCGACCGCGCCCTCTGTCCAGGTTCCCGGAGCTTGACCAGGTAGGCGTTCTCGGCGAAGCGCGCCGCGTCGAGGAATAGCGGCACGCCATACCGCTGGCAGACGGAGCGGACCTGGCGGAGGTTCTCCAGAGAGACCGGCTGCCCACCCCCGGTGTTGTCGGTCACCGTCACCAGGCAGAGGGGAACATCGGCGGACCGGCCCTCGAGGAGCTCGTCGAGCCGTTCCACATCGAGGTTCCCCTTGAAGGGGTGCCGTCCGGCGATGTCCGCCGCTTCCGGGCAGGGCAGGTCGAGCGCTTCGGCACCGGTGGCCTCGACATTGGCGCGGGTGGTGTCGAAGTGATGGTTCGCCGGCACCACCTTGCCGGCTCCGGCGACGGCGCCGAAAAGGATCTTCTCGGCGGCCCGGCCCTGGTGCACCGGGATGATGTGCCTGAACCCGGTCAGCGAGCGCACCGCCTCCTCGAAACGGTAGTAGCTGGGAGAACCGGCGTAGGACTCGTCGCCGCGCATCACCGCCGCCCACTGGTCGGCGCTCATCGCCCCTGTGCCTGAATCGGTGAGCAGATCGACCAGGACATCGTCCGAATGCAGCCGGAAGAGGTTGTAGCCGGCAGCCTCGAGCTTGGCCTGGCGCTCCTCGCGCGTCGTCATGCGGATGGGATCGACTGACTTGATCCTGAAGGGTTCGATGATGGTGTGAAAGCTGGGCTCGGGCATGCGGTGATCTTAGTCCGACCACGGACGCCAGCCCGGGTGGGGGAGCGGTTTGCGCGCCGCGTTGGGCGGTGGTATGGTCCCTGCGCGCGGGATGGAGAGCCCTGTCCGCATCCCGCCATCCTGCCCGCTGCATCGGAGCGCGGTCGCCGCCCGCGGTCGCGGTCATGGAGGGAGGCCTACCATGTTCACGATCCGGTACGTCACCGACACCATGGTCCCGGACCTGCAGGTGGTGGTCCGCACCTCGGCGGATAGCTGGGTCGTCGACCGGGCTGGCGAGTACACCGACGGCGCCTGGGTCTTCGAGCTCGATGAACAGCTCTACCCCGAGGGTTTCCAGTTCAAGTTCCTGATACCACCGGCACGCTGGATGCTCGGCGACAACCTCAGCCTCCCGGCCCAACTCTCGGGAGCGGCACCCAGCTACGGCGATGACGTGGTCGCCTTTCCGCCCAGCGCCGCCGTGGTGACCGAGCACGGGGTGGTGCCGCAGCGGCTCTTGATCCGAAACCTGGATCCGACCGTCGTCTATGACGTCATCGTGGTGGGTTCGGGAATGGGGGGCGGCCTGCTGGCCAGCGCTCTCGCCGACATGGGTGCTCAGGTCCTGGTCCTCGAGGCGGGCTCCTACCTCTTCCCCACCCATGTCGGCAACCTGCCTCGCCGGCTCCTGATCGGCCAGTTCAGCAAGCACATCTGGTCCCTGTGGCAGGACTTTCGGGTGGTCAACTACACGAACCTCCCGGGCTCGACCTTTGCCGGCGCCCAGGCCTTCAACCTCGGCGGCAGGTCGATCTTCTGGGGTGGCCTCACGCCGCAGCTCACCTCGTGGCAGCTGGCCGCCTGGCCGCAGCCGGTGCAGGACTACCTGGTCAACCAGGGGGGCTACGCGGCGGCGATCAAGGCGTTCAACGCCGACGCCCTCCCCGACAGCGCCTACCAGACTCAGGCGCGCCAGTTCATGAGCAGCACGGTCGCGGGGTGGAACGCGATCGACGCTCCCATGGGCATCCAGTACGTGGGCGCCACCAACCTGGCGATGCCGGCAGGCCTGTTCTCGACCGCTGACCTGCTCCTCGAGGACGTGCTCGTCCAGGAGCCTCCTCAACTGCAACCCAGCGGCCGCAACCCGCTGGTCGTCAACCTCAACCACGCCGTCTGGACCGTCCAGACCGACCCCAACAACCCCGACCACGTCATCGGCGTGCGGGGCTACGACCTGCTCGCTCAGGAGGTCCGCAACTACCAGGGAAACGCGGTGGTGCTGTCTGCCGGCACCATCGAGTCCGCCAAGATCGCCCTCCAGTCAGGCCTGGCCGACCCGGCGGGACTGATCGGCAAGGGGATCACCGACCACCTGATCCGCTACCGCCACTTCACCATCCCACCCGGCAACGCCATGTGCAGCCCGGCCAGCTCCGCCAAGCTGGTTCTCCAGCACCCGGCGGCGACCGTCGACCAGCACGCCTTCGACATCGTTTTGGAGTTCGGCGCCGAGTTCAACCAGGGACGCTATGTCGACCCGAGCCATCTCGCCCAGGACGAGAACCTCCGCAACGGCTACATGCTTTGCGAGATCGTCTTCCAGTACTACTCCCCACTGCTCGACGGCAACTACCTGCAGGCCGCCGGCGATCCGGCAAACCCGGTGAACCTCTTCGTGCAGCCCGCGACGCCGACCGCCGCCCTGCTCGGCGAGGCCGACGGGATCGCCCAGACCGTCTTCTCCGCCCTGCAGGCGGAGCCGGTGCTCGGCGAGGATCCCTCGATGGCACTGATGACCGCCGACATGGGCGGGGTCGCTCACGAGGTCGGGACGCTGCGGATGACGGCGACCGGGGCCGGCGTTGTCGACTCCGATCTCAAGTTCCTCGCCTACGACAACCTCTACGCATGCGACAACTCGGTCTTCCCGGTGTCTCCGGCGGCCAATCCGAGCCTGACCCTGGCAGCGCTCGCTCTTCGCCTGGCCAGTCATCTGCACGGGGGCGGCTGATCCTGGGCGCGCGTGGCCCGGGCAACAGCCGGCGACGGCCCGGCAGCGGCGGCCCGATCGCCAGGCCGGCGTCCCGAGCACCCGGTGCACAATCAACCCATGCAGATCGACAACTCCTTCGCTGTCCAGGCTTCCCCTGCGCAGGTCTACGAGTTCCTGCTGGACGTCAATCGGGTGGTGGGTTGCGTCCCGGGTGCCCAGCTCTCCGAGGTCGTGGACCCCGACACCTTCCGGGGAAAGGTGAGGATCAAGGTGGGGCCGGTGACGGTCAACTACCAGGGCATCGCCAGGGTGACCAACCGGGATGCCACCAAGCGGTCGGCGACCCTCGAGGCGGAGGGCCGGGAGACCACCGGCTCGGGTTCGGCTCGGGCCACCACCACCATGTCCGTGGTCGAGGCGGGGGCGGGATCCACGGTGACCTTCTCCACCGACTTCACGGTGGTCGGGCGTATCGCCCAGTTCGGCCGGGGAATCATCGAGGACGTGTCGCGCCACCTGGTCAACCAGATGGCGTCCTGCATCCAGGCGAAGCTGGAACGCGGCGAGGACAACCCGGAGGTGACCGGCACCCCGGCGGCGGCGCCGGCGGACTCTGCGGGATCACCGGTGCCAGCGGGCTCGGCGGCATCAGCGGGCTCGGCGGCCAGAGCGGCCTCGGCGGCCGTCCCGGCGACGACCCCGATCGCCCCGGGGGAGGCCGGCCTTCCCCGGGTCACCCTCGAGGACGGCGAGGTCTCCGCCCCGCTGGACGCATTTGCCCTGGTGAGGGCGGTGGGTCGAGAGCGGCTCCGGAAGCTCAGTCGGAGTCCCGCCGGGCTCGCGGCGGTCGCCGGCGCAGCCGCGGTCGTGGTGGCGGTGGTCGTCTGGCGGATTCGCCGGCGCTGACCCGCCGAGCTCGCCGGGGCTGGATCAGACCGGCAGCGAAGTTCAATCGACACCTGATCACGCTCGAGGCGAGTTATTGACACAGATTCCCTAACTGGTCGGCGCAGAGTGCGACGCACTCCACCCGCGGGCGCTGCCAAAGGGACGCTTGAAACCCCGGTCGCCGTCCCTGAGCTCAGGACCTGCCCATCGTCGCGACCCCGGGACTGGCCGCGGCGTCCCGGCGATCTCTCCGGGCAGGTCCGCCACCGCTCCGGCCGCCTCGCATTCGAGGAAGGCTGGCGAGCAGCCGACCCAGCTCATCAAGGGCGTCCAGGCTGTGGGCCGCCAGGAAGTCGTCGCAGTGGGGCAGGGCCGCCTGCATGCCTCGCGTCTCGGGGCGGTAGGAGCGGCTGCCGAGCAGGGGATTGAGCCAGATCAACCGGTGACAGCTGCGGTGCAGACGAGCCATCTCGCGAGCGAGCTCGGCAGGTTCGCCACGATCCCAGCCGTCGCTGATGAGCATCACCACCGCGCCGTGGCCGAGGACGCGCCGTCCGTACGCCCGGTGGAACTCGTGCAGGGAGTCGGCGATCCGCGTCCCTCCGCCGATGTCGTGGACCTGGCCGGCAACGGCATCCAGGGCCTGGTCGACGTCGCCTCGACGGAGCAGCTGGGTGATCCGGGTCAGCCGGGTGGAGAAGGCGAACGTCTCGGCGCGCTGCCGACGGCCGATGGCGTGGGCGAAGACCAGGAGCTGCCGGGAGTAGCGGTCCATCGACCCGCTGACGTCGCAGAGGATGACCAGGGGGCGCCGCTTGCGGCGCATGCCCGCCCGGGCAAGCCGGAGCGGCTCGCCGCCGCGGCGCGCCGCGTCCCGCATGGTCCGGCGCAGCTCGACCCGGCCGTGCCGGTCCGGGCGCAGCCGTCGGGTGCGCCGCTCGGTCACCCTCCAGGGCGCCTGACGGAGCAGCCGGCGCACCGCCTGGAGCTCATCGCCGTCCATCTCCCCGAAGTCCCGCTGCCGCATCAGCTCCTGGGCGCTGTAGCCGGAGCTCTCGGCGACCCGCTCCTGGACACCGGCCTCCCGCGCAGGGAGCAGCGCCGCCACCGCCGCGGCCCGTGATGGATCGAGGGGGAGCAGGCGGCTCCGCTGGGGCACGGACCCGGCGGCGCGTGCCCACTGCGCCGAGCTCCAGAAGAGGTCAAAGGCAGCGTCGAACACCTCCACCTCCTCCCTGCGGCTGACGAAGACGGCCCGCAGCGAGTCCCTCACCTCATCGAGACGGGCCGGGTCCACCACCAGGAGGACGGCACACCCATCGGCCACCCGCTCCGGCGTGGTCGTCAATCCCAGCTCGCGAAGCAGGCGCGCGAAGACGGCCACCCGGAGCACCGGATCGGCGGCGGCCGTGCTCATCCGGGCCCTGCCGCCGCGAGGCTCGTCCCCGGATCAGCGACGCTGGGACTCATCCGGGTGCTGCCGTCGCCTCGGCGATAGCCCGTCCGGCCAGCTCCAGGTCCTCCTGGTACTTGATGGCAGCGCCGAGCGTCTCACCCAGGGCGGCGGCGTCCGCCTCGGTGCGGCCCAGCGCCGCCAGGGCCCGGGCCCAGTCCACGGTCTCGGCCACCCCGGGCAGCTTGTAGAGGTCGAGCTGGCGGAGCCGCTGGGTGACCTGGGCCACCTGGCGAGCCAGCGCCTCGGTGACCTCGGGGGCGCGCACCCGGACGATGGCCACCTCGCGTTCGAGGTCCGGGTAGTCGATCCAGTGGTAGAGGCAGCGGCGCTTGAGGGCGTCGTGGACCTCGCGGGTCCGGTTCCCGGTCAGGATGACCAGCGGAGGCTGCTCGGCGCGGATGGTCCCGAGCTCCGGGATGCTGATCGCGAAGTCGGCGAGCACCTCGAGGAGGAAGGCTTCGAACTCCTCGTCGGAGCGGTCGATCTCGTCGATGAGCAGCACCGGCGGCACCGGGTCGTGGTTGTCGATGGCGTCGAGCAGCGGCCGGCGCAGCAGGTAGTCGGGAGCGAAGATGTCGTGCTCCGCCCGGGCCCGGTCGTCGGCCTCGCTGAGGAGCCGGATGTGGAGGAGCTGGCGGGGGTAGTTCCACTCGTAGGCGGCGTGAGCGAGATCGATGCCCTCGTAGCACTGGAGGCGGATCAGTCGCGCCCCCAGGGCGGCGGCCATGGCTCGGGCCGCCTCGGTCTTGCCCACCCCAGCCTCGCCCTCCAGGAAGAGCGGCTTGCCGATGCGGAGCGCGATGAGGATGGCGGTGGCGAGCCGCCGGTCGCAGAGGTAGCTCTGAGCCGCGAGGCGCTCCATCACCTCGTCGACGCTGGCCGGGGGACCGACCGCCAGGGGCGGGCGCGCTGCGCTCGGCACCGGCGAAAGCGGGCCCGAGACCGAGGATGGGCTCACCCTGGTGAGCCTACCCCAGCTTCCGGCTCATGCCGCCGCCTGAGCTTGGCTAAGCGCCCGGACAGTCAGCACCCGGGCCAGCCGGCGGTGGACTCGGCGGATCATCGCTAACTTGAACCGGGGTGGCGCGCGACGGATACTCGGTCCGATGCGAGAGCTCCTGGCAACCCTCGACGACTGGGCGCGCTCCGATCCCGAGATGGCGCTGGCCACGGTGATCCGCACGTCAGGCTCGACACCCCGCCCGGCGGGGGCGCGCCTCCTGGTGAGCCGCGAGGGCCGGATGGCCGGGTCGGTGAGCGGTGGCTGCCTGGAGTCGGCGGTGATCCTCGAGGGTCAGGCGACCCTGCGGGGCGCGGCACCTCCCCGCGTCCTCCACTACGGCATCAGCGACGAGCTGGGCTGGTCGGTGGGGCTCTCCTGCGGCGGCAGCTGCGACATCTTCATCGAGACGCTGCGCTGGGACGGGTCCGACGAGGTGCTGATCGCCGCGCGGCAGGCGATCGACGCGGACCGAGGGGTCGCCCTGATGACCACCGTCAGCGGCCCCCACATGGGCGCCCGCGCCGCCGCCGTCGAAGGCGGGCGCTGGGTCGGAGACCTCGGCCAGCCGGGGGTGGAAGCCGCGATCAGGGCCGGCGTGGAGGGCCGGCTCGGCTCCGGTCTGGCCGGGATCGAGGAGGCCGAGGACACCGGGGTGTTTGTCGACCCGGTGGTCCCGGCTCCCCACCTGGTGGTGGTGGGAGCCGCCCACGTCGCGGTGCCGCTGACCCGGATGGCCAAGGCTGCTGGGTACCGGGTCACGGTCGTCGATCCGAGACGCGCCTTCCTGACCGAGCAGCGCCTCCCCGACGCCGACCGGCTGGAGGCGGCGTGGCCCGACCAGGTCCTCGCCGGGATCGATCTCGGTCCTCGCGACGCCGCCGTCTGTCTCGCCCACGACCCCAAGTTCGAGGATCCCGCGCTCGGCATCCTGCTGAGGGGCCGGGCCGGCTACGTCGGGGCCATCGGCAGCCGGGGCACCAACGCCAAGCGATGCGCCCGCCTGCGGGAAGCGGGCCTGGACGAGGCCGCCCTCGCCAGGCTGCACAGCCCGATCGGGCTCGACCTGGGAGCGGTGACGCCTGAGGAGATCGCGGTCGCCATCCTGGCCGAGGTGGTGGCGGCCCGCCGGGGCCGGCGCGGCGGAGCGCTCTCCGCGAAGCCGGTGCCGGAGGGGTTGGAAGCGGCGGTTGCGGGCCCGGCAGCGGACCCCGCCGGCGGCAGCGCGCGCATCGCGTGAGGCTGGAGATCCTCGACGCGCCTGTCGAGGCTGAGGGATGGGTCGGAGCGGTGCTCTGCCGCGACATCCTCGACGGGGACGGTCACGCCCTGGTCGCCAAGGGCCGCCGGCTCTCCGAGGCTGACGCGGCTGCGGTGGCCGCTTCCGCCGACGAGCTCCACCTGCTCTGGCTGGATCCGGGCGACGTCGACGAGGACAGCGCCGCCGTCCGCCTGGCGGATGCGATCGCCGGGTCCGGGGTGAACGTCCAGCGGCCGGTCGAATCCCAGGTGCGGCTAACCGCCTCGCGGCGCGGGCTGGCGCGGCTGGACACCGCCGCCCTGGTTACGCTCAACTCCCTCGAGGGCATCACCGTCTTCACGGTTCCCGATGGGATGCCGGCCGAACGCGGGGCGACCCTGGCCGGGGTCAAGATCACTCCCCTGGCCATCCCCGAAGCGGTGATCGCAGAGGCAGAGCGCCTGGCCGCCATGGGCAAGCTGGGAGGCCACCCCCTCTCCGTGCAGAGCTTCGTGCCACTCCGCCTCGCCGCGGTGGTGCGACAGCGCATCTCGGACGACGCGAGACGGAGGTTCGAGGACTCGCTGCGAGCCCGGGCGGCCTGGTTCGGAGGCTCGGTCGCCTCCGTCGAGTACCCGTCGGGGCGCGTGGCCGCTGTCGATGCGGTGCGCCGGGCCGCCGAGGTCGCCGACCTGGTCCTGGTGGTCGGGGTGGCGTCGGTGGATCCGCTGGAGAGCACCTGGACCGACCTGATCGCGGCCGGGGCATCGGTGATTCGCCGCGGCCTGCCGGTGCACCCGGGGAGCAGCTACTGGCTGGTGAAGCTGGGCGCCGTGCCGGTGATCGGCGTCGCCTCCTGCGGCATGCTGTCCCGACGGAGCGCTCTCGACCTGCTGCTCCTCCGCTGCTTCGCCGGCGATGCCCTGGACCGCGCTTTCCTGGCGGGGCTCGGCGAGGGTGGGCTGCTCGGCCCCGACCAGGCCTGGCGAATCCCCAACTATGGCGGACGGCGGGGCGAGCAGTGACCCCGGGCCGGCCAGGCCGGGACCGGGCGGATCCCAGGCATTAGGGGGGCTCACCGCGGAGGAGGCAGCCGGCGATCGGCGCAGAACGGGCCCGGTCGATCTCAAACTACGAGGCAGGTCGGCAAGGAGTAGACGATGGCCGAAGGTGATTCTCCGCTGCTCATGATCCCGGGGCCGACGCCGGTGCCCGCAGCGATCCGCGCCGCCCTGGCGGAGCCGGTGAGGAGCCACACCGGGCCCGAGAACGCGGCGTCGATGCGGCGCATCCAGGCGGTCCTGGGCGAGCTGGTGGGCTCCAGCCGCGCTCGGGTTCACGTGTTCTCCGGCTCAGGGACCCTCTCGATGGAGGCCGCCGTGGTCAACCACGCCGCCCCCGGCGACCGGGTCGTGGTGGTGAGCCACGGATACTTCGGGGACCGCTTCACCGAGATCGCGGACACCCTGGGCATGAAGGTCACCACGCTGCGCTCCGAGTGGGGCAGGCAGGTGGATCCCGAGGCGCTGAGGTCGGCGATCGCCGCCGGCCGCCCACCCAGCCTGGTCACCTTCACCCATGTCGACACCAGCACCGGGGTCCTCGCCGACATCGCCGCCCTGGCGGGGGTGGCCCGGGAGGCAGCGCCGGAGGCGGTGCTGGTGGTCGACGGCGTCTGCGCCACCGGGGGGGTGGTGGAGGCCATGGACGCCTGGGACGTGGACGTCGTCTTCACCGGCGCTCAGAAGGCGCTGATGACGCCGCCGGGGCTGACCATCCTGGCGGTCTCGCCTCGGGCCATGGCCAGGCGGGCGGCGCTCGGGCGCATCTCGGCCTACTACGCCGACCTGCAGCGCTGGGACCCGGTGGTGGACGAACCAACCCGCTACTTCTCGACCCACGCCACCTCCCACCTGCGGGCCCTGGAGGTCTCGGTGGAGGCGATCGCCGGGGAGGGGCTGGAACGGCGTTATGCCCGGCACCGCCGGGTGGCCGATGCGCTCCGCGAGGGCATGCTGGGCCTGGGATTCGGCCTCATGACCGACCCCGACCGGCTGGCGCCCACCCTCAGCGTGCTGGCCCTGCCGCCCGGCGTCGATGACCAGAGGTTGCGAGCCGGGATGCTGGAGCGCGGAGTCGTGGTGGCAGGATGCCTCGGGCCCTGGGCGGGCCGGGGGATCCGGGTCGGTCACATGGGCGCGGTGGGCGACGCCGAGGTGGCCCGCACCTTGGAGGCTGCCGCCGGCGCCGTGGGACGCTGACCCATGTCTGGGACAGCGCACGCCGATTATCCGATCGACCGCGTGCGGGATCAGTTCCCGGCACTGCAGCGCACCCATCGCGGCCGGCCGGCCGCCTACCTGGACGGACCGGGCGGCTCCCAGGTCTGCCGCGGCGCCATCGCCGCGATCACCACCTACATGGAGCGAGGGGGCGCCAATCTCCACGGCCAGTTCCCCACCAGCCACGAGACCGAGGCCGTCTTCGCCGAGGCCCGCGCGGCGGTCGCCGACCTGCTCGGCGGCCGGCCCGAAGAGGTCGCGTTCGGTCCGAACATGACCACCCTCACCTTGAGCATCTCGCGCGCGCTGTCCCGCGACTGGAAGCCGGGTGACGAGATCGTCGTGACGGAGATGGATCACAACGCCAACGTCGATCCCTGGCTGGCCGCGGCTGCCGACCGAGACGTGAAGGTGCGCTGGATCCCGGTCGACCGGGCGACCCTGACGCTCGACCTCTCGGCGCTCGACTCGCTGATCTCCGAGCGCACCCGGGTGGTCGCCCTGGGTGCGGCCTCGAACGCGATCGGCGCCGTGAACGACATCGCGGCCGTCTCGGCCGTCGCCCGGGCCAAGGGCGCCCTGGTCTACGTCGATGCGGTGCACGGCGTGCCCCACTTCTTCGTGGACCGTGAGGCGCTGGGCATCGACATCGTCACGTGCTCGGCCTACAAGTTCTTCGGTCCGCACGTGGGCGTGACCTGCATCCGGCGGGAGCTCTTCGAGCGGATGAAGCCCTACAAGGTGGCGCCGTCGCCGACCGCCATCCCCGACTGCCTCGAGACCGGCACCCAGAACCACGAGGCGCTCGGCGGAGTGGTGGCAGCAGTCGACTTCATCGCCGGCCTGGGTGCCGGTGACACCCGGCGGGCGCGCATCGAGTCGGGCTACCGGGCCATCGAGGCCTGGGAACGCGGGCTTGCGGAGAAGGTGCGCCAGCGCCTCCGCGATCTCCCCACGATCACGCTCTTCGAACCTGGCACGGCGCGCAAGACGCCGACCTTCGCCCTCGACGTCCACGGGGAACCCCCACTCGAGGTCAGCCGGTGGATGGCGGACGAGCACGCGATCTTCGTGGCCGACGGCAACTTCTATGCGGTCAGGCTCGGCGATGTGACCGGGGTCAATCCCAAGGGCGGCTGGCTCCGCGCCGGCCTGGCGCCGTACACCTCCGAGGAGGAGGCCACGCGGTTCGTCGACTCCCTCGAGGAGTACCTGCTCTCAGCGGGCTCTGGCCGGAGATGAGTAGCGGAGCCAGTCCTCCGGGGTGTCGATGTCCACCGGATGGCCCCAGGCCCGGTCGCCATCAACGGTGGCCACCAGGTCGGGGCGGGTGCGGATGATCTGGCGACAGCCGACGTCGCCCTGGAGAGCCATCACGTCGGGCCAGAGCCCGCGGCTGAGGACGACGGGCGGATGGAGCAGACCGCTGATGCTGAGGGCGGCCGCCGGCAGGCGGGACGCCTCCTGAGCCTCGAGCAGGCGGTCCAGGAGCTCCGCACTCACGTCCGGCTGGTCGCCGAGGATGACCAGGGCGCGATCCACCGCGGGCCCCAGCGCCGCGATCCCAGCGCGAAGCGAGCTGCTCATCCCCTCGGCGTGGTCGGGATTGACGATGGTTCGGGCCCGGCCCCAGCGGACGCCGGCGCGGATCAGGCCGGCTTCGGCGCCGAGCACCACGAGTACGTCGTCGAGCCGGGAGGCACAGGCCGCCTCGACCACGTGCTCCAGGAGGGGCTTGCCAGCCGCAACCAGGAGCTGTTTGGGCTGGCCCATGCGGGTGGACGACCCGGCGGCCAGGACGATCCCGGCGGATTCCCCCACGGTCAGCCGGCAGAGGCGAGATGGGAAGGCAGGTAGCGGGTCGGTTCGTCGCGGAACCGGCGGGCGCAGCCCTCGCAGCAGAAGTGGAAGGTGCGGCCCTCCAGCTCGACCTGCGGATGGTCGGCGGCCAGATCCACGGTCATCCCGCACACCGGGTCGGTGGCGAAGGCCAGGCTGACTGACGGTTCGCCAGCCTGAGCCGCCATCACGCCGGCATTCTCACTATCAGCCTCCCAGGACGTGGCGGCCGCGACGTCGACACCGGGCTCGGCGAGGCCGCGGCGCACCAGGGCCAGCCGCTCGCGCCGCCGGTCGACGATGTCGGCCAGGGCCTGGAGAGCGATCTCCGCCTGAGTGCCACCCCGCCGCACCCCCGCCGGCGACCGGACCCGCGCCAGCTGCGCGTCGGGAACACCGTCGCCACGAAGGGTGCCGAGGACGGCCGCCGCTCGGCGCTCGCTGGCCACCAGGGCGATGTCGGCGTGGGGCAGCCGCAAGACCGTGGCCACCGCACCCTCGTCGTCGTGACCCATGGTCGCCACCACCACCCAGGTGTCGCGGTGGTCCCGGAGAGCCCCGAGCCCGTCCTCGGTCACCGTCTGGTCGGCGGAGGGCCGCGCGGCAGCAGGGATGTCCGGCTCGGCGGCGCCGGCCACCGGCTGGTCCGCGCCGGTCCGCTCGGCGGCGGCCGATCCCCGAACCAGGGAGCAGGTCCGGAAGCCGACCTCCCGGGCCAGCCGGAGCAGAGCCGTCGCCGCTGGGCTGGAGCCGACCACGAGGAGCAGCGGAGGAGGCAGCTGGGGGTCTATGAAGATATCGAGCGCACCGCCGCTCGGGCAGGTGGTGGCGACGGTCAGCTCTCCCGGGGCGCGAGCCTCCTCGACCGCATCCGACGGCTTGATCCGCACCAGCCGGGGCTGGCCGTCGCTGATCGCCGCCAGCGCCTCCCGGCGGACCAGCGGCTCCGAGCAGCTGCCACCGATCCAGCCGGTCAGCCGCCCCTCCGCGTCGATCACCGCGGTATCGCCGGGGTGAGCTGATGTGGGGGATTCGGTCCGGACGACGGTCGCCAGGGCGCAGGCGCGCCCTGACGCCGCCATCTCAGCGAGCAGGGAGAGGAGCTTGCTGTCTATCCCGCCACCTCCGGGATTCGGGGCGTTTCGTCGATCCCGTTGCCTCCTCTAGCCCCGAACCCCCGCCCCGCGGAGCGCCGCCCAGACCTTGTCGGAGGTGACCGGCATGTCGATGTTGGTGACCCCCAGGGGGGCGAGCGCGTCGATGACCGCGTTCACGTAGGCGGCCGGCGAACCGACCGTCGCCGACTCCCCGATGCCCTTGGCGCCGATCGGGTGGTGCGGAGACGGGGTCACGGTCTCGTGGGTCTCGAAGCTGGGCGTCTCCCACGCCGTCGGCAGCAGGTAATCGGTGAAGTTGGAGCCGATGCAGTTGCCGTCCTGGTCGAAGGTGATCAGCTCCATGAAGGCGATCCCGAATCCCTCAGTGAGACCGCCATGGATCTGGCCCTCGACGATCACCGGGTTGATCCGCACCCCACAATCGTCGACCGCCACCATCCGGCGCACCCTGACCTGGCCGGTGCCGCTGTCGATGTCGACCACCACCAGGTAGCTTCCGAAGGGGAAGGTCATGTTCGGCGGATCGTAGTAGGTGACGCCCTCCAGGCCCGCCTCCATCCCCTCGGGGAGGTTGGTGTAGGCGGCGAAGGCGATGTCCTGGATGGTCTTGACGCTGTCCGGCGACCCCCGGACCCAGAAGCGCCCCTTCTCGAACTCGATGTCCTGGGCGTCGGCCTCGAAGAGATGGGCCGCGATGGCTTTGCCCTTGTCACGCAGCTTGCGGGCCACCATCGCGGTGGCGGCGCCGCCGACCGGGGTCGACCGCGACGCGTAGGTGCCCAGGCCGTAGGGGGTGTTGTCGGTGTCGCCCTCCTGGACCTCGACATCGGCGGCGGGGATGCCCAGCTCCTCGGCGACGATCTGGGCGAAGGTGGTCTCGTGCCCCTGGCCCTGCGCCTTGACGCCGAGCTTGAGCACCGCCTTGCCGGTCGGGTGGACGCGGAGCTCCGCCGAGTCGAACATGCGCAGCCCGGCGATGTCGAACTCCGCGCCGTGGCCGGCCCCCACCACCTCGGTGAAGCTGGCCAGCCCGATCCCCATGTACTCGCCGTGCTGGCGCTTCTCCGCCTGCTCCCGGCGCAGCTCGTCGTAGCCGAGCTTCTCCATGGCCAGGCGCAGGGCCCGCGGGTAGTCGCCGCTGTCGTACGACCAGCCGGTGGCCGACCGGTAGGGGAACTGCTCCGGCCGGATGAAGTTCTGGAGCCTCAGCTCCGCGGGGTCGACGCCGGTCGCGATGGCGGCTGATTCGACCAGCCTCTCGATCAGGTAGGAGGCCTCGGTCACCCGGAAGGAGCAGCGGTAGGCGACCCCTCCAGGCGCCTTGTTGGTGTAAGCGCCGTCCGCCGTGATATGGGCGGCCGGGATGTCGTAGGAGCCGGTGACGATGTGGAAGAGGCCGGCCTTGAACTTGGTGGGCTGGGCGTCGGCGAAGAAGGCGCCGTTATCGCTGAGCAGGCTGACCCGCAGCCCGATGAAGCGGTTGTCGGAGTCCAGGGCGAGCTCGCCGGTCATGTGGAAGTCGCGCGCGAATCCGGTGGAGATGAGGTTCTCGGTGCGGTCCTCCACCCACTTCACCGGCCGGCCCAGCAGCAGCGATGCGGCGGTGGCGACCACGTAGCCGGGGTAGATCGGTACCTTGTTGCCGAAACCGCCGCCGATGTCCGGGGAGATGATGCGGATCTTCTCCTCGGGCAGCCCCGCGACGATCGCGAACAGGGTCCGGTGGGCATGGGGCGCCTGGCTGGTCATGTAGAGGGTGGCCTGCCCGGTCACGGCGTCGACGTCGGCGACGATCCCGCAGGTCTCGAGGGGAGAGGGGTGGCAGCGCGGGTAGTGGGTGCTGAGCGCGACCACCTTGGCAGCGCGGCTGAAGGCGGCATCGGTGGATTCCTTGTCGCCCGCCTCCCAGTGGTAGATGTGGTTGTCGGTCGCCTTGTCGTCGCGGATCACGGGGGCGCCGGGACGAAGGGCCTGCTGGGGGGTCACCAGCGCGGGGAGCGGCTCGTAGTCGATGTCGATGAGCCCGAGCGCGTCCTCGGCCACGTACTTGCTCTCGGCGACGACCGCCGCCACCTCCTGTCCCTGGAAGCGAACCTTGTCGGTGGCCAGCACCGCCTGGGTGTCCCCGGAAAGCGTGGGCATCCAGGCCAGCTTGTGCTGGGCCATGAGCTCGCCGGTTACCACGGCGACCACCCCGGGCAGCGCTGCCGCTGCGCTGGTGTCGACGCTGCGGATGCGAGCGTGGGCATGGGGGCTGCGCAGGATCGCCATATGCAGCATCCGGGGCAGCACGATGTCGTCGACATAATGGCCGCGGCCCTGGATGAACCGGGCATCCTCCTTGCGCGGAACCGACTCCCCGATTCCTCCGAGCGGCTGGGTTGCCACCGCCATCACGCCACCTCCGCGGTCGGCGACTCCGCCGGCGTGGCCCCGACCTCGGCGGCGGCCATCTGCCCGGCGGCGTCCCGAATCGCCTTCACGATGTTCATGTACCCGGTGCAGCGGCAGATGTTGCCGCTGATGGCCCAGCGGACGTCCGCCTCGCTGGGGTCAGGGTTGCGCTGGATCAGTGCCGCCCCCACCAGCATCATCCCGGGAGTGCAGAAGCCGCACTGGAGACCGTGGTCGGCGTGGAACGCGGCCTGCACGGGGTGCAGGCTGCCGCCTGCGGCCAGGCCCTCGACGGTGGTGATGCTGCGCCCCTCGACCTGGGCGGCGAGCAGGGTGCAGGACTTCACCGGCACGCCGTCGAGCAGCACGGTGCAGGCTCCACAGTTGCTGGTGTCGCAGCCCACGTGGGTGCCGGTCAGCCCCAGCCGGGTGCGGATGAAATCGACGAGCAGCGTTCTCGGCTCGGCCTGCGCGCTCTGACTTGCGCCGTTGACGGTGACCGTGACCCTCATGCTCCGTCTCCTCCCACACCAGGGGCGGTGAAGCCCCACAACCTGGGCGAGGGCCCCTGGTGCCAGCCCGCCCGCTCGGCGGCGATGGCGAGCCCGCGCTCCACGAAGATCCGCACCACGTCGCGTTTGTAGTCGGCGCTGCCCCGGACGTCGCTCTTCGGCGAGGCGGCCGCAGCGGCGAGGCGGGCCGCCTCGGCGATCACCTCGGCGGTCGGCGGCCTGCCGAGAAGCGATGCCTCGGCATCGGTCGCCTTGAGGCTGTGGGGGCCGACGGCGCACAGGCCGATCCCGGCGCCGGCGATGCGGGCGTCACCGCCGCCGCCCTCGAGGACCAGGTGGACCGCGACCGCGACGGTGGCGAAGTCGCCGACCTTGCGCTCCAACTTGAGGTAGGTGCCGCCGGTCTGACCTCCGGGCACAGGGATGCGGACGTCAGTGAGCAGCTCGTCGGGCTCCAGCGCTGTGGTGAACGGCCCCTGGAGGAAGTCGGTGATGTGAACGCGCCGCTCCCCCCGCACTGAGCGCAGGGTCATCTCGGCTCCAGTGGCGAGCATCACCGCGCCCCAATCCCCGGCCGGGTCGGCGTGACAGAGGGAGCCGCCGACCGTCCCCATGTTGCGGATCAGAGGATCGGATATCTGAGGGGCGGCATCGTGGAGAACGCCGAAGCTCCCGCGCAGATCGTGAGCCGCCTCGACGTCGATGTGACGGGTGCGGGCACGAACGGTCAGGGTGCCGTTATCGCGCCCGATGCCGGTCAGCCCCGGTACCCGGCCGATGTCCACCAGGAGCGCCGGGCTGGCGAAGCGGAGCTTGAGCAGGGGAATGAGGCTCTGGCCCCCGGCGAGGACCTTGGCCTCGTCTCCCCGCTCCGCCAGGAGAGCCAGGACCTCGTCCATGGTCTGGGGAGCGACATAGTCGAACGCGGCGGGAAACATCCATCACCTCCCTGGAAGAGCACCCAGCCGCAGACCGAGACGGCGGGCCGTCTCGGGGGCCTCTCTGCGACCACACCTCCCCGTCGGACTGGACGGGTCGACATCCACCTTACTAGCAGCCCCGCCCGGTGCTGTCAATCTTGGGTTCGCCAGGCGCTGTCGGGCCGCCAGGGGGCCAGCTCAGAGACGGCCGCGGGAAGCGCGACAGGGAACCTCCACTGATGGGTGTAGGATCCGCCCGTGGCTGTGACAGGCGCGGCGATGATCCCGCTGGTGGGGGGCCACCTCGCCATCGACCTGGTCAACACCGTGAGCCCGCGACTGCCCTTTCCCGGCGAGGACTTCCTGGCGACACCCGAGGATCTCCTGGTCTGGGCGGGACGCACCGGAATCCTGGGCCAGGCCGAGGCGGCGTCGGTAGCCGTGGCGTGGCGGACCTCGGACGCGGCAGCAGCCCGGGCCCTCGCGGCGGTGAAGGAGACCCGGGAATCGCTCGCGGCGGTGCTTTCAACGCTGGTGTCGGGAACCCCCCAGGAAGCGGTGCACATCGCGCTCCAGCACCTCGCCCTCGGCTGGGCCACGGCCGCGGCCCGCTCCCGCCTGGTGCTGAGTGGAGAGCGAGGCGTGGCCGCCCACCGGGTCGTTGCCTCACCCGCCGAGCTCCTGATCCCCGACCGCATCGCCGACGCCGCCGTGCAGCTGCTCTGCGACGTCGACCTCTCCACGCTCCGCATGTGCCCGCCTGAGCTGGGGGGGTGCGGCTGGCTCTTCATCGACCGCACCCGGAACGGCTCGCGGCGCTGGTGCACCGTGGACGTCTGCGGCAACGAGGCCAGGTCGCGCCGGCAGGCGGAGAGACGGCGGCTGCGGCGAGAAGCTCCCCAGCCCGTCGGTTGAGGAGCCCCGGCGCCCGGTCCCGGCCGGGCTCGAGCCTGTGTGTCATGCTCTGGTGCCGAGGGCGCCGGGCGGACGGGCCGCCCCACCGGCGGTCGCAGGGAGGAGAGACAGATGGGTAAGGTCGTGCACTTCGAGATCACCGCCGACGACCTCGCTCGAGCCAGGAAGTTCTACGAGCTGTTCGGCTGGGAGATCAGTGACGCCGGGATGCCGGGGGCCGACTACTGGCTGGCCCACACCGGCCCGGACGGCGAGATGGGGACCAGCGGGGCCATCATGCCCCGCACCTACAACTCGCAGCCAGCGATCCTGTGGATCGGCGTGGACGACATAGACTCCATGATCGAGAGGGTCAAGTCGGGCGGCGGCAGCATCGCCGGCGAGAAGCAGACCGTGCCCGACGTGGGCATCACCATCTACGCGAAGGACACCGAGGGCAACACGTTCGGCATGATCCAGCCGTTCCCCCGCGGCTGATCGCGGCCGGCTCAGCCGGAAGCCGGCGTCGGGGATGGCGCACCATGCGGGCAAGCCGAACTGACATCGCCGCACCTCGGGGGTGGCCATGAGCCCTGAACGCGCCCGGAGCGCCGCCGCGTGACGCCGCACACGGTCCGCTGGGGCGTCCTCTCCACCGCCGACATCAACGCCTCGCTGATACCCGGCCTGCTCGCCGCCGATGGCTGCGCGCTGGAGGGGATCGCGTCACGCTCTCGCGACCGCGCCGAGGCGGCGGCGGCCCGCTGGGGCTGCCGGCCTTACGACTCCTACGAAGCGCTGCTCGGCGACCCCTCGATCGATGCCGTCTACATCCCCCTGCCCAACCACCTGCATGCCGAGTGGACCATCAAGGCGCTCGAGGCAGGCAAGCACGTCCTCTGCGAGAAGCCTGTGGCGCTCTCGGTGACCGAGGTCGACCGCATCGCGGCGGCGGCACAGCGCGCCGGCCGCCTGGTCCTCGAGGCCTTCATGTACCGCCACGCGCCGCGGTGGCGGCGGGCCGTCGCCCTGGTCGCCAGCGGGGCGATCGGGGAGCCACGCATCGTCAGAGTCGGCTTCGCGTTCTTCGTGGCCACCGATCTCGCCAACATCCGCTTCAGGCCGGAGGCCGGGGGAGGGATCGTCTGGGACATGGGCTGCTACGCCGCCAACATGGCGAGGGGAATGCTGCGCCAGGAGCCAGCCGAGGTCTTCGCCTTCGCCGAGTCGCGTGAGGGTGTGCCGGTGGAGACGACGGTCTCCGGGGTCATGCGCTTCCCGGGCAAGGTTGCCGCGCCGTTCTGGATCAGCTTCGACTTCGGCAACCCCTTCGCCCAGGTGGAGGTGGTCGGCAGCCACGGCTGGATCGCCCTCCCGGGCACCGGGTTCCGGCACGAGCCCCTGACCAAGCTTCTCCTCCACGAGGGCGGGGCCGAGGTGTACGCGGAAGGTGTCGAGCCCACCGTGGAGAGCTTCACCTTCGTCGACCCGTACCGCCTGGAGGTCGAGCATCTCTCAGATGCCATCCGCGGACGCTCTGGGCTGGACTACGGGCTGGCTGAGGCGCGCGCCAACACCGCGGCCCTCCAGGCGATGCACCGGTCGATCGCCGGCCGCAGGCCCGAGCCGGTAACGTGAGGGTGCACACCCTCTCGCCAAATGCCCGGCTTTAGGCCAGCAATGGCCTAAACGGGGGGGCGAGGCCCACCAGACGCGGGGTGCCGCCTCGGGCTGGGAGCGGGGCCGACACCCTCTCCGCGGGGCTCAAGTTCCGTTGGACGGTGCGGTGAGGTCGTAGACGGTCGTGCCGTCCACCGTCGTGGACGAGAAGTGGGCCTCCACCCAGGCGATGATGGCGCGGGAAGCCGACGACCCGCCCACGCCGCCGCCGGGGATGAAGTAGTGGACCTTGCCCTCGCTCACCAGCTTCTCGAAGGCGCTGAGGGTCGGCCAGGGGTCGGTGCCGTTGAAGCCGCCGATCGCCATCACCGGGTCCCCGGTGGCCAGCTGGTAGCCGGCCGCGTTGTTGGCTCCGACCGTCGCCGCCACCCACTGGTACCTCGAGGCCTGCTTCTCCAGGGTGCTCACCACGGCGGCCGCGGGCGTGCCGGCGTTGAGCAGCCCGCCCCCGGCCCCTCCCGGAGCCCCCGCGCCGGAGCGGGAGCTCGGCGCGCCCGGAGGCTGGAAGGCACCACCGGTCCCCGGACCGGACGCCGACCCGCCGCCGCTGCCTCCGAGCCGCGGGCCGGCGGCTCCGCCGGGCCCGGCGCCGATGGCCGCACCGCCGCCGGCATTGCCACCGGCGGGAATCCCGTTGCCGCCAGCCGGGAGACCAGAGGCACCGGCGGGGAGCGCCAGGGTCCCGCCTGGGAAGGCGCCTCCCGGTATGCCGCCCGCCCCCGCGCCGCCCGGTCCCGTGGCGGAAGCCACCACCGGACCCGCCGAGGGAATCGCGCCGCTGTGCGGAGTCGCCACGGTGTCCAGGGTGTAGGCGACCGGCCCTGCCAGCGCCGCCAGCAGCGATGCGGCGGCGAGCCCCCCCAGCAGAATGGCGGCGGCGCGTTGCGAACCCGCCGCCAGCGATGCCATTACGCGCGGAAGCGCCAGCCAGCCAACCGCGCCGAGGGAGCCGGCGACGACGATCGAGGTCCGCAGCCAGGGGAGCCAGTCCGGGCTCCGCCCCAGCAGGGCGTAGGCCCAGACCGAGGTCGCCACGAGCGCCGCCGCGGCCACGCCGCGCACCGCCAGCCGCCGGCGCTCCCGCCACAGCTCGACCCCGCCCATGCCCACCAGCGCTCCGATCGCCGGGGCCAGGGCGACCGTGTAATAGGGGTGGATGATGCCCTGGGCGAAGCTGAAGAGCAGGCCGGTGAGGACGAGCCAGCCACCCCAGAGCAGAGCGGCGGCGCGCCTGCCGTCCCGTCGCGGCGCCCGGCCCCGGAGCCAGATCACGGCAACGCTGACGACCAGCGCGGCCGGGATCAGCCAGCTCGCCTGGCCGCCGAACGAATCGTTGAACATCCGGAAGAGCCCGGTGGGCCCCCACCCGGACGGCCCGCCGACGCTTCCCGTCTCGCTGCCGGTGATGCGCCCGAAGCCGTTGTACCCGAAGATCAGGTTGAGGATGCTGTTGTCGCTGGAGCCGCCGATGTAGGGACGGTCGGCGGCGGGCCAGAGCGCGACCAGGGCGACCCACCAGCCCGCCGACAGCAGCACCGCGAGCCCGGCGCCGGCAAGGTGGGCCAATCGCCGGAGCAGCGTGACCGGTGCGGCGAGCAGGTAGACGCCGGCGAACACCGGCAGGACCACGAAGGCCTGGAGCATCTTGGTGAGAAAGCCGAGGCCCACCAGGACCCCGGCGAGCAGCAGCCAGCGGAACCTGCCGCGCTCGAGGGCCCGGGTCAGTGCATAGGCGCTGGCGACCAGGAGGAGGACGAGCAGGGCATCCGGGTTGTTGAACCGGAACATCAGCGCGGCCACCGGGGTGAGAGCGAACACCGCTCCGGCGACGAGTCCAGCGGCGTGGCCGAAGTCACGCCGGACGGTGGCGTAGAGAAGGCCAACCGCGGCCACCCCCTCGAGCGCCTGGGGAACCAGGATGCTCCAGGCGTTGACACCGAAGACGCGGGCCACCAGCTCCATGACCCAGAGCGATGCCGGAGGCTTGTCGACGGTGATGAAGTTCGAAGCGTCGAAGGAGCCGAACAGGAAGGCCTTCCAGCTGCTCGCCCCGGCCTGCACCGCGGCCGAATAGAAGCTGTTGGCCCAGCCGGACGCCCCCAGGTCCCACAGGTAGAGGACCGCGGCGCCGGCGAGCAGAGCCAGCACGGTGAGCCGCTGGGGGGTGAAGAGGCGAGCCGCCTCGACGAGGCGCGAGCGGGCGCTCGAGCGCTCGACGACCGGGACCGGGAGTGGGATCGCGCTCGCGGGCAGGGTTGCCATGAGGGCAGCATCCCGGAGCCGGCGCAGAGGCTCCTGGGAGGCCGCTGGGATTCTGCTGTGAGCCCACTTCACATCGACCTCACAGGGAATCCGGAGGGAGGGCTGAGCCGGGAGGGCGATCCTGGCCCTCATGAGCGTCGCCGCCCCCCTTCGGGTCATCGCCCCCGAGCCCTCGCCGGCCGGTTCACCCCTCGTCGAGATCGTGATCCCGGTCCACAACGAGGAGCGCGACCTCGGTCCGAGCGTGCACCGGCTGCACGCCTACCTCGACGAGGCGTTCCCCTTCCCGACGCGGATCACCATCGCCGACAACGCCAGCACCGACCGCACCCGCGCCATCGGGCTGCGGCTCGCCGACGAGCTGCCCGGCGTGGACTACGTGCGCCTGCAGGCCAAGGGCCGCGGCCTGGCGCTGGCCGCCACCTGGCTCGGCAGTGACGCCATGGTGCTGGCGTACATGGACGTCGACCTCTCCACCGACCTCGACGCTCTGCTGCCCCTGGTGGCTCCTCTTATCAGCGGCCACAGCGCGCTGGCGATCGGCAGCCGCCTGGCCAGAGGGGCGCGGGTGCGGCGGGGGGTGCGGCGCGAGCTGATCTCTCGGAGCTACAACCTGATCCTCCGGCTCACCCTCGGGGTGCGCTGCCGCGATGCGCAGTGCGGCTTCAAGGCGATCAGGGCGGACGTCGCGCGCCGCCTGGTGCCCCGAGTCAAGAACCGCAACTGGTTCTTCGACACCGAGCTCCTGGTGCTGGCGGAGCGGGAGGGGCTGCGCATCACCGAGCTGCCGGTGGACTGGACCGACGACACCGACTCGCGGGTGCGCGTCGCCGCCACCGCGATCGAGGACCTGCGGGGCGTCATCCGGCTGCTGGTGAGCCGGGGCGGTCCCCACCGCCTGCTGCGCTTCGCCGGGGTCGGCGGCCTCAGCACCCTCGCCTACGCCGGGCTGTACTGGTGGCTGCGCGGCGTGACCTCGGTGTCAGTGGCCAACGTGTCGGCACTGCTGGTCACGGCGGTGGCCAACACCGCGGTCAACCGGCGCTTCACCTTCGGGGTCAGCGGCCGGGCCGGCATCTGGAGCGACCAGGCGGCCGGCCTGATCGCCTTCGGCATCGCGCTGCTGATGACCGAGGCTGCGTCATGGCTGCTCAGCACCCTCGCCCCCCAGGCCGGCCGGCTCGTCGAGGTAGCGGTGCTGACCGCCGCCAACGTGGCCGCCACGCTGGTCCGCTTCCTGGTGTTGCGCGGCTGGCTCGGCAGCGAACGGCGCCGGCCGGTGCCGCCGGCCCGCGGCGCCGACGCCCCGCGCTGAGATCCGGACACCTCAGCTCCGCAGCGGCAGCTCGATCCTGAAGGTGGCCCCGCCGCCTCGGGTTTCGCTGACACCGACCCGGCCGCCATGGGCGGCGACCACCGCGGCGACGATGCTGAGCCCGAGCCCGCTCCCACCCTGGTCCCGGCTGCGCTCCGGGTCGACGCGGTGGAACCTCTCGAAGATCCGGCCGCGCGCGGCGATAGGTATTCCGGGTCCGTGGTCGGCGACCTCGATCACCGCCCGGCCATCCTCCTGCCGCAGGGCCACGTCGATGGGAGTACCGGGAGGCGTGTGCACCACCGCGTTGCGCAGCAGGTTGGCCATGACCTGGCGCAGCCGCGGCTCGTCCCCGGAGACGGTGAGCGGCGCCGCGGTACGGACCGTGACCGCCCGCCCCGGGTCGCTGACCCGCGCGTCGGCGCAGGCATCGGAGACCAGGGCCTCCAGGTCCACCGGCGCCCTCTCGAGCGGCCTGCCCTGGTCGAGCCGGGCCAGGAGCAGCAGGTCATCGACAAGCAGACCCATGCGCCGGGCCTCGTCCTCGATGCGCCGGATGGCCATCTCCAGCTCCTCCGGGCTCATCCCCGGATTTCGCCGCAGCAGCTCGGCATAGCCGCGCATCGAGGTGAGCGGCGTACGCAGCTCGTGGGACGCGTCCGAGACGAACTGGCGCAGCCGCTGCTCGACCGCCACCCGCTGGGCGAAGGCGGCCTCGAGCTGCTCGAGCATGGTGTTGAGAGCGAGGCCGAGGCGGCCCACCTCGCTCTCCTGGTCCGACGGGGTGACCCGCCTGCCCAGCTCACCGCCGGCGATCGCGTGGGCCGTCGCTGCCATGCGGTCGAGCGGGCGGAGCCCGCGGCGGACGATCAGCCACGCCGCCAGCACCAGCAGCACGACCACCGCCAAACCGACCAGCACCTCGAGGAGCAGCAGGTGGCCGAGGCTGGCGTCGTACGTGTCCATGGGGACGGCGGCGACCACCAGTTCGCCGCTCCCGTCGTCGGCCACCTGGCTGTAGACCAGGTAGCTCTGGTACTGGCCCGCCCCGCTGACCGTCAGGTAGCGCCCGGCGGAGGCGGCCAGGTCGGAGGGGAGCACGGGGTGGTTGGCGGTGGCGCTCAATCGGTCCGAGGAGGGGAAGCCAAGGAACTGGGGACTGGCCACCACCGCGCCCGACGCCGAGAGGACCTCGCCCCAGACGACCCCGGGCTGGGAGCCGGCGCCGGCCGGGCCACCTCCGGGCGGCCCTCCCGGGCCACCGAGAAAGGCGCTCTGCACCCAGCCCTGCGCGTTGGTGGCCTGCTCCTGGAGCTGACCGAAGAGGAACGACTGCTGATCCGCGTAGACCGCGGCGTCGGCAACCGCCAGGCAGAGGACGAAGAGAGGGACCAGGGCGAGGAGGAGACGTGCCCGCAGGGTCATGTCAGCCGGGGCGAGGTGGCCGGAGCACGTAGCCGACCCCTCGGACGGTCTGGATCAGGGGTGGGTCGGCAAAGTCCACCTTGCGCCGCAGGTAGCTGATGTACGTCTCCAGGACGCCGGCGTCGCCCCCGAAGTCGTAGTCCCAGACGTGGTCGAGGATCTGGGCCCGGGAGAGAACACGGCGGGGGTTCGACAGCAGGTAGCGGAGCAGCCGGAACTCGGTGCGGGTCAGCTCCACCGGCTGGCCCGCCCGCCACACCTCATGGGTCTCCTCGTCGAGCTCGAGGTCGGCGCACACCAGGCGGCTGCTGGGCGCCGAGGGCCCGCCCTCGTAGCGCCTCAGCACGGCGCGGATCCGGGCCACCAGCTCCTCGATGCTGAAGGGCTTGGTGACGTAGTCGTCGCCCCCGACGGTGAGGCCGCGCACCTTCTCCTCGGTGGCGTCGCGGGCGGTGAGGAAGATCACGGGAACCCGAAGGCCATCGGCGCGGAGGCGCTGGGTCAGCTGGAAGCCGTCCTCGTCGGGGAGGCCGACGTCGAGGACGACGAGAGCCGGCCGCCTGTCGAGCACCGCCTGTCGCGCCTGGCGGGCGGTGGCCGCCGTGTCCACCGCGAAGCCCTCGTAGCGGAGGGCGAGCGCCACCAGGTCGGTGATGTTCCGCTCGTCGTCGACAACCAGCACTCGGGTCGGTTCCGCCGCGGTCGGGGCCACAGCTCACCATGGTGGCAGCGATTCCTGGGAGTCTGCTCAGAGATTGCTGAGGGGCGGGTGGGCGGTAGACTGCGGCGGACGGGCAGCGGGTCGGGAAGCAAGGAGACGCCCATGGCAAACGAGGTTTTCGAGGCGGCGCGGACCGTGCTCGCCGTCCGCGAGTTCGCGGATCGACCGGTGCCTGATGACGTGATCCGGCGTGTCGTCGAGGCGGGGCGTCTCTCCGCAAGCAGCATGAATCTCCAGCCCTGGCACTTCGTGGTGGTGCGGGATCGTGAACGCCTGCAGGAGCTGGGCAGGCTCGTGAAGACGGGGCCGTACAACGCCCAGGCCGCATTTGCCGTCGTGGCGGCCTACCAGCGCTCCAGCCGCTTCGGCGTCTCCGACCTCAGCCGAGCCATCCAGACCATGATGCTGACCGCCTGGGCAGACGGCGTCGGGTCCAACTGGACCGGCTTCGGCGGGCTCGACGGCGTCCGGGAGTACGTGGGCCTGGACCCGAGCTACGAGGTGCTCGCGGTCGTGCCCTTCGGCTACCCGGCCCGCCGGGTGGGGCTGGGCAAGAAGAACCGCAAGCCGGTCGGCGAGGTGGCCTCACTGGAGAGGGCGGGGTCGCCCTTCGCCTGATGGCCGCGCGGCGCAGCCGACGTCGCCGCCCTGGCAGATCGCGACTCCCGCGCATCGGATGTGTGCAGTCGCTTCGATGTGCTCGAGCCCATCGTCGACGGGTGGCACGCGTGCGCCACGCCAGTTATGGAATTCTCTGTCCATAACCCGGTGGATCACTCGCGGTGTCCGCCAGGCCCTGGGAACGCCCCTGGCATCGAGGGGAAGATCCGCGAGGCGAGCAATGCGGCGGCGCCGATGGTTGGGTGCGCGTCCGCCCACCCAGCCGCGAGCGGTGGGGGGGTCGGGGGCCGGGAGGGCGGGAGAGTGATGGCGCTCCGAGGCGGCGGCCCGGCGTCACCGGAGGGGAGAATCACCGCTGACGCCCTGGGCGGCGGGGAGAAAAGCGGAGGAATCGCGATGAGAGCGGTGATCTACGAGCGCCAGGGCCCGGCCCACGAGGTGCTGCGGGCCGTCGACATCCCCCGGCCCGACCCGGGACCGGGTGAGGTCCGGGTGCGGATCAGCCTCTCCGGCATCAACCCCACCGACTGGAAGTCGCGGAGCGGGGCCACACCGCGGGCGATCGGCGAGTTCCAGATCCCCCACCACGATGGGGCGGGGGTGATCGACGCCGTGGGTCCGGGCGTCGATCAGGGTCGCGTGGGACAGCGGGTCTGGCTCTGGATGGCCGCGGCAGGCCGTCCCTGGGGCACTGCCGCGGAATGGTCGGTGGTTCCTGCTTACGCCGCCGTCCCGCTCCCCGATGGCGCCTCCATGGAGCTGGGGGCGTGCCTGGGGGTGCCCGCGCTCACCGCGCACCGCTGCCTTTACGCGGACGGGGATGTGGACGGCCGCACCGTCCTGGTCACCGGGGGAGCGGGAGCGGTTGGGCACTTCGCCATCGAGCTCGCCAAGCACGGCGGTGCGCGGGTGGTCACCACCGTGAGCGGCGCGGAGAAGGCCGAGCTGGCCGGGGCCGCGGGCGCCGACCTGGTGGTCAACTATCGCGAGCCCGACGCCCTGGAGCGGATCCGCGGTTTCGCCGAGTGGGTCGACCGGGTGGTGGAGGTCAACATCGCCGCCAACCTCGCCCAGGACCTGGCCCTCGCCGGCCCGGGTACGGTGGTGGCCGCTTACGCCATCGACCAGCCGGATCCGGTCCTCCCGGTCAGGGCCTGCATGGCCGCCAACGTGACCCTCCGATTCGTGCTCCTCTACGGGGTGCCGGCGGCGGACCTGCTCCGAGGCGTGGAGGATGTGAGCCGGGCCCTGGCGGCGGGCGCCCTGACGGCGCTGCCGATCAGGAGGTTCCCGCTCGAGGAGTGCGCGGCGGCTCAGGAGGCGGTGCGGGAGGGCGCGGTCGGCAAGGTGGTCCTCGAGATCGGCTGAGCCGCCCGCCCCAGCGGCCAGGCGACCGCGAAACGCGCCCCGCCCCCCTGCGCCGGGGAGACGTCCCAGCGGCCCCCGGAGCTCCGGACCACGGCATCCGCTATGGCCAGCCCGAGCCCGGCTCCCTCGCCGCCTGCGGTCGCCCGGTGGAAGCGGTCGAAGATGCGGGGAAGCTCGCTCTCCGAGATCCCCTCGCCGTCGTCGCTGACGGACATCTCCACCCGGCGCCCGGGGAGAGCGCGGACCCCGACGACGACCCGCGACCGGGCGTGCCGGCAGGCGTTGTCGAGCAGCACGCCGATGAGGCGTTCCAGCCAATCGGGCGGGATCGAGATGGGAAGGGTCAGCTCCGGGGATTCGACCTCGAGGCTCAACGACCGCGCCTGGGCAAGCGCCGCGAACCTCTCGACGGCCACCGCTGCCGCGGTGACCAGGTCGATGTCGGCCGGCTCCGGGGGCTCAGGCTCGGAATCGAAGCGGGCCAGCCAGAGCAGGTCCTCGACGATCCGGCGCATCCGGCCGATCTCGCCGCTGACCCGGGTCAGGGCGGGACGGAGACTCCGGTCGCCACCGGCGAGGGCCACGTCGGTCTCCGCCTTGATGACGCTCAGCGGGGTCCGCAGCTCGTGCGAAGCATCGGCGGTGAAAGCCAGCTGGCGCTGCCGCATCCTTTCCACCGAACCCCCGACGCGGCTCCCGATGGCAAGCGAGCCGGCGAAGACGACGACCAGCAGCAACGGCCCGACCACGAGCTCAGCGAGCACCACGTCCGAGAGCTGACGCGACGCCGGCGCCAGGCTCTCACCGGCCACGGTCAATGCGCCGCTGGCGAGGCGCCGGCCCTCCACGCGGAACGGGATCCCGTTGACCGCCGCGCTGGCCGGACCGCCGGCGCTGCAGAGGCCGGACGGCAGCGCGGGGGCGTTGCCCACCGGGGTGCAGCGGCCGCCCGGCAGGGCGATCCAGGAGAGGATCGGGGCGTCGAAGTCACTGTCGGCGACGGCGGCATTCCCGCCGGCCCCCGCGACCTCGCCCATCCAGTCAGCCAAGCGCTGGTCGACAGCCGCGGTGAGGCTGTGCTCGACGATCAGGTCAGTGGCGGCGAGGACCGCCGCGAGGGCGGCCGCGACCAGGGCGGTGGAGACCGCGGCGGTGCGCAGGGCATGGCGGCGGAGGTCGGTTCCCGGCCGCCTCATCGGCCGACCAGACGGTATCCGGTGCCCCGGATCGCGAGGATGGACACCCCCGCATCACCTCCCAGCTTGGCCCTGAGGCGGGCCATGTGGGCCTCCATCGCATTCCAGCTGGCGTCGGCGTCGGGCCAGACGTGCTCGGCGATGCTCTGACGGCTCACCACCGCTCCCGCGCGGCGAAGCAGCAGCTCGAGGATCGCGAACTCCCGTGGGGTCAGGTTCAGGACTCGGCCCCCGCTCCGTGCCTCGTGGGTGGCCGGATCGAGGCTCAGGCTGGCCAGCCGGAGGGTGGGCTCGGACGTCGGACCGCCGCGGCGCAGCAGCGCCCGCATCCGTGCCAGCAGCTCATCGAAGTCGAAGGGCTTGACCAGATAGTCGTCGGCCCCGGCATCGAGGCCGCGGACGCGATCCTGGGTGGTGTCGCGGGCGGTGAGCATCAGGATGGGCAGGCGAAGCCCGCGGCGGCGGGCCTCAGCGATGACCTGGGCACCGTCCAGCGCCGGCATCCTCCAATCGAGGACGGCCGCCGCGTACTCCCCGGTCATCAGCATGTGGAGAGCGTCGTCGCCACGGCCGGCGGTGTCCACCAGATACCCGGCCTGGAGCATTCCCCGCCGGAGCGCCGCGAGCAGCGGGGCGTCATCCTCGGCCACCAGGACCCGCATGCCCGCCACGCTAACGCTTCCCGTGCGGGTCCGGAGCAAGACTCCGCCGATGCCGAACACACTGGCTACGATGGCCCGCCCGGCTGACGCCGGCCTGACCGCGCGTCACCAGATGGGTGGGCGAGAGCGCTCCGGCGGTCCTCGCCCGCGGTGTCGACGGGCGCGGGCACCGTAAGGCATCCGTCAGGGGAGGGCCATAGGATCGCGGCATGGTGCGCTTCCTCCCCACCGCGGCCACGCCGCCGCGCCCCCGGGCATCCGCCGTGCCGCCACTGCAACCCAGGCGCGCTGTCAGGTCTCCGCGCGCCTGGGGACTGCGGCCGGGCGATGCCGCGCTCATCGTCTTCGGCAACGCGCTCCTGATCGTCCTGATGTGGGTGCGCCACGGCCAGCTCCCCAACCTCGTGAGCCCGGCCGCGGACTTCACAGCCATCGGCCAGCTCGCCGCTCTGCTGGGGACATACTCGGCGCTGGTCCAGGTGGTGCTGATGTCTCGGAGCCCCTGGCTGGACAGCATCTGGGGAATCGACCGCATCGCGGGTTGGCACCGCTGGCTCGGCTTCGCCACCGTGTACCTGATCTGCGGCCACGTTTTCTTCACCACCGCCGGGTTCGCGCTCGCCGACGGCCGCAGCTTCGCCACCCAGACCTGGGTCTTCCTGACCACCTATCCCTACATGCTGATGGCCTATGTGGCGATCGCCCTCTTCATCCTCATCGCGGTGACCTCGATCCGGGCGGCACGCCGGCATGTCTCGCACGAGACCTGGCATCTCATTCACTTCTACGTCTACCTGGCGATCGCGCTCGCCTTCGGCCACGAGGTGGCGGTGGGCACCGACTTCGTCCACGACCCGGTGGCGCTCGGCTACTGGATGGCCCTGTATGCCGCCGCCCTGCTCTGCATCGTCGCCTTCCGGATCGTCATCCCGATGCGGCTCGGGCTTCGTCACCGCCTCCACATCCAGAGCCTGGTCGCGGAATCGCCGCAGGTCACCTCCATCTACATCGGCGGCCGCGACCTCGCCGAGCTGCCGATGCGCGCCGGGCAGTTCTTCAAGTTCCGCTTCCTGGCCCGAGGCCGGTGGTGGCAGGTCCACCCCTTCTCCCTGTCGGCGGCTCCCAATGGCGAGTACCTGCGCATCACCGTCAAGGGGGTGGGCGAATTCAGCCGCTCGCTGGCCCTCCTCAGGCCGGGGACGCGGGTGCTCGTGGAGGGGCCGTACGGAGTCTTCACCTCGGTGCGGCGGCACCATCCACGGGCGCTGCTGATCGCCGGCGGGATCGGGATCACCCCGCTCCGCGCGCTCATCGAGGAGATGCCGCAGCGGAAGAACTCCATCGCGCTCCTGTACCGGGCGCGCACCTGGGCCGACGTCGTCTTCAAGGACGAGCTGGACCGCCTGGTGTCCGCCCGCGGCGGCGTCATTCACTACATCGTCGGGCGGCGGGGACGCGAGATCCACCCTCACCCATTCGCTCCCCGCCTGCTCGCCTCCGCGGTCCCCGACCTGCGCCAGCGCGACGTCTTCGTCTGCGGCCCGCGGGAGATGGTGGACGACGTCCTGGGCAGCCTTCACGCGCTCGGCCTGCCCGCGCGCCAGGTCCATGTCGAGCGCTTCGCGTTCCTGACCTGAGAGGTACCCGGGATGCCCGTGCGCGCCATCGTCAGCTTCGTCGCCACCGCGGTCGGCCTGATCCTGGTGTTCAGCTTCCGCACCCCGCCGGCGGCACCGGCCGCGGCGCTGACGCCCACCACCCCGCCGTCGACGGCGGCGCCGGCGGCGACCCCATCCGGAGCGCCTCCATCGGGAGGCGGCAGCCCGACTCCCACCCCGCAGTCCTCGACCGGCTTGAAGAACGGGACCTACACGGGCCAGAACGCGGCCAACTTCTACGGGCCCGTGCAGGTGCAGGTGGTGATCTCCGGCGGCCGGATCACCGACGTCAAGACCGTGCAGCAGCCGAGCGACAACCCCCAGTCGGCGTACATCGCGTCGGTGGCCATCCCGTACCTGCGGCAGGAGGTACTCCAGGCCCAGAGCGCGCAGGTGCAGATCATCAGCGGGGCCACCTTCGACAGCCAGAGCTACATGCAGTCGGTGCAGTCGGCGCTGGACCAGGCGCATGCCTGACGAAACGATGAGAAGGTGATGGACGAAGGGTGGCCGCCGTCCCGCACCGTGCGGGCCGAGCCGGTCATGGGCACGGTGATCACCGTCGACGTTCGCGAGGCGGGCGACTGGGCGGGTGCGATCGACAGCCTGTTCCGCTGGTTCGACGAGGTGGATTCGCTCTTCAGCACCTTCAAGGCTGGAAGCGAGGTGAGCCGGCTCGCCCGCGGCGAGCTCACCGAGGGCCGATGCCAGCCTCAGGTCCGCGAGGTGCTCGCCCTCTGCGAGGAAGTGACCCGGCGGAGCCAGGGCGCCTTCGACATCCGGGCTGACGGCAGCCTCGATCCCTCCGGACTGGTGAAGGGGTGGTCGGTGGAGCGTGCCGCGGCGATGCTGCAGGCGGAGGGAGCCCGCAACTTCTTCATCGGCGCGGGCGGTGACATCGCGGCCCGCGGCGGCCCCGCCCCGGGCCAGCCCTGGCGCGTGGGGATCCGCCATCCTGAGATCGCCGGCAGGATGGCCGCGGTGCTGGAGATCGGCGACCTGGCGGTCGCCACCAGCGGCGCCTACGAGCGCGGCCAGCACATCGTCGATCCGCGCACCGGCCGGCCGCCGTCAGGTCTGCTCAGCATGACCGTGGCCGGACCCAGCCTCACCTACGCCGACGCCTACGCGACCGCGGCCTACGTCATGGGTGAGCCCGGTCCGGGCTGGGTCGCCGGCATCGACGGCTACGCCGCCCTGGCCATCACCGCCGACCGGCGCACCGTCTGGACGGCGGGGATGGACGCGCTCCGGGTGCGGGACGGCGCCGCCGCCGTCTGAGCACAGTCAGGGAGCCGCAAGCCGGTCGGGCTAGCCTCCCGGTTGTGGAGCGGGATCGCCAATCGATCGCAGCCGTGGCGGGGTGGAGCCGGTGAGCCCTCCCGTCGAAGAGGCCTCCGTCGCGGATCGCCTCGACGCTTCCATCCACAGCTGGGCGGCTCCGCTCTCCGAGCTGGTCACCGGCCCATCGCACCGCCGCCTCGACGCGGCGCCGCGTGTCGAAGCCAACGCCCGGTTGACCGCGACCATCGGGATCGTGCTCCTGCTGCTGTTCGCAGCGGAGGGCATCACGGTGCTCTCGATCCACCGGCTCCTCCCCCTCCACGACGCCATCGGGCTGCTCCTGATCCCGCCCGTGCTGCTCAAGATGGCGAGCACCGGCCGCAGATTCGCCGCCTAC
>Ga0187771_10000153_pt1 | contig 36541 bp, 32 predicted proteins | sample 0116_SJ02_MP15_1_FD_133139 | JGI IMG/M metagenome (GOLD analysis project Ga0187771, IMG submission 133139) | Tropical peat soil microbial communities from peatlands in Department of Meta, Colombia - 0116_SJ02_MP15_10_MG | ecosystem: Environmental > Terrestrial > Soil > Wetlands > Peat | place...
GCGCGCTGTTCAGCGACACGCTTACGCGGGTGGCGTTCGTGATGTTCATCCTGCTGGTCCCGGTGGGATTCCATCATCAGTTCACCGACCCCGGAGTTGGAACGGGGCTCAAGTTCGCGATTGCGTTTCTCACTTTCGCCATTTTCTTCCCGAGCCTGATGACTGCGTTCGGGGTGATGTACGCGCTTGAAATTGCGGGACGCTGGAATGGAGGAAAGGGCCTGGTCGGCTGGTTCCTGCGCATCCGATGGTCCGACCCGTCGGTGTGCGCGCAGGTGCTCGCGATGTGCGCGTTTTTGTTGGGGGGAATTTCCGGACTGATGAATGCCAGCTACAACATGAACCTCGTGGTGCACAATACCACTTTCATCGTGGGGCATTTCCATCTTACGCTCGCAACGACGGTCGCCCTGTCTTACATGGGAATCGCGTACTGGATGGTTCCTTACCTCGCGCAGAAGCGGCTATGGTCGGCGCGGCTGGCGGTCGCGCAGGCGGTCTCGTATTTCGCGGGGGTGATGATATTTGCGCACGGATTGATGACGGGCGGACTGGAAGGAATGCCGCGGCGTACGGCGCTTTCGATCGGCAACTACTCTCTGCCGTCGTGGCACATTCCGGGCGTGATCGGCGCCGTCGGCGGGACCATCATGATGGCGAGCGTGGCGCTGTTCTTCGTCATCCTGGTAGCGACGATTCTAAGCCGCGAAGAGGTCAAAATCGCGGATATTCCATTCACGGAGACGGTGCAGGCGCCCTCGCAGGACGGCTGGCAGGCCCGCCTCGACTGGTTCCACTACTGGGTTTACGCGTCAATCGTTATCATCGCGATTATGTATGGGCCGTTCGTGATGCACCATCTGCCGCCGATGTTGAGCGCGCGCCCCTTTACTAACTATTGACAAGGATTTGCTTCGGCGATGCGCCATTACCGCCGCGGCTGCATCATCCGCCACATCCTGACGCCGATCGAAAACATTTCGCCGATGGTCTCGTAGCCCGCCCTGGTGTAATAGGCCACGTTTGCTTCGGTCGCGGTTTCCAGGTACACCCCGGCGAGTTCGCCGCGCAGGCTGGCGAGGTCCCGGAGATGGTCGAGCAGGGCGATTCCGAAATGGCGCTGCTGGTAGGGCGGGTTCACGCCGAGCAGGCTGAGATAGAGATGCGGCTTCGGCGGGCGGTTGCGGAACTGATCGCCGCTAAGCCGGGCCGCGCGGAGCGCGCCCCTGGTGCCTACCGCGGCGACCATTCGCGGAACGAGGCCCAATACGCTCAACGCGCCGGGCGGGGTCTGGCCGACGCCCTCGACCACCGCCGCCGCCGCCACCTTTTCATTCTCGACCACGCCGAACACCGGTTGTCCGTTGCGGCGTTGGATTTCCAGCACCACGGAGAAGAGCATCGCGATTCGGCGCGCGCGTTCGGCCGGGTCCGAAAGGTCCGGCAGGACGGCCCACATCGGCGGATCGTTGATAAATGCGCGGCCAAGCGCCTCGGCCGCTTGCTGGTACTGTTCGGGAAAAATCAGGGAGACCGCGGGCTTTCCTTCCTGGCGGGTCATGATCGCCGGCTAGCAGGCTGGTAATGAATCACAGCCTGCTCCCCCTCTCTTATCTTCCCCGGAAAAGATCGAGGGAGAAGGTAGAGGAAAGAAGCCATCTTTTACGCAGGATGTTGAGACCGCAGGGCGGTCGAACTGCGATGCTCCCGCTTTTCTCAACATCCTGCTAGCGCGAGAAATTGCGCCGGTACGAGACGTAGTTGGAACAGATCTGTCCCCCCAGCTTTTCGCCGGTGCGCCGCGACGGCCAGTTGTCGTCGAGCACGAATCCGTAGCCGACAAATTTTGCGCCGCGGCGAATCAGTTTCAGATACGCGTACGACGCCATCGCGAGATTGACGCCACGCCCGCGCGCGAATTCGCGGACCCCGATACCGAGAAAATTGACCCGCTCCGAGTCCTTGAGCGTGTAGCCCGGTTGAACCTGCGCCATCGCCGATTGCTCCGGCACCACTATCAGCGTCCCGGCAACCTCGCCATCGCGATACGCCACTACGCTAGTATCGAGTCCGCCCAGGACCTCGAACAACGCGAAGAACTCCGAAAACGCCGCCTCGGAAATCGCCACGAATCCCCAATGATTGTAGAACGCCTCGTTGAAAGCCGGCACGAAATCGGCAGTCCGCCGCTCGGGCGACATCTCGCTCAGCGGCGTGATTTCGAATCCACCTCGCCGCGCCGCTTCGAGCGCGCTTTCATACCGCGCGACCAGCTCCGAGGTGACTTCGATCCGGTAATCGACCATCCCCTTTTCGGTCTCGAATCCGGCATCCTTGAGCAAGGCGTGGTAGTAGTCCGGATTGACGCGCGCCAGGAACTCGGGGAGCTCATCGTACGCGTCGATCACGAACGGGCCGTCGATCGGTATGTAAGACCCCGCACGGGCCGCAATCGCGCCTTCGCTCCGCAACCACTCGCAGGCCGCATCGAGCATCGCTCGCACGGCGTCGCGCGTCCCCGCCAGCGCGTCGAACACCGCGAGATGCCCGAGCCGCTCGCCCCAGCGGTCCGCGTACGCGGGATCGACGACGGCAAGCACGCGCGCGACGATCTCGCCGTGCTCGCGGGCGACGAACGGACGCATCGATTTGCCCGCGGCGAGTGCGCTCTGCCCGAGCAGCACCGGCATCTCGATCGCGTCCAGCGCCGGCCAGTAGGCGAGCGCGCCGGCGTGCGCACGATCCGCGAAGCGTACGAACTCTGCGAAGCCATCTCCGTCGCGTGGGGACTCGATTCTGACTGTCATGGGCTGTGTACCTCAGAGTTCGCGTCGCTTGACCAACTTCTTCCGATCATGTACAAATGACCAAGATTTACCCGTCTAATGTACAAGAAACCACCCGCCCGCTCAAGCCGCGCCCCTCGACCGGAGGAGGGCCGGCGCCGTGTGATCCTGGAAGCAACGCTGCGAATCATCGCCAGCGAAGGAGCGGATGCGGTAACGCATCGGCGAGTAGCACAGGCGGCCGGAGTGCCGCTGGGCTCGATCACGTATTATTTCAAGTCTCGCGAAGATCTCATGCGTGAGGCGTTCCGTCAGTATCTCCGCGATTTGATGGAATTTATTACTCACCTGGAGCGCGAGTTGCCGGTCGCGGCGCCGAACGATGTGGTCGAGCGAGCATTGGAAGTCGTGCGGCGAGAATTCGCAAACGCCGATATGGTTCCCGTGGAGTACGAACTGATTTTGCGTGCGGCGCGGGATGAGCTTTTGGCCAAGGAGTTCCTTTCCTGCGTGCGCTACCTGGAGGCGCGCGTAGCCGAGGCGCTCGAGGGAATAGGGGTGAGCCGTCCGATTGATGCAGCCCGCACTATTATCGATCTGGTGCGCGGATTCGAGCTTGAGCGCCTGACGCGGCCCTCTGCCGACACCGAGGATCTGCGCCGTCGTCTGGCGAGAGTGGTCGATGGGTTAATCGCCACGCCGGGCGTATCGGCCGCGGCTCGCGCCACACGGGAAAAACGCCGAAAAGAATGAACCGGGGACTGGTAGGATGTTGAGGCCGCAGGCCCGTCGAACTACGAGGCTCTCGCTTTTCTCAACATCCTGCTACACGCTCTGGCGGGCCTTTCCGCCCGGCGCCGCGACCATCATCTTGATCAGCTCCTCGGTGATTCGCGGCTCGAGACCCTCGGTGTGGCCCTTGTCAAGGCGCACGACGTCGGCGATCAGGCGGCCGCCGCGGGCATTCGGGTAAACGTAGACCAAAGCCCTGCCCGGCCGAGGGAAGAGGCCCCAGGCTGGTGTCGAATGACCCTCGCGCAGCGTGTCATAGATTTCGCCGGGCTTATCATCCACTACATCGGGCAACCTCACTCGCGGGCCAGCGCCGTACTTGTCGGCCCATGGCGAGGTCTCGGGCAAGGCGACCATCTCATTTTCGCCCGTAGCGAATATGAATGAGATATCGCAGTCGGGCGTCGAGGCGCGGCCTGGGCGAGGCGCGTTGCTGCCCTCCGGCATCGGAGGCACCGAGCCGCGCACCGGGACGAAGAAGGACGCTGGAAGCTCGATCGGCCCGATCCGTCCGCCGGAAAGGCTGAGCCAGCCGTCGACCCCGTTCCTGAAAAAGTCGTCGCCGAGCAGGCGGTTCGCCGTCATGCCGCCCTGGGAATGGCCGACTAGCCAGAACGATGCGATGTTGTCCTTTCCATACTTGTCGAAGACATAGTTCACGATATTGCGCAGGTGATCATCATCCGCCTCGGCCACCCACCGCCGCGACGGTTCCTTGGTCGCCGCAGACGGCGTCGCGATAACCAGGCGATACCTCTCTTTGTAGTGGTAGGCGGGGAAATAGGATCGCTGCCAGGCGCCGACCGAGCCGCCCCCGTGCAGGCTCAGGAGGAATACCACTTTTTCGCCGGGTTTGAGATCATCGGGATCGTCAAGATAGCACTTGCGGCCGGTTTTGGCGTCCACCATGCTGATACTGCCCATGCTCGATCTCCCCGGCCGCCCGATTGACGGCCATCCAGATCTTCATTGCCACGGTATTTCCGATTCTAGACAGTACAAATCTCTCACTTCAGCGACAGGTCAACGCGGCTGGTCTTGCCTTTATCGGTGATGCCCTCGGCGGTGAGCTTGGGCGGGACGGTAAACAGCTTGCCGGGATCCACCTTGTTATCACTCAGCCATTTGCGGACTGCATTCGCACGCGCCTGCGCGAGCTTCGGGAGGTCCTGGTCCGTGACTTTCATATTCGCGAGCAGCAACTTCTTCATCTCATCGGGCGGGAGCGTCTGTGCAAGACCGATGACGTTGCGCGGTTTGCCGGGAATATCGGCCGCCTTGTACGCCCGCGTGAGATATTTGTTGTAGTCGCTCGAAGTTTCATCGACGATTATATCTTCCGGGGCGGTTCCGCCACGGCCCGTCGCCTCGATCATTTGCGCCGCGACCAGCCGCGCCACCATCGTATCGCGCAGCCCGTCCCGATCGACTGCCGGATCCACTCTCCCGCAGATATCCAGGTTGAGCGACGGCTTGTCCTGCAGAACCTTGGCAACCGTCGCCAACTTCGCCTGGCTCTGAGAGGTCAGCGTCGAGAACCCCGGCCTGAACTCGATATAGCCCAACTCGGCGCTGCTCCCGCCGACTACCGACGCGAGCAGGCTGAAGGGCGACGTCACCGCCTTCATGATGAGGTTCTTGATCACTCCCCAGATCACGCCGCCGATGCTGAATTGCGGGTCGGAGAGCGAACCGGAGACCGGAACGTCAAGATTGATCCGGCCCTGCGAATCCTTGAGCAGCGATATCGCGAGGCGAACCGGCAGATTGGTGGCGCTCGGACTCTCCACGCGATCGCCAAACGTGAACTGGTCGATCAGAATCTTGTTTTCGGCCGTCAGCTTGTCCTGATCGAGTAAGTAATGCACATCCATCGTCAGCGTTCCTTTGACGATTGGATATCCAGTGTACTTCGTTGTGTATGGCGACAGTCCGGTCAGCTCGATGCCATCGGCTTTGGCCCTGATATCGACGAACGCCATCGGAGCGAGCGGATTGATCGAGCCGTCTATGTTGATCGGCGCGCTGCCCTCGACTTTGCCATCGACTGTCACCGGAGCGGGCGTCGTCGTGCTCGTGCCGAACGCTCCCACTTTGCCTTCGATCTCGCTCAGGTCCGCCGAGTAGTTGGGCTTGATGAAGTAGTCACTGTAATTGACCTTGCCGCCCGACAAGGTGATTCGCCCGATCGCGATATCGGCCTTGATAGGCGCCGCGGACGGTGCGGCCGCGGGCGCGCCGGCTGACGGCGCGGCGGCGGGAGCGGGCGGCTGGGCGGGAGCGGGAGCACTGGCGGCGGCCTCCGGTCGGGTGAGCGAGGTGGGCGGCGCCTGCGGACTTGCGGTGATGTCGCTCAGATTCAATTTGCCGTCGCGGTTCAGAATGATGCGGGCATAGAAGTCTGCGAGCGACAACGCCCCGATATGCACTTTCGGCGCGCCGCCTCCGTACGCGAAATCAATCCGCCGCGCGCCGAACGCCTTCCAGCTAAGAAAACTGTCGGAGGTCAGTTTGTCGAGAACTTCCACGTTGCCCACCGTGGCATCGCCCCGGTAACCGACACGAAGATTTCCGTGGTCGATTGCCATGTCGAAATCGCCCTTGGTGGTCAAGGCGGCCCTGCGAATCGTCGCGTTGAGGTTGCTTTCCACGTACGGGGCGGCGGCTTCCAGACCCAGCCGGTCGGTCGTTATGTGGAGGGTGGCCTTGAGCGGGTTCACCGCTGCGGTGCCCGCGATCTTGAAACCGCCCTTGCGATTGAGCGTGCCGTCGAGATCGACTCCGATTGGCTTCGCAAAATCGCTCGACACGTCCTTCAGATGAAGATTCATGGGAGCGACCGTCAGGTTCGCCGCGCTCGCAACTGTATGATCCTCGAACCGGATTGCCGACTTCTCCAGCGCGACCGAGGCAACTTGAAATTGCCACGGAGCGGCGGGCGCACTGGCAGGAGTTGGCGGCGGACTCGCCGGCGGCGCAGGCTGTCCTTTGCGGGCGGCTTTGCGGCGGCGCTTGGCGGCCGGCGCTGCCGGAGCGGGTGCGGCGGGCGTGCGCACCAGCGACAGCAAATTCAGCTCGCCGCGGCTTCCCCGGCGAACGAACATGTCCAGACCGTCGAGGCGAACCTCGTTGACCGTCGCCTGATGCGCCGCAAGATCGACTTTCCCGACCGTGACGCCAAGCCGCGTGAACGCGACCGCCTTGTCACGGCCCGTCGGCGGGCGCACGTCGAGATTTTCGAGCGCAAGGGAGGCGGGTTCCACATGAACGTTGAACTGGCTCGGAGCAAAATTCGCATCGACGGTGGCGTGCGTGCTCAACTTTCCCGACGCGATGTTGGCCGCCAGGTTCGCCTGCGCAAATGGCTGCAAGGCGGGAAGGTCCACCTGGTCGATTGCGATGTCCGTCCTGGCGTGGGATTGCACCAGGTCGACAGTCCCATCGAGCTTGAGCGTTCCGCCGCCGCTCAGCTTCGCATTCATGTCGAAGGATGCGGGCGGCGATCCGATGGTCCGCAGGCCCTTGAGTCCAACATGAATATCCTGGATCGCGGCGGCGGCCGGCTTCGCGCCGCGGTTGTCCGTGAATTCAACCGAGCTGTTCGAGAGGTCGAACGATTCAACCGATGCATCGAGCGGCGATGCGGCGGGAGCCGCGCGCGCGGTCGGCTGCGCCGTCGGCGCGGCTTCAGGTGCGGCCGGCGCGACCGCGGCCGGCGCCGCGCCCGGAGCCGCAAGCGAAGCAAAGTTGAGCGTGCCGTCCCGATTCAGGACCGCGTGGCAATCGAGTCCGTCGATGTTGATCGCTCTCAGATGAATGATCTGGCGCAGCGGCTGGACGTCGAGGAGCCTGACGAGAAAGTGCTTGAGCCCGACCAACGGCTCATTCGCGCTGTCGCGAACGTCGATATCATCCAGGGCGACGCGGCCCGTGATGCTGACGCTAGGCGCCGGCTGCGTCTGCACGAAATGCACCTCGAGACTGGTGGAAAGCATCCCGTGGGGAATCCCGACCGGCAGCTTGATGGGCGCGTAGCCGATATATTTCGTCAAATCCAATTGGTCGAGTTTCAAGTCGAGAATTGACTCGAGCGATGTGCCAAACGGTTTCGTCCTGCCCGCCAGCCGGAATTGACTGCCATCGATGCTCATCGCGAGCAGCGGCTTGACGAAGATGTCCACGTCGCTGGGCAGGCTCGCAATGAAGGGAACACCGATTTGGATGTGTTCGACGGTGTGCTGCTTTCCCATCACCTGGTCGTCGAACCATACCGCGCCGTCGCGAATCTGGATGTTGGATACGGCGAAGCGCGGCGGTTTGGCCGCGGCCGCCGGCGCCGGCTTGGGCGGTGGCGGCGGCTGGCCGGGGGCGCCGAGGAGATCCGAGAAGTTGAAAGTTTGTTCCGCGCTTCGAACCAGATGAATCTCGGGACGATCGATCTCGAATACGCCGATCACCGGTGCGATTCGGAAGATCGAAGACCAGGAGACCTTGATCGCAAGATGCCCGAGATCGACGAACGGTTTCTGCCCGTCGCGGTCGCCGATGTGCAACTGGTCTACGTCGAGTCTGAGCGTGTACGGATTGAATCCAATTTTGCCGACCGTCACCGGACGATGTAACGAAATGGCTACCTGTCCGGTGACGATGTGCCGCACGAGCATCGGCACGCCAATAAAAGCGCTCAGGCCATAGACCGCGATGACGACGGCCGTGATGAGACCAATCTTGCGGGCTCGGCGCGACCGCAGAAACTCATGAGCGGCACGATGCCAGCGCCGGGCGCTTTCGACAGTCGCGGCGACCCACGCCATCGCGCGATCGACAACCGCCATACGACGCTAGTTATTAGATTGCACGCCGCGTGTCGAGCAAAACCGCGCGAGCGAAAATCATGATTTGCCGTCTTGAAGCGTCTAAAGCTTCTTGTCTCGTGTTGCATGCATATTGCGAGATTGTTGCAGACCGCGGATCGGCCCGGGAAGCGGCTCCGCCCCCGTTTGTGCGTTCCTTGACGGCGGTTCCTCAATTAAAATTTGTCAGGCGGACGGCGTCGCGCGGGAAAATCCGCCCGCACTCATTTCCATACAAAGGCTCTAAAATCATGCCGCAGAAGCAAACATTGGGGATCCTGGTTGGTGGCGGTCCTGCCCCGGGAATCAACGGGGTTATCGCCGCTGCGACCATCGAGGCAATCAACTCCGGACTGCGCGTTGTCGGCATCCAGCAAGGCTACTACTGGCTCGCGCGCGGCGACGCATCGCACGCGGCCGAGTTGCAGATTTCCGACGTGAGCCGCATCCATTTCACCGGGGGCTCGATTCTCGGAACCTCGCGCACCAACCCGGCGCGCGAGCGCGAGAGCCTCGAGCGCGCGGTCCGCGCCCTGCAAGAACTTTCCGTCCGGTACCTGGTCTGCATCGGCGGCGATGACACGACCACCGGCGCGGCGAAAATCGCGGAGTGCGCCGGGCGCAACCTGAGCCTGGTCACGGTGCCGAAGACAATCGATAACGACCTGCCGCTCCCCGAAAATCTCCCCACCTTCGGTTTCGAGACCGCACGCTCGGCCGGCACCACGGTGGTTGAGTCGTTGATGGAGGATGCGCGCACGACCGGCCGGTGGTACACGGTGGTCACGATGGGCCGAACGTCGGGCGCGCTCGCGCTTGGGATGTGCAAGGCGGCCGGCGCCACGCTCGCGCTGATTCCGGAAGAGTTTCTCAATTCCCCGCTCGAGCTTGCCACGGTGGTCGATCTGATCGCGGGCGCAATAATCAAGCGCTGCGCGCAGGGGCGCCAGGACGGCGTCGCGCTGATCTCGGAGGGAATCGCGGCGCTCATCGATCCCGCCTCCCTGCCCAAGGCCGAAAGCGTCGAGCGCGATGCGTACGGGCATCGGCGGCTCGGCGAGATTCCGCTCGGCCTGTTCCTGCGCGACAACGTGCGCGAGGCGCTGGCCGGGCTGGGGATCGAGATGACGGTGGTCAACAAGGAAATCGGGTACGAGCTTCGATGCGCGCGGCCGCTACCGTTCGATATCGACTACACTCGCACGCTCGGCTACGGCGCGGTGCGCTACCTGCTTGGCGGGGGCTCGGGGGCGATGCTCGCGATCGTGAACGGGCGGATCAAGCCGCTGCAACTCGAGGAGTTGATTGACCCCGCAACCGGCCACATCCGTACGCGCCTCGTCGATGTCACCGCGGAGTCGTATCAGGTGGCGCGGTCCTACATGATTCGGCTCGAGGCCGACGACCTGGAGGAGCCGAAGCTCTCACGGCTCGCGAAGGAGACCAATCTCTCGCCCGATTCGTTCAGGGCGCGTTTCCTTCCGGCGGTCCGGGCAATCGCGCAGTTCAGGCGCGACGGCGGCGAGGCCGCCGAGGTGCAGGCGAGCTAGCAGCACGCGAACTCGCGTTGGAAAATTACTGCTGAGTTGCGCCGCGATCGGAGCCGGCGGAATCATCACCGGCGTCGCTGATTTCCACTGAGATTCCCATCGTCTGATTGCCGCCCGCGCTGCGATACACGCCGTGCAGCGGCGGCACGTCGGCGTAGTCGCGGCCCACCGCAATCCGGACGTAGTAATCGTTCGTGAGGCATCCGTGCGTTGGATCGAAGCCGGTCCAGCCGCTCTCCGGCAGCAGCGCCTCCAGCCACGCGTGACTCGCCTGCGAGCCCAGCGGCCGCGCGCGATCGCGCGGCGCCAGATAGCCGGAGACGTAACGCGCCGGGACGCCCGCCAGGCGCAGGATTCCGATCGCCAGATGTGCGAAGTCCTGGCACACGCCCCCGCCTGTGCGGAGAATCTGATTTATGTCCGAGTGCACGGTCGTCGCGCCCGGCTCATACTCGAACTGATCGCGCACCCATTGGACGATTCGGCGGGCGTAGTCGGTCACCGGCTCATCCATCCGCGCGCGAGAGCTCCAGAACAGCCGTTTCAGACGCTCGCTGAACGGAATGTAGCGGCTCTGATGCAGGAAGTCGTACTCCTCGCGCGAGCGAAGGCCGTCGCCCGCGAGAAATTCGCTGAACGGCAGGATTCCCTCGGTAGTCAGCGCAGGGGTCCGCTCGACGAGCGAATCGGCGCGTACGATAAGCTCGCCGTGGGGGTCGTGGACCGAAATCGCGTGGACGATATTTTCGAACGCATCGAGGTACTCGACCACCGACGCGGGCGGCGTGACTTGCAGGCTGAATCCGAGCGTACGCTGATTCGGCGCCTGGCGCGGCTTGAGCCGGACCTCATTGTGCGACTCGTACGCGGGGCGTTCGTACTTGAACCGCGTCACGTGGGTAATCCGAAAGCGCATCGGATTAGTCGGTGCTGAGATATCGGGCGAAAACTTCATCGCTGATCTTCGCGCAATCCTCCTGCACTCCCAGCAGAAATTCGTGAAGCCCGCCCTCGATTACCGCAGCCGCCGAGCCATCGCTAAGCCGCTTGAGCAGCGCGGGCGCCGCCGGGATCTCGCGCGCCTCATTGCCGCCGTTTCCGCCGGCGGCGATCGCGCCGAGGGCGGATACGGCGCGTTCGATGCTGAAGCGCGCCGCGCGCGGAAAGCCCGGATCGAACAGCAGCAGGTCGGCGACGCGCTCGATATTGATCGGGCTGCCGTACCTTGCCGTGTACGCCTCCAGGGCCGAGGCGCTGCGCAGCAGCGCCGCCCACTGCGCGAGATCGAGCGCGCTTCCGACGTCCTCGAAACGCGGCAGCAGGAAGTGATATTTGACATCCAGCAGGCGGGTCACATTCTCCGCCGCCTCGAGCATCCGCCCGAGGCTCAGAAAATAGTAACTCTCGTCGCGCGGCATCGTGTTCTCGAGCACGCCCGACAGCCGGTAGAAGCGATCGCGCAGTTCGAGGAAAAACCCGTAAACGCCGCGATCAAGGTACGTTTGCGCCGTCCAGCTCTGCGATTCGAGGAAGAGCGTATTTATCTCGACCCACAGCTCGGATGAGATCCGGTTGCGCAGCGAGCGGCAGTTCTCCCGCGCAAAAGAGATACAGTTCTTGATCGATGACGCGTCGTCCTTGTCGATCGTGTAGTAGGCGAGCACGAGGCGTTCCTCGGGCGCCGGGTAGCGCGAGAAAAAACCGGCGCGGTCGCCCGTGATCGCGAGCATCGGCAGCCATCCGTCGTTGGGACCTCCGGGGCTTTCGACCAGCAGATGGTAATTAACGTCGATCAGGCGGGCGCGCCATTCCGCGCGCTCGAGGTTGCGGGCGGTCCAGAACAGAAGATTCGCGATCCGCTTCAGCACGGGCCATCCACCACCCAGGTATCCTTGCTGCCGCCCCCCTGCGATGAATTGACGATGAGCGATCCTTCGCGCAGCGCGACCCGGGTGAGGCCGCCCGCCAGTACGCGCGGGTTGGTGCCCATCAGCACGAACGGCCGCAGGTCCACGTGGCGAGGCGCGAGTCTCGGCGCGCCGCTGCCGGCGTCGGCAATCAGCGTGGGATGGGTGGATAGGGTCACCACCGGTTGCGCGATGAACCCGGCCGGGTCCGCCTCGATTCGCGCGCGCGCCTCGGCGAGTTCCCGGTCGGTCGCCTTGGGACCGATCACGACGCCGTACCCGCCCGATGCGCCGGTGGGCTTGATGACGTAGCGATCGAGGTCGCGCAGGACCATCGCGCGCTGGTCGTAATCGCGCATCAGGTAGGTCTCGACGATCGGCAGAATCGGCTTCTCGCCGAGGTAGTAACGGATCATGTGCGGCGTGTACGCGAACACCGCCTTGTCGTCCGCGACGCCGGTGCCGATTCCGTTGCCGACCGCGACTGAGCCCGCGCGCATCGCGGCAATCAGGCCCGCGACACCGAGCAGCGAATCCGTCCGAAAAACGACGGGGTCGAGGAAGTCGTCGTCGATCCGCCGATACAGCACGTGCACCTGCTTGAGCCCGTGTACGGTCTTCATCCAGAGCTTGTGATCGACGCATACCAGATCGCGCCCCTCGACCAGCTCGATCCCCATCTGCTGGGAAAGAAACACGTGCTCGAAGAATGCCGAGTTGTACGGACCGGGGGTGAGCAGAGCCACCGTCGGCCGCGCGACATCCGCGGGTGACAGCTCGATCAGGCTCGCGAGCAGGTCGGCAGGATAGCGCTCGACGCTCCGGACGCCGCACGCGCGGACCGCCTCGGGCGCGAGCCGCGTCATCATCCGGCGATTTTCGATCACGTAGGAGACGCCAGACGGCGTGCGCACGTTATCCTCGAGGACGTAAAACTCGCCGTCCGCGCCGCGCACCAGATCGATCCCGGCAACCGTGATGAACAGGCCCCTGTGCGGTTTCAGTCCGACGGCGCCGCGCCGGTATTGCGGGCACTCCATCACCAGGTCGCGCGGCACGATGCAGTCCTTGAGGATGTTCCCGTCGCCGTACACGTCGGCGATGAAGGCGTTGAGCGCGGTCACGCGCTGGATGAGTCCCGCCTCCAGATTTTTCCAGGTGAGCGCATCGATCACGCGCGGGACCACGTCGAAGGGGAAGATTCTCTCAACCCCCACCTGGTCCTGGTAAACGTTGAACGTCACGCCCAACTGCAGGAGCATCCGCTGCGCGGTGTTTTGAAGCGCCGCGAGACCTTCCGCATCGCGAAGAACCGCTTCCGGAATGCGGTGATAACCGGGGCGCAGGGTGCCGTCGGGGGCAAACACCTCATCGAAAATGCCCTCGCGAGGCCGATATGCCCCCGAAAGCGGCAGCGGCCTGCCTGCCGCAGCGGCACCGCCGAGCGTGTCGCGGGAGATTTGTGCAGACACGTTCCCCTCGCTTGCCCTTAGCATTCCAAAAGAGGAGCAAGTGCCGTACCTGCCCGTTTCAATCCGGGTTATAGCCCTCGCGATGGAAAGACCGGTTAATTCAGGAAGCGGATCGAAGCAGGAGCATCGAGACTGAGATTCCGGATTAGTGTACGCTATCGGCGAAGCGCGCCATGATGAGCCCCTGGCCCGCACAACCGAAGGAGAACGATCATGCCGCTAAGCGCACGGAACCGTCTGAAGGGTGAAGTTACAGATGTGGTCCTCGGAATAGTAACCGCTCTGGTCACAGTCAAGGTTGGTAACGATGTGATCGAGTCGGTCATCACCCGCCATAGTGCGGAGGAGCTCAAGCTCAAGAAGGGCGACCGGGTAGCCGCGGTCATCAAGGCGACCGAGGTGATGATTCAAAAGGATTAGACTTTGATCGGCGCTCGCCGTCTCGCACGGATTAGCAGGCCCTGGCGGTTCATCGCGGCGGCCGTCTTGATCGCGTTGTCGGTCGCGGCTGCGCCGGCGCTCTCGCAGCAAAGTTCTAAGAGCGCAGGCCGCGCCGAATTGCGCATCACCGGCGCGGCCGGCCATCCGCTCGTTTTGCACGATGAAGATCTGCTCGCGATGAAGCGGCAGAGCGTCGCCGTCACGGGCGAGAAGGGCGGGAAGGCCGTTTACGAGGGCGTTCCGGTCGCCGATCTGCTGGAGCGCGCGGGCGCGCCGCTTAAGGAGAAGTTGCGCGGCCCGGCGATAGCGCTTTATGTCGTAGCTGAAGCCGCCGACGGCTACCGCGCCGTGTTTGCCATCACGGAGTTCGATTCCGCGTTCACCAGCCAGACGATTCTGCTCGCCGATCGGCGCGACGGCCACCCGCTCACATCCGCGGACGGTCCGTTCAAGATCATAGTCCCCGCTGAGAAGCGCCATGCCCGATGGGTCCGGCAGGTGACGGCGCTGGATCTCCAGCGCGCCCGATAGACGATTTCGCGATCGAGCAATCCGCGAGGCCCCCGCGGTGATTTTCCCGGTATATCTCTTCGCAGCCGCATGCGTTCCGGCAGCGGCTCGATTTCATATACAGAAACTTGTATATTGATTGCGGATGCCAAATGAGCATTGAGCGGTCCACGGGAAACGTATTTCGAGACCTCGGGTTCGGCCCCAAAGAGGCCCGCTGCCTGACGTTGCGCGCCGAGCTGATGATTGAGATCAAACGCCTCATCGAGCGACGCAAACTCACACAGAGTTCCGCGGCAAAGCTTTTCGGCGTGACTCAACCGCGCATCAGCGATCTGGTTCGGGGGAAGATCGATCTTTTCAGCCTCGAGACGCTGATCAACATGCTGGCGCGTGCGGGTATCAAGGTCGAGCTTCGGCTGGCGCGCGGGGGCCGTGGTCGAAGCGAGCAGGCCGCGTGAAGCATCCGGCGAGGGCTGCCGGCGCCGGCCGCTTGTCATTTCTCATCGCGCTTGGAATGATCTGCCGCCGTGAGCGCACCTTCGAAGCTCGAACTGGAGCGCTTCGTCTCCACGTACATATATTCGAGCGAGGCATTCCTCGTTGACGAGGTGCTGCGCGTCGACCCCGTCCATCGAGAGATCGAAGCGCGGATGGACACGACGCGCCTGCTGCCCGTCGCGCGATACCAGTTGGGCGATCCCGACATCCATCCTCGGCACGTATCGGGGCCCGACCTTGTGTTGGTGAGCGGAAACCTCGGCGGCCTTCACGCCTACTTCCTGCACGGTTGTCGTTGGGATGAGGGATGGGTCGGGTTCGGCAACCGAATCCATCGCGCCGATTTTCGAAGCCTGGTGACTATCGGACCGCCGCTTAGACTCCATTCCAAAGAGACCAGGGCCCGCGAAGGCCCGAAGCGGGTCGTGCTGCGCTACGAATTTCGTTTCTGGCAGGAGGACAGGCTGGTCTACTTCGGCGACCAGTCGGCGATCTTCGTCAAGGATCGAGCGTTCGAGGCCGATTAGGCGGAATCTGAACGCCTTCCCCCGGACGTCATCTTCCAGCTCAGCGACGACGAACTCGGCGGCTTGAAATCACAGATTGTGATTCCAAGTTGGGGTGCGACCAGGCGCGCCGCGCCTTGCGCCTTTAGCTGGAAACCCCGCGAAACTGTTCAACCCTGAACGCCGCCGATCGCGACGGACCGATTACAGGCTCTCGGCGGCGACCAGGCTCAGGATGTCGTTGCAGCCGTCCTCGATCATCGAGGCGCGCGCGTCGCGCATCAGCTTCTCGATCGGGTACTCGCGGCTCAGCCCGTTGCCCCCGAAGATCTGGAGCGCGCTGCTCGCCACCTCGAAGGCGGTGTTGGTCGACGTGACCTTGGATGCGACCGCGAGCTCAAGTTTCGGCGGCGTGTTCGTCGAGTTGTAGAGCGTCACCTGCCGGTTGAGCGCCCGGGCGGCCTGGACTTTGCGGAACATCTCGAACAGGCGCAACCTCACGCTCTGGTGCTGGAAGATCGGCACGCCGCCCTGCACGCGATGCTTGGCGTAGTCGATTGCAAGGTCCAGCGCGGCCTGCGCGACGCCGACGAAGGTGGTTCCCATTCCGCCGTTCGCGTTGCACAGGATCATCTCGGTTGCGAAGTCGTATCCATCCGGCGGGATCACCATGTAGTCGGCCGGGATGCGCACGTGATCGAAGAAGACCTCTCCCTGATTGAGCGCACGCTGCCCGATCTTGTTGAGCGGCTTTCCCTTCGACACGCCGGGCACATCGAGCGGAACCAGGAACGCGGCGTTGGCGCGCTTGCCATCTCCCATATCGGCGGCGCAGAACAGCGCGCCCGCCTTCGCGATGGTTCCGCACGAGACCCAGGCCGACTTCTGTCCGTTGATGACGAAGGAGTCGCCCTCCTTGCGCGCGATGCAGTTGGGACGGCCCGCCGCCTGGACGGGCCGATCCTTCAGATAGTAGATGAAGTCGCTGCCGTGGTCGGGCTCGGTGCCCAGCCAGCAGCCGATGCAATCGTCGGCGCCGAAGCGATCGATCAGCTCGGGCCTGCCTGACATCTGGGCCATCATCCGCGGGAAGGATGCGACGCCGAAGCTGATCGACAGCCCCGAATCGCCCCAACCGAGCTCCTCTCCGATGATGCATCGCAGCCGGGCCTGCTGCGCGGGCGTCAGGCGCGGGTCGGGAGCGCGCAAGTCTCCGAGGCCCAGCGTGCGATATTTCTCGAACACTTCCCAGAGGATGGAGTCCTTGGCGATGACGTCCTTCGGGTCGGCCATCGCATCGAGCTTGATGCCCGCCGGCCGCAGGACCTCTCTGGCGAACTTGTGAGCCGTCGCCTGAGCGGCTCGCTCGATATCAGTCAGATCCGCTTCGTACTCGATGTTCGGCATAGCGTTCTCCTGAACAGGCTATGAGTTCCCTCCCGTCTGAAAGCCGGTAAGCTGCCGGTCTTCCTCGATCCCGAGCGCGCGCACGACCGCCTTCAGTTCCGCATCGCGCCACGCAACCGGAGCCGGCTGCTGGATCATATTGGCCTGCTTCATCTCTTCGACCGTCTGCGGATCCTGCTTCATCGGCTGGCCGTACTCCATCTCATAGAACAGGCTCTCGAACGGCGCCTTGACGGTCTGGCCGCCCGCAATCGTGGACTCGGCCGGATATCCCACCGACATGATGCAAACGATCGTGGCCGTGTCGGGCAGCTTCAGGAGCTTGTTGACCTTATCGAGCATCATCGGGCCGCTCATCAGGCAGGTCCCCAGCCCCTCGTCGTATGCGACCAGGGTGGCCTGCGCGACGGCCTGTCCGAGGTCCATGAAGGCGAGCGGCGACACCGCGGCCTGCTTCCACATCGCGGTGAAAACGGGTTTGAGAGACTTGTCGATCTGCCGCTTGGTCTCCTCCGCGTCGGAGCCCAGCCGTCTCATGTCGGCCAGACGCTTGACGTCGTTGATCCACTTGGTTCCCTCGTACGCGGCGGCGTCCGAGTACCACACGATGAAGCACGGCGCGGTCTGCATCTGCTGATAGCCAAGCGCGGGCGTGAGCGCCTTGAGCAGCTCGGGCGACGCCTTGTCTCTCCAGATGATGATCGCGCGCGTGTTATTGACGTTGCCGACGCACGAGGCGCGCCGAGCCGCCTCGAGCATCTTCTGAATCTTCGCTCGCTCGACCGGCCGGAACGGCCAGTAAAAACGAATCGAACGCCGCCAACCAATGACTTCTTTCAGTTCCACGGTTCCTCTCCTTACATGGGTGTCGGGTGCGCCGGCGCGATCGCGGTAGCGCCTGCGTTCCCCGTCCGTTTCGTCCCGCGCGGGTTCGCCCCGGCCGTCGGGCTTCAGGCGTTCCTTTATCGCGCAGAAGGGCGTTTTCTGTCCAATGCTATTTTTTGATACCCGTACCGGTTTTGGCTATGGTGCGCCCCGCCGGGCTGCCGGGAGGGCCGATGCGGGTTGGCGGCTACGTAATATCCCGGACAGGACCGCCTGGCCGGTGTTTCCGACGAAGAGCAGCAGGGCCGCGACGTTGAGAAGCCCGCCCAACTCGAAAGCGGAATAGGAAGGCGCCAGGTCGCCGCCGATACGCAGCATGAGTGACGCGTGCAGGAGCGCGGAATGCGCGTAGAACCTGCCGTTGTAAGGGAGCGGCCGCTGCACGATGGCCGGGAAGATCACCGGCGCGTGCGCGAAAATCATCGAGAACACGAACCCGAGAAAGATCGTGTGCAGCATCACATCGTAATGGAACGTCGTCAGATCCCCGCCGAACCACATCCAGGCAATGCCGCCTGCGCCGAGCCAGAAATAACCGGCGAGCAGGTTGATCGCCATAAAGCGCGTCAGGCCGCGCTGCCTCACGGTTCGCCGGGCAAGATCGTATCGCAATAGCCAGAACGCTATTGCGAGCATCCCCAGCCCGGCGATGCGCATTCCCGGCGATGGAAATCGCAAACCGATCGTGAGGCCCGCCAACATCGCGCCTGCGCCAAACACGAAGAGCGCTCGATTCCGCTCTCCGGGGCCGGTGAGGCGGCTCAGCTCCAGCCGCTCGCCCGCGATCGTCAGCACCAGAAAACCGGTCCACCAGAAGAACATATCCATCATCGGTACGCCGGCGAGCCATAGGCAGTTGCCGACGAACCACGCAACCGCGCCGAGCGTCATCGTGATCGTGAACAGCGCGGTCTGGCGGTGAACGATCAGGGCAAAGATCCCGATAAGGCCGGCGCTTCCCAACGTGATGAGACCTGCTCCGATCGGGTCCGAAGCGCCGAGCATCAGCGCAATCGCACCCGTTCCGCTCAGCGCCGGCGCCGCGTACTCCCACCATTCACCGAGCGCCACCGCGCGTTCGAGGCTGATCAGGGTGCCGAGGAAGCCGCATACCATCAGCGGCCCGTGCGGCAGATAGAATCGGGCCTTGATTACCGGAAGATCAAATCCGAGCCGCAGAAGCCCGGCCCACAACGCCATCAGGAGCGCGACCATCGACATCGCAAGCACCGGCAGGCGCGCATACCTCAGTCTGGTACGCACGGCCGGATGTGTATCGCTCGCGCTGGCGGTCACTGGCGCTTCCGGTTTCACCGGCCGCTCAATCGCTCGGCCGGCTCATGCGATTGCTGTGGTCAACAGAACGACGCTTTCCTCGAGGGCCTCCAGGTCATGAACAACCTCGCGGTCAAGTGCCGCGATGTCCCCGCTCGAAAGCTCGACCTGCTGGCCGCGGGCTCGCAAGCGGACGCAACCGGAGAAAACCTGTACGGCGATCGGTCCCTTGGTATGATGTTCGGCCAGCCGCGCGTCTTTTTTGAGGACCATCAATACAATATTGAGCGCATCGTTCTTAACGAGGCTCGCGGCCAACCGATTTTCCGACGCCCACTCTCCTTTCGCCTTCAGCCGCGCGACCTCATCCGCAAGCTTAAGCGATAGCATCCCACCTTGAGATGGACGCAGGGCTTGTCTCCTGCTGGACTCCTTCATATTCGGATCACTCTGGTTGCGTTCCAGTGTGGCTCGATCCACCCGGAAGATTCTCGCGGCTCCGGCGTTCCAAAGCTAGCCGATTCGCCTCTCTCGAGGGGAACGATCGCGTCCGCCGGATCCCGTTTTTCAGGCGACTTTTCCGATACGGACGCGCCAGGTCTCCGGTCCCTGCTCGAGGTAGTCCCACGAGAACCGTCCTCTCCATTCGGCCTCGAGCTGGTAGTAGAGCGGTTTGGGGTCGTGGTCGTTTACGAGAATGAACGCCTTGCCCGGGCCGAGCCTCTCGAGAGTCGCGAAGATGAGCGGATGGCGCTCGCGCGGCGGCATATCGCGCACGTCGACGATCTTTTCCGCGGCCCTGCTTGCCTCCTCCGTGAAGGTCTCGTGCACGCGGCCCAACAGGGCCTGTTGATCGGCGGGCGCCATGTGCCTGTCGAAGAGCGGCAAATAGACGCGCTCCTCTTTCGCCAGATGCAGCTTCACGATCGCTTCGAGTTCCACGGCGAGCTGCCGCAGCAGAGCGCCGGAGGCCGCTTCATTCTCCTTTTTTCCAGGAGCGCGCGCATCGTTGATGCGCTCGATGCGCCTGGCGTATTCGGCGATGAATTCGTGATCGACCGACATCGTGGCGGTCGCTCGTCCGTGCTCTTTGACCAGCGTATCGACCGCCGGATAGAGGTGCCGTTCCTCGCTGCGGGCGTGAGGCAGCAGCTCACGCTTGAGAAATGCCAGCAAGCCGCTGGCGTCGGCGCTACCTTTAACGAGCGCCTCGACGTGTGCTCGCAACGCGTCCTGCAGCTTTGCATGATGTGCGTGGATCGCTTCGGTCAGTGTGCTCATTATCGTTTCCTCGCTTCTCCTGCCGCTTCGTTCCGTTCACTCGCGCCAGTCAAGCGCCGGGCTTAAGATGTATTTACAATACAGCTTTCGCCGCCTGTCAAGAGATGGTCATTCAGGCCATCGCCGCGAGCGCCTCTCGATCGAGCGTGCCGAGGCGGCTCAGCCCAGCACGCGCAAGGGGTTGCGCGCGCTGGCGGGCAGCGACTTCCGGTAGGCGAAGCTCAATCCCCAGATCGTTGCGCAGGCGTAAAGCGACGTACCGGCAGCGAGCGGAAAAGATCCGCAGAGCGCCAGCCGTGGCGATGCGAGCAGGAACGCGGCCACGATGAGTCCGACGCCAATATTGTAGAGGGCGAAAACGAATCGATGCACCCGCGGAACGGACAGCTCCGCGATCGTGACCGCGGGCCAATCCCGCGCGAACCGCACGCGGCTTACGAATCCCGGGAAAAGCTGCGATGACATCCCGATGATGAAGTTGATAATCCAGCCGAGCAGTGCGGCCGCGCCGAGCGCGCCGGTCAATGCCGCGCCATCACCCGGCCAACCGCCGTTCCACGCTGCCGCCACGCCAAGCGCTATCGTAACCACAAGCCATGCCGCTCCCGCCTGGGCGTGCCGCAATCCCCAATCGATTTTCAACCGCCGCGACCGAATCAGGTGCAGCAGCACGAGCAGGTAAGCGATCAGCGAGAGGCCGGCCGCCGCGCCCCACAGAGCCGCGCCGGCGCCGCCGAAAAGCAAAGTCGTTCCCAGCCCGGCAACCGAGAGCGCCAGCGCCCAGATTTGCCACAGCGCAGCGCGCGGCAGTTTTGCGGTCGGGAGCACGAAGGCCGGGATGAATCGATATGACGCGGCGCAGATCGTCAGCGTTACCCAGCCGATCGCGGCAAACGCCACGTGCGCATCAAGCATTCGCAGCAGGCCGGTCCATACGAAGCCGTAAGTCTCCCCGAGCCCCATCAGGAGACCAAGCGTGGCCGCGCATAGCAGGTAGCAGATTGAGAGGAACATCCCGGTTTCGGCTACTCCCTTGCCCAATTCCGGCCACAGGATCGGCAACAGGCAGAGCGCGAAACCCACAATGGACAGCAGGACGACCGCCGCCGACCACCAAAGGCCGCCCCACTCGCCGATCGCAAAGTGGGCAATCATTCCGATCGCGCCAACCGCGAAGAGCGCCAGTTGCGGATAAGCGAGCCGTGGAAATCGAATCGGGCGATGGACCAATGCGGGCACATAACGATACATCACGCCCATCATCACGGCCGTGATCACACCCAGCGTCAGCGTGTGCACGAGCGCCAGCACCGTCGGCTGAAAGAAGAATCGAACCGCGGCCGGCATCACCGCCGGCGCGGCGATACCTGCACCGGCCAGAGACAATACGCCAATCGCAAAAAAGTAGATTGGCAGCCGTACCAGTGATGGCGGAATTACCTGCGCATAGGGGGATCGATCATGCTCGGAAGGATCGACCCTTTCCGCCGCGCCGGGATGTGATGGCTCCATCACGCGAATGCTTATGCCGGCCGATGACTCTTCTATCGCTTACGTCGTGGCCAGCGGCCGGCTGATCTTTCGCGCGCCGCGCTTGCGAGGGCTCGCGGGAGCCAGCAGGCGGCGCGCCAGATGCCTGCGGCGCTCGAGAATGTCCGCGAGAGTGTAACGGTTGAGCACCTCGATGAACGCCCGGAAGGCTTCATCGAGCATGCCGGGCAATATGCATGCGCCGGCGATCGCGCACCAATGGCCGGGCCGAAAGCACTCGACCGGCTTGAATGGTCCTTCCATATACCCGACCACCGCGCCGATGACGATTTCCTTCGGATCCTTCGCGAGCGTGAGTCCCCCGCCCCTGCCTCGATAGGTCCGTACGAATCCGCCCTGCGCGAGCCCGTGCACCACCTTCATCAGATGGTTCTCGGAAATCCCGTAATGGTCCGCGATTTCGGATATCAGGCACAACTTGTTTTCGTGCAGGCCCGCGTAAACCAGAACTCTCAGCGCGTAATCCGTATAGTACGTCAGTTCCATTCGGACCTCCGCGGCTCATTCGTCTCCTGGCTTCCGATGCGTGTCATTCGTTCAAGCACCTCCCGCAGCACCACCGCCTGGTTGTGGGTTTCATCTTTGGCTCCGAACACGAGGGTAAGAGTGCCTTTCTCCGCGATCTCGGCCAACTCCTTCAGCATGCGCCGCATCTCCGCCGACCTAAGCTCCGCACGGTAGCGCTTGCGAAACTCCTCCCATCGCGCGGGATCGTGACCGAAGAACTCGCGAAGCCGATCGCTCGGTCCGAGCTCTTTCATCCATTGGCGCACTCGCACTGCCTCTTTCGTCATCCCGCGCGGCCACACGCGATCGACCAGCACCCGCACTCCGTCGCCGGCGGACGGCGGTTCATAAACGCGCTTTAACTTTATCATGGCCGCCGTCTTCCATCTCGTCTCGCCGCGCAGCCGGCGTCGCGGGCCCGGCGGGCGCGGCAGTGTGAACGATCCCCGCAAGCGCCCGCATCGATTCAACCATCCGCCCGCGCCCGCGAGACCTCGCGCGCGGCTTGCGTTCTTTCCTCTAAAGATGTATTTATAATGCCGCAAATCGAGAGGCAAGCGAACTCTCCGCAGCCGAAGCATCGAGAAAAACCGCATCACCAGCACCGGCGCAGGTTCCAAGGAGAGCGCCCGCCCCTTGGCCAGGTTCAAAAGATGTACGGCCAGTACCATTATCGCGGCGAAGCCCGGACTGGCGCCGCCATCCGCCAACCGCGCTCGCATAAACCGTGAATCGGAGGAGAATCGCGATGAATTCGGAAATCGAGATCGAAGTCACGGACCTTTCCGCGCCCGACCAGCGCGAGAGGGTTTTCTCCGCCGTTGAGCGGCTTCCCGCGGGGCAAACGCTGGAACTTCTCCTGAGAGCCGGCGCAGGAGCGCCGCGCCTGCTCGCCGGGCTTCACGAACGCTACGGACAGTCCTTCGATTGGTTTCCGGTAAACAACACCGCCGACGGGCTGCGGGCGCTAATCGCCAAACGCACCGCCGAGCCGCGTTCGATCACCGGCTTCCTGGGCGCGGACCATCATCGGTTGAACGAGTACTGGGATGAGTTCCTGCGGGCGGCGGCCGCCTGCGAGGTCGACTACGATGCCTTGTTTACCAGGCGTGAGGGCCAACGATTTTCGGCCACCGACCGCCTTTCGCAATTCATCTTCGGGCTGCGCCGTCACATCCGGATGGAAGAGGATTGCCTGTTCCCGCTCTTCGAGGGCCGATCGCACATTCCCGCGGGTTCCGGACCGACGGCTGTGATGCGCGCAGAGCATCAGGAGATCCAGGCAATCCTGGGCACGATGGAAACGCTTCTCCGCGCAGGTGACTGCGCGACGGTCGTCCAGACCATCGAGGGTCTACCGGTGCACCCCTCCGCCCTGATGCAGAGCCATGACGCGAAGGAGGAGGGCGTGCTGTACCCAATGGCGGACCGTCTATTTTCGCAAGCGGACAAGGACACACTCTGCATGCGGATGCAGGCTCTCTGAGTGAGCGCGGACCTCGAGCAGGCCCCCTTCGCTCTCGGACGGCAATAGCAAGTATCCGAAAGGCGCGAGCGCAATATGAGGTACACCGAGGATCCACTATTTTGGCGAGCGGGAGCGATTGCCACAACGTTGTTCATGTCGGTGGTGCTGGCGGCGCTGACAATCGATACCCTGAGGCAAATAACGCCCGGCGGCGCGCGGGTACCGTCCTACGATGTCATCAATAGTTCCATCAGTTACGAATACTCACCCGACCGCGGCGAGTACGTGCCCGCGATTGGCGGAGAGGAGTTGCTATTCGGCCATCGATACACTGCCGGCGAGGCGGCCCGGCTGATAGCGAAGGGCAAGCTGGTCATACAGAGCCGAGCGTGTATCGACTGCCACACGTTCTTTGGCAACGGCGCGTACTACGCTCCCGATCTGACTCGCGCCTGGCTTGATCCTGTATGGGCGCGGTATGCCGGTCCGAAACGCGCCGATCGGATGGCCAAGTTCCTGATGGATCCGTTCCGGCTCGGAGCCAGGCCGATGCCGAACCTGAATGTTCAGCGCGATGAGGCCGAGGCGGCGGTTGCGTATCTGAAATGGATGTCGGCGGTGGACACCAACGGATTCCCGGACCGGTTCGGCGCCCCCGGCGTCCAATAGGAGGGACCAAATGTATCGATCTCAGCGGCTCGGGCTGAAATACCTCGGGGCGTCGGTCATCATGTTCGGCGCGATGATCGCCTTCGGCGTACTCTCATCGATTTACTATATCCAGCCCGGCTTTCTGGTGAATATCTTCAACTTCAATAGCGCGAAGATTATCCACATCGATGGGCTCGTGATCTGGCTGCTGATGGGATTCATCGGATCGGTGTATTGGTTTGTCCCGCAGGAGCTGGAGCGCGAGGTCGATGGCATCGGACTGGCGGAGCTGCTGTTCTGGGTATTTTGCGCGGCGGTTGCGATTGTCGTGTTGGTACTCATTTTTGTCCAGTATGGCGGAGCCAGCCAATGGTCGATGTGGTTCATCAACCAGGGACGCAAGTACGTCGAGGCGCCCCGCTGGGCCGCAATAGGCATTGTGGTGGTTGCCGGCGTGTTTGCCTACAACGTCATTGGAACCGCGGTTAAGGCCGGAAAGACCACCGGAATTCTGACGGTCCTGATTGCCGACCTCATTCCGCTACTCGTCCTCTATCTCGACGCCTTTCCACAATTGACCAACATGTCGCAGGACCTCTTCTGGTGGTGGTGGCTGGTCCATCTATGGGTCGAAGCGACCTGGGAAGTCCTTATCGGCTGCATCATGGCGTGGACGCTGATCCACATGGTCGGCGCATCGCGCCGCGTCGTCGAGAGCTGGCTTTACGTGCAGGTGGCGCTGGTGTTGGGCACCGGGATCCTGGGTCTCGGCCATCATTACTTCTGGATCGGCACGCCGCGTTACTGGTTCGCGATCGGCGGAGTGTTTTCGGCGTTTGAGCCGCTGCCGCTGCTGGGGATGGTGGTTCATGCGGTGTACGACGCGGGAAGCCGCCACCTGCAGGCGGCCAATCGTCCGGCCTTCTATTGGACGCTGGCCGAGGCGTTCGGCAATTTCCTGGGCGCGGGCGTGTTCGGCTTCATGATGACGCTGCCTCAGATCAATATGTACTCGCACGGCACGCAGTGGACCGCATCGCATGGGCATTTCGCATTCTGGGGCGCGTACGGGTGCGGAGTAATCGCAGTGTTGTACCTCGCGCTGGAAAAGAGCCGCGGATGCGACGGGATCGATGGCCGCGCATGGAAGTGGTCATTCGCGCTGCTCAACCTCGGAATACTCGGAATGGCGGGCGCGCTGCTCGTGGCCGGAATCGATCAGGCCTTCTTCGAGCGCGCGGTCGGCGGCTCGACCTGGAACGCGTACCTGTCGATGCAGGGGCGGCCGTGGTTCATCGAGAGCATGTGGGCGCGATTCGTCTTCGGACTGGTTTTCGCGAGCGGATACGCGATGCTCGTTTACGATCTGCTGGCAATCGGCAAGTCGCAAAGAGGCGCTATCCCGCAGCCGATAGCGACAGCCGGATCATGACGCCGCGCGCGATGGTTGAAACCGCGCTGCTGCTCGGCGCATTCGTCGCCACTGCGGGTGTGTATGGTCTCCTGTATTGCCTCTGGCGCCTGAGGAACGGACGAGGTCTGAAGATCGGTAGCTATTTGAGTTACACAGCGTCAGCGGTGATCGCCGCGATAGTGGTCGCGCTGACGCCGCTGCACGCCGGATGGAAAGTGCTCATCGCGGCCAGCACGGTTGGTTACCTGGTGATCCCGCCGTTCACCTGGCGCTATCTGACTCGGCTTCATCGATGGGAGAGGAAATCTCATGATCCAGGATTTGCTAAGCACGCTGATCGCCATCTCGCTCATTTGTTTCGCCGTGCTTGATGTCGGGATGCTCGAAGCGCATCGCGGGATCGTGGCGCTGTGCGGTGTTGCGCTCGTCGCGCTCGGATTTTGGGCCAACCGCATCGATTACCTCAAATGGCCGGGCGTCGCAGTTGTGATCGCCGGCATCGCCATCCTGCTCCTGATCGTGTCAGGTCTGGCTGCCAGTTCGACGGAGTGGGTCTTCTGGGTCGTATTTTGGAGCGCCAATACCGCCGGCGTGCTCTCGCTCTGGTCGCTGCTCTATCGGGGTCCGAAGGGCCCGATTCGCGAATAATCCTGGCCCTCGCGACCGCGACCGCGAGGGTTGCGCGCCGCGGTCCATTCTACCGTCGCCCTCTCAAATTCGATCGCTCGGACTCGGAACAAGCGCGCTTGACGCCGGGGCTGATCCCGTCGATCAGTGTCTGAGTCAGGAGGATCTGCGATGGAATTCGCGCCGCGAAAGGGGATGACCGAGGCCGAGATAGACGAGCTGGTCGCCCGGGTTCTGGAGCTGGCCACGCTCGAGGAGAAAGTGGCGATGATGTCCGGCCACGGCTTCTTCGCCCTGATGCAGGAGAGCAGGGACCGCTGGGGCGCGGATCCATACCGCGCCGGCGGAGGTTGCGAGCGGCTGGGAGTTCCGGCGCTCTACTTCACCGACGGGCCGCGCGGCGTCGTGCGCGGCGCGTCCACCTGCTTCCCCTGCACGATGGCGCGCGGGGCAACCTTCGATCCCGCCCTGGAGCGCCGCGTCGGCGAGGTGATGGGCATCGAGGGGAGGGCGCAGGGCTGCACGTTCTCCGGCGCGGTGTGCGTGAATCTGCTTCGCCATCCGGCCTGGGGCCGCGCGCAGGAAACCTACGGCGAGGATCCTTATCATCTCGGCGAGATGGGGGCGTCGCTCGCGATCGGAATTCAGACCCACAACGTGATCGCGACGGCCAAGCACTTCGCGCTGAATTCGATCGAGAATGCGCGGTTTCGGGTCGATGTAAAAGTCGATCCGCGCACCCTGCGCGAGGTTTATCTGCCACACTTCAAGCGAATCATCGACGCCGGGTGCGCCTCGGTGATGTCCGCGTACAACAAGGTCAACGGGGAATACTGCGGGCAAAATCGGGAACTGCTGACGGACATCCTGCGCGGCGAATGGGGATTCGAGGGCTTCGTGCATTCCGACTGGCTACTCGGTGTGTATCATGCGTACGGCGCCGCGGCCGGGCTCGATATCGAAAATCCCGAGCCTGTCCATTTTGGTTATGAACTGATCCAGGCAGTGCAGTCGGGAGCGATCGAGCCGCAGGTAATCGACACCGCCTGCCGCCGCATCCTGACCATGACCTATCGTTTCGCGACCGCCGAGGATCCGTTCGAGGCCTACCCGCAGGAGCTGGTCGCATCTTCGGCTCATCGCGCGCTCGCGGCGGAAGTCGCGGAGAAGTCGGCGGTCTTGCTCAAGAACGATGGCGTGCTGCCGCTGAGCCGGACCTCAGTCCGGCGCCTCGCGCTGGCCGGCCGGCTCGCGCTGCTCGAGAACACCGGTGACAACGGATCGAGCCGCGTGCGTCCGCCTTATGTGATCACGTCATTTCAAGGCCTCAAGGAGTACCTCGGCGATGCTGCCATCGTTTTCGCGGGCGACGAGAGCGATCGGGCCGCCGCCGCCAGCGCAGCCGTATCGGCGGATGCCGCCGTCGTGGTGGTCGGGTACACCGCCGCCGATGAGGGCGAGTTCATTCCCGGCGACGCCGCGCTCGACGAAACGCTCTCGGCTGCTCTTGGCCCGGGCCGGCGCACCGTGGGCGACCGGGATAATCTCGGGCTTCCGGCGGGCCAGGCCGAGTTGATTCGCGCGGTTGCGGCCGCCAACCGATCGACCGTGGTCGTCGTGGTCGCGGGCTCCGCGGTCATGATGGGCGAGTGGATCGCCGGCGCTCGCGCGGTGCTCCAGACGTTTTACTCAGGGATGGAAGGCGGTCGCGCGCTCGCCCGGCTGCTGTTTGGCGAGGTCTCTCCTTCCGGGAAACTGCCGTTCACCGTGCCCGCATCGCCCGCGGACCTGCCGTTCTTCGACAAGGAAGCAGACACGATCGAGTATGGGCCGTATCACGGTTACACACTGGCGGATCAGTCCGGCCACGAGCCGGCATTCGCGTTCGGATACGGGCTGTCCTACTCGCGCTTCGCGTATCGCGCGCTCAGGGCGCGGCGTACCCGCGATGGCATCGAGGTGCACGTCTCGGTGCGCAATATCGGCGCGGTCGCGGCGGACGAGGTTGCTCAGATCTACGTCGGATTTCCCGGGCAAATCGTCGAGCGCCCAAAGAAGTTGCTGCGCGGGTTCAAACGCGTCGGACTCGGGCCGGGCGAGACCAAATCTCTTCGCTTCGAGGTCCCGTTCGATACGCTGAAATGGTACGACGCCCGAACCGCGACCTGGCGCATGGAGGCAGGCACGCACACCGTCTATGCGGGCGGCTCATCGCGCGACCAGGACCTGCTCCGCTGCGCCGTCGTGCTGTAGAGACTACCCGGGACCCGCGCGCGCCGGCAGGCCCGCCGCATTAGCGCGACCGCTCTCCGCGATCGTCCGATCGCAATCCTCGATGCGCGTTTGCTTGACAGCGCGCCAGCCCTGACGCAGACTCCCCTTCGCGCCGCGACCCATCGGGGCGCATGATGCGCGCCGGCGACAAGCCGCGCGCGACATCATGGCAGCGGCCGGGGCGGGCGTCGGCGCAGCAGTCGCAGTCGCCACCGGCACCGCTCGCAGAGTTATCCCAAGAACCCTCCGCAGTTCCGGCCCGATTACGTCATGCGTTCGATGACGGAGTTGCTCGAGCTTCTCGAAACCTTCAGCACAGGGAAGATTATCCAGTGAGCAAAGACAACGGGGAATACAGGGAATCGCCCAAGGCGCTCGACGGCATCCACGTCGTGGAGCTGCCGTGCCTGGATACCATTCCGTTCATGGCAGGCGCGATGGCGGCGAAGTTGTTCGCCGACTTCGGCGCGGAAGTGATCAAAGTGGAACCGCCGGGCGCGGGAGCGAAGGAGCGCCAGCTCGGACCGTTTCGCGACGGGCGGCCCGATCCCGAGACGAGCGGACTTCATCTTTTTCTCAACACCAACAAGCAAAGCGTGACCCTCGACCTCGAAAGTCCGCGCGACCGGGAACTCCTTTTCCCTCTGCTCGAATCAGCCGACATCGTATTCAACCCGAACCTGCCCGCGCTCAACGTGCGCCTCGGCATCGGCTGGCGGAGGCTCGTGGAGCGCTTCCCGAAACTGGTCGCGGTCTCGGTGACGTATTTTGGCGCGGAATCTGCCTATCGAAACTTTCGCGGCGGAGATCTCGTCGCGACGCACATGAGCGGAGTCGGCTGGGGCACGCCGTGGAACCAGGTGACCGACCTCGCCAACGAGCCGCCGCTCAAGATGGGCGGCCGGCAATCGGACTACCTGTGCGCGTACACCGCGGCCGCATCCGCGATGATCGCACTGTTCCATCGCGATGCGACCGGCGCCGGCCAGCACGTGGACGTGAGCCAGTGGCTGTCGATGGTCAACATGATGCGGGCGGCGATGGGAATTTATTCGCACGAATCTCCCGGCAACCCGATATACGACCGCGTCGCCAAGCGCATCAAGCGCGGATCGCCGTGGGTCTATCCGTGCAAGGACGGATGGGTGACTTTCGCTGCCGGCGGCGATCGATTCTGGAACGCATGGAAGCTGCTGATGGGAAATCCTGCGTGGATGAACCAGGAGATTTTCAGCACTCCCACCCTGCGCACCGATAACGTCGAGCAAATCGAGGCGAAGATACGGGACTGGCTGCCCGCGCTCACCCGCCAGGAGGCGTTCGAGAAGGCGCAGGGACATCACATCCCATGCTTCCCGGTCTATTCGCCGGCGGAGGTCGCGGCCAACCCGCAATACGCGGCGCGGCACTTCTTCGTCGAGCACGATCATCCCGTCGCAGGCAAGGTCACGATGCCCGGCGCGCCCTGCAAGTTCAGCGGCACGCCATCGCGAGTGAGGCGTGGCGCTCCGCGGCTCGGCGAACATAATCGTGAGCTGCTGGGCGAGCAATCCAAACGCGCCGGCATCAGCGCGCGTGCGCAGGAGCCGGGTCATTCGAGCAAGAAGTTGCCGCTCAGCGGAGTCAGGATCATCGACTTCGGATGGATTTTCGCGGTGCCGCACGCGACTGCGTGGCTGGGCGCGATGGGCGCCGACGTAGTACGAATCGAAACCTCCCGCGCTCCCGATATGATCCGCAGATCAACCTCCGCCGATGGCCAGGTCCTGTTCAACCGAAGCGGCGTCTTCAACGTGGTCAACTTCTCGCGCCGGAGCATCGCGCTCGATTTGACCAAGCCCCAAGGGCGGGAAGTCGCACGCCGGCTCGTGAAGCTCGGCGACGTGGTGTCGGAAAACTTCACCGTCGGGAACATGCGCAAATACGGGCTCGGTTACGATGATTTGAGGAAGATCAAACCCGACATCATCATGCTCTCCTGCACGCCGCTCGGGCAGGACGGCCCTTATGCGCGAACCGTCGGATGGGGCCCGACGACGCAGGCGTTCGCCGGCCTGTGCCATCTGACCGGTTACCCGGGCGGGGGTCCGTCCGGAATCGCCGCGGCGTGGCCCGATTTCGCGGTGAGCGTCGGAATCGTGTATTTCATCCTGACCGCGCTTCATCACCGCAACCGCACCGGCCAGGGCCAACACCTCGACGTCTCGATGGCCGAGATGGTCACCTCGATGATTCCCGAGGCGATGATGGACTACTTCATGACCGGGCGCGATGAGGGCCCCAAGGGGAATCGCGATGACTCGATGGCGCCGCACGGGGCGTTTCCAGTCAGCGGCGATGACGAGTGGGTCGCAATCGCGATTGCGGCCGACGATGAGTTCGCGGCGCTTTGCGAGGTGCTCGGAGCCGCGCCGCTCGCGGCGGACCCGAAGTTCGCGCGGGTTGCGGACCGGCTTCGCAACGTCGATCTGCTCGAACGCGAGGTTGCGGCGCGCACCCGCAGGTTCGGGCGCGAGGAACTCGTCGCGCGCCTGCGCGAGCGCGGCCTGTCTGCGGGGCCCGTGTATAACATCGAAGGTCTGCTGCACGATGAGGTGTTCGCAAATTCCGGGATGCTCGTGAAGCTCAACCATCGCGTGGCGGGCGAGCGAACCATCCCCGTGCTTCCCCCGCGATTCAGCGCAATCGAGCCACGATATTGGGGCGCGCCCACGACGGGAGAGCAGACCGACCAAGTGCTGACCGAGCTGCTCGGCCTTGGGCCCGATGAGATCGCGAAGCTCCACGAGGAGCACGTGCTCGTCTAGCAGGATGTTGAGAGGAGCGAGATCCTCGCAGTTCGGCCGCCCCACATCAGGCCTTCAGCAAGGACGGTTATTGTGCAGCGACCGCTGCAACACACTGAGCAGTCTGCGAGCAGTCGTTTGTGGACGTGGCTCCTGTATCATCAATGACCGTTATAATTGCGCCAGGAATAGCAGCCAGGCAGTCGTTCTGATTCGCGTATGTGCCATCGGGTATCCACGTACTGTCCGGCTCGCCACACGAATTGCCGCAGGCGCATCCCGAGCCTGCCACAACGGCGCTGGGCGGAACTACCAGGCTGTAAACTGTCGTGCTCTGCGCGACGCAGTCAGCCGAGGCACCCAGAGCTATCAGGATTGCCAGGACTACTACTCTCTTCATTTTGGCTTCTCCATAGGAGATTGACCACTACCGGCTCGCTGAGGCGCTTTATTTCAGCGGAACGAAGGAGGAGCGAATTTCATCTTGCGGGGAATCGTAAGCCCGTTCTTTGCATACATCGCGACGCCATAGTCCGGGTCGTTGACCAGCTTCTCAAGAAGTTTCCGCGTCTCGGGTGTGCCGATTTGGATAAGTAGAATAGTGCCAAATTCCCGTTCTAATCGGTCTTTACTCTCCGTCAGGCGAATAGCCTGGTCGAGGCCAGCGTCTGCGGAGATACCGAGAAATCGCGTGATCGCCGAGGCTTCCGCTTCCAAACATTCCTTGTCGCTCAGTGCGTACCCCTCTTGATTAGGAATCGGCCCAAGAGTTGGAATGATTCTCTTCACCAGGTCGAGCCTTTGTCGGTAGAAATCCTTGAACTGGTCGCTCACATTTGTGTAGCCGTTACCCGTCCAGGCATAGATCGCAGTCCAATTTGCCGCACAACGTTGTTCCAGCGAACCCAGGCCATAAGAGAGCAAGATTTCGAGGTGACCGTCGTGATTCAGGTCCCGGATTTGGGCGGCTACATCGCTGCCCGACCCGATCTCTCCACCCTGACCGCATGATTCGAAGCCTGCGCTCGTCTTGTCTATAATCGTGATCCCTCTGCAAGAGGGCCTATCTGTCACACCGATACCTGCCACAAGAGAGTACATCCCGTTATGTCGAAGATCGGCGAACGTGAAGGAGCAAACGTAGGTTCCATCCTTGTCTCCCATTATTGAAAACCCAGTTTCGGCGAGTTCAAGAGAGCGAATCAGGTTTTCTACCAGCTTCTTGGGCGGCGGATTTCGACCCAGGTTCGGCGACGCAGTAGTGGACCAATCATAGGAAGCGAGCTTCGCCCGCGGCGCGGCCGGACCCGATGCAAATGACAACCTATTGCTGCACACAAGGACGAGTAACGCTGACAGGATTGCGAATCGCAATTTACTACTCTTCATATGGCGCCTCTGTGGTCGCTGCGAGTTTGGAAGGTCTTTGCGTAGGCTGTGCGGTATCACTACCAGTCTCTCAGTGTCAACGCACGGCTAAGTGCGAGGACCGCGCTTCTCTCAAGATCCTTCGAGGCAATCACGCGGCGCGCCTACGACGGGGGAGCAGACCGACGAACTGCTGACCGAGCTGCTCGGCCTTGCGCCCGACGAGATCGCGAAGCTCCACGAGGAGCACGTGCTGGTTTAGCCGGCCGGCCGTTTCGCGGTACTTGAACGATCGCGGTCCCTCCCGCTTGCATCTCTCGCTCGACGAACGGACGCGGGAGAGTCGGGCGGGTCGGGCATCCGCGCCGATGCGGGATTCTTGCGATCCCGTTCATTCTGACGGCGCCGGCTCAAATCGGGTTCTCATTCATTGAAATTTGAGCGAGCAGGCGGGTGATAAATCACCGCCTGCTCCCCCCTCTCTTATCTCCCCCGGAACAGACCGGGGGAGAAGATGAAGGAAAAAAGCCATCTCTTACGCAGGATGTTGGGACTGCAGCGCGGCCGAACTGCGCGGATTTCGCTTTTCTCAACATCCTGCTAGAGGCTTGGAGAGGAAGTTCATCTCTTCTGATGGAAGGGCCGGCTTCGGGGGCAGGCGGAAATCGGGAATCGAAATCGAGGAGGAAATCGTGATGGCTCAGAAGTGGCACGCAAAGGGAGATTATTTCGAGACCTGCAATTGCCAGACTCTATGCCCCTGCATCTTCATGAGTCCCCCAACCGAGGGAAACTGCACGGTGCTTGTCGGATGGCACATCGAATCCGGCAAATTCGGCGACGCCTCCCTGGACGGGCTGAATGTCGCCGCGCTCTTTCATACGCCCGGACCCATGCACCATGGGAACTGGAGCGCCGCCTTGTATATCGATTCGCGCGCCTCGGCCCAGCAGAGTGATGCGCTCACGCAGATTTTCACGGGACAGGCGGGCGGGGTGCCCGGCGGAATCCGTCCGCTGATTACGAAAATGCTCGGGGTGAAGACCGCTGAAATCGCCTACCACGCAACCGGCCGAACCCGCCACATGACGATTCGCGATGTCGGCGAGTCGGAGATCGAAGCATTGCAGGGCGCCGACGGCGGGAATGTCACGATCAGCAATCACCCGCTCGGAATCTCGCCCGGCCATCCGAGCGTGGTCTCGCGCTCGAAACAGCTCAAGTTTCGCGACCACGGCTACTCGCTCGATCTCAGCGGTAGAACCGGGCAGTTTTCTCCCTTCACTTACGAAGGCTGAGCCGTGAGCATCTTCGCGCGCGCCGGCTCCCGTCAGGCGGCGGCGCGCCCCGCGAGCGCCGAGCAGGATGCGGGCGCGAATCCATCCCGCTCGCACGAGGCTTCTGCGCCTCGTGCTGACGCGCCGCCACCGCTCCCTTCGCGCGAGCGGGTAATCGTATGGGGCGGAATCGCGGCCGTGACGGCTATCTCGTGGCTGGTGCTCGCGCGGATGCCGATGCCGCCGTCGGGCATGAACGGCGGCGCAATGGGCGATATGGCGGCGGCGATGGATGCTTGCGGCGCCGCGTGGTCGCTTCGCGATGCCTGGCTCGTGCTTGCGATGTGGTCGGTGATGATGGCGGCGATGATGCTGCCGAGCGCGATCCCGATGATCGAGATGTATGCGCGAATGGCGCGCGGCCGCGCCGCCGGGCAGGGCGGTAGCGCGTGGCTCCTCGTGGCCGGGTATCTGATCGCATGGACCGGCTTCGCCGCCGCCATCACCGCGGTGCAGTATCCGCTGGAACGCACCCGGATCATCGGTGACGCGATGCGGATGACGCCCGCCGCCGGCGGCCTGCTCCTGATCGCGACGGGGATCTTTCAGTTCACCCCGCTCAAGCAGGCATGCCTGACGCAGTGCCGCTCACCGCTGGGCTTCTTTCTGACGAGCTGGCGATCGGGCGCAGGCGGCGCGCTCGCGATGGGCCTTCATCATGGCGCGTTCTGCATCGGATGTTGCTGGCTGCTGATGGCGCTGATGTTCGTAGCGGGCGCCATGAACCTCGTGTGGGCGGGGGCGCTGACGATCTTTGTATTGCTCGAGAAGGCGACGCCCTGGGGCGGCGCGATTTCCCGCGTGTCCGGCGCATTGATGGTGGCGTCGGGGATTGCGCTCTCTGCTCTCGGCTGATCCGGCGCAAGAGCCGATGCTGCGCGGCTAATCTTCTCGCTTATTTCTGCGGTGGGTACTCCAAGTGCTGCGGGAGTGCGCCGGCGATTTCCTCCCACGGCGCCTTCGAGCCGGTGAAGATGTGATAAGCGGGACGCACGCCGGGATCATCGTCTAGCGAGCCGGCCGGGACCAGCACCGCGTTTAGCGCCTCGACCTCGCGAGGAACCGGGCTGCCGCAGATTCGGCAGAACCAGTTTCCGAATCGCCGCGTGTTCGGCATCCGATACTTGCTCACCTGGTCCTGCCCTCGTATCCATCGAAAGTCCGCCGGTTGCACGAAAATGTTCGCCGCGAACGCCGAGCCTCGCGATTTCCGGCATCGCGAGCAGTGACAGTAGCGGAACTCCTGCGGCCGGTCCGCCTCGAACGCCACCGCGCCGCACAGACAGCTTCCTCTGAACATGGCGAACGCCTCCTGATTGCTCAAAGGCTAGGTCGCTCGGCGCGGAGACGCAAAGCACCGTCGACAACGGTGCGCGTCCGCGACCGCGTCCCGCGCCGCGGGCTTCCCTACTTCTTCGGCGCGATCTGATTAATTGGACTGGACTAGCAGGCTGTGACCTATCACCAACCTGCTAGATCATTACTTCGGTTACTTGCCCTTGCCCTTGAGACCGACGTTCTGACTGAAGCTCGGCTCGAGGTTGTCTTCTATCGTCATCGTGCCGCTGTACGGTGTGGCGGCGGTCGGCGCGAAGGTCACTGAGACCTGACACGTTGCCCCCGGGGCCAGGTCGTCATCGTTGCAGGCTTGCGTCAAGCTGAACGGGCTCTCTACGCCGGACTCCATCTCGATCAGAATCGGGAGCGGCTTGATCTTCTTCGTGATCTTGCCAGAGTTCTTGATCGTGACGGACTTGGTCTTGCTCGCGCCAACCGCGACGGTGCCGAAGTTGAGAGACGCGGGCGACACCTTGAGCTTGCCGGTGACCGGCGTCGGTGTCGCGGTCGGCGTCGGCGTGATCGTCGGCGTCGCAGTTGTGGTTGCCGTGGCAGTGGCTGTCGCCGTAGTCGTTGCGGTCGCCGTGACGGTTGCGGTTGCCGTCGCGGTGGCGGTCGCAGTCGGAGTTGCGGTGAGAGTTGCCGTGGACGTCGCAGTCGCACTGGCCGTCGCGGTCGCCGTGGCGGACGCAGTTGCGGTTGCGGTGGTCGAAGCGGTCGCAGTTGCGGTTGCGGTCGGGGTGGCCGTGCGAGTCGAAGTGGCCGTAGCCGTTCCCGTCGCACTCGCGGTTGCCGTCGCAGTCGGGGTCGCGGTCCGAGTTGGAGTCCCCGACGCCGTCGCGGTGGGGGTGGGAGTAGGTGGAATTAACAGCGGCTGGCTATATAGCAGGACGCGGTTGTTGCTGGAATCGGCAACCAGCAGATCGCCGGCGGCATCGAGGGCGACCCCCTGAGGGGCGCACAGGGTGGCGGCGGAGGGAACGGAGCCGCCCAGATTGCAGCTGTAGCTGCCAAAATCGTCGGCCTGGCCGAACACCAGGTTGGCGGTGGTGCC
>Ga0187771_10000154_pt1 | contig 36271 bp, 49 predicted proteins | sample 0116_SJ02_MP15_1_FD_133139 | JGI IMG/M metagenome (GOLD analysis project Ga0187771, IMG submission 133139) | Tropical peat soil microbial communities from peatlands in Department of Meta, Colombia - 0116_SJ02_MP15_10_MG | ecosystem: Environmental > Terrestrial > Soil > Wetlands > Peat | place...
ATACACGAATTGTTCCATGTCGCCTGTTTTCATTCTTGTGCCTATGTGTATTCCAGCTGATAGAAGCGTGTCACGCGGTAGCAGTAGCACTTCTTCCGGTGGTGCAGTCTCGGCGGGCGGCGTTTCAACGGGGTTTTCGGGTTGTGTCTCTTCTTCGGCGGGTTCGTTTACCTCATCATCGTCTTCTCTGCCGGTCTTTTCATCTTCTGACAATTTCTTTTCCTCGCTAGAGCTCTAGGTCTGCCATCGAGGCCCTATCTCCCAGGAACTCTTCTATTCTTAGCAGCTCGTTTATTTTTGCGATCCGTGCTCCTTCAACTATTCCTGTCTTTATTAGTGGACATTTGAAGGCGACTGCCAAGTGGGCGATGTGCCAGTCGCACGTGTCTCCTGAGCGATGCGACATTACGGGGACGTATCCGTTTCTGGTTGCCATCTCGACCGTTTCCAAAGCGTCTGTGAGCGTACCGATCTGATTGACTTTTATAATTATTGCGTTTGCCGCCTGTGCCCTTATGCCTCGGCTTAGCCTCTCACAGTTCGTGGTGAAGAGGTCGTCGCCGCATACGAGGCAGTCTTTGGTTTTCTTGGTGAGTTCTCGGAAGCTTTCGAAGTCTTCTTCGTTAAAGGGGTCTTCGACGTAGGCGAGATGATACTTGCCGATCAGGTCTAGGACGAAGTCCAGCTGCTCGCCAGGGTCTCGTTTCGTCTTCTCTCTTCCGTAGATGTATCTCCTCTGTTTGCTGTCCCAGAGGGAGGAGGCGGCAATGTCTAGGCCCATTTGACACTCGAAGCCCTCTTCGCGGCTCACTTCCTCGCACGCGTTCGCCAAGATCTCAAGAGCCTGCGAATTTCCGATGTTTGCGACCCAGGCGCCTTCGTCGCTTCTTCCGTTGTTGAACAGTCTGTCTTTTTTCCTGAGGTCATCGCCTACTCTTCTGTGAATTTCCACGTTGGCCGTTGCAGCCTCCGTGAATGATTCTGCTCCGTGTGAAATGACCAAGAATTCCTGTATGTCAGGGGACTTCCCTAGCGTGTGCTGCCCTCCGCTTATCACGTTCCCGAGTGGATATGGAAGTTCGTGGGCCACTGCTCCTCCTAGGTATTGAAATAGGAGATAACCGCACGAGTTTGCGGCCGCTTCGGCGTTGGCCACCGAGATAGCGAATGCACTGTTTCCCCCGATGACCTTGAAGTCCTTTGATCCGTCAGCCTCGTGCAACGTTCTGTCGATTTCCTCCTGAAAATTGGCGTTTAAGCCGACGAGCTCGGGGGCCACGAGTTCTTCGATCTTCTTCAATGCTTGATCGATTCCGCCCGACGGATAATATGTAACTTCGTTTTTTCCGCGGCTCTTCCCGGCTGGTGCGGAGGCTCTTCCGAAGCCTGAAGTCGTCACTACGTCGACCTCGACTGTTTCCTCTCCTCGGCTGTTGAAGACTTTTCTTGCTATGAGGTCCTCGATGATGGATGACATGTTTTTCCTTTCTCGCTTGCTAACTGAAGCTCCTTGCCTCTTTTCGTTTTTCAGCTTCTTCGTAGAACCGTAGCACTTCGTCTACGATCTCTACGTGTGACAGCAACATGCGCCTGCAGCAGTACCGTTTTACTCCGAGGTCGTCGAGCACGTCTCCGGCGTTCTCCCCGTTTTTTACTCTGCGTGCGAACTCTTCCCATTTGTCGCCGACAAGTTTGCCGCATGTGAAACATCTCACGGGTATGATCATTCTTTCACGTCCAGCTACCTGTAGCTCTTCTGATCCTTGGCCCGTGCTCCTGGACCGCCGAACTTCTTGGCCTCTTTCTTGCGGGAGTCTCCAACGATCATCGTCCTGTCATACTCGGCGAAGACGGTGCGAAGATGAGCACTCTTGCTCCACTTCAGCAGAGCTTTGGCAATCGCCGTTCTTGCTGCCTCTGCTTGGCCCATGTAACCTCCGCCGGAGACGCTGACGTCCATGTCTACCTGTTTCCAGACTTCTTCCCCGGCCTGCAGGATTGATTCCTTTATCTTTTCTCTGGAGACCTCCGGCTCCAAGACCTCCAGCGGGGTCCTGTTTATGCGTATTCTGCCGACTCCAGGCCTTATCACGGCCCGCGCTGTTGCTGTTTTCCTTTTTCCGCTGATGACTAGGACTCTTTTAGCTGGCATGGTTACGCCTCCGGGTTCCATCCGATTTCTCTTGCGAGTTCGCCGACTGTGCTGTGGGGACATGTGAGCTTCTTGCCTTGGGCTTTCGACAATGTTTCCGCACTCCTGCCTTTGAGATCGTCTGGTATCCCTACGTAAACTCTGAGTCTCTTGAACGCCTGCTTGCCCTTGGGTTTTCTCCGCGGCAGCATGCCTCTGACGGTTCTCCTCACCAGCCTGTCCGGCCTCCTGTAGTGAAAAGGTCCCCTCATGGGAGCACCGACTTTGAGGAATTCTTTCGTGTCTGCTAGTTTGACGCTTTTTCTCCCTGATAGTATGGCTTTCTCAGCGTTCACGATCGCGATTTCTTCACCGTTTAGAAGTCTCTTGGCGACGTATGTCGCCATCCTGCCGAGAATCAGGCCGTCGGCGTCTATTACGGTGATTTGCTCAGGCGTTTTTTCCATTCTATCACCGAATGATCCTTATGTTAGATCCTTTCGGGTATTTTTTCGCCAGTGCTTGGTACGACACGCATTTGCCCTTTGCAGCCACTATCTTTTCCTCTGCTCTCTGCGAGAAGGCAAATGCGGCTATCGTTATCGGGTGGTCCATTTCGCCTGCGCTGAGGACTTTTCCTGGGACGGCCACTACTTCATGCTTTTTTGTGCACCTGTTGATGCGACTGATGTTGACGGCTACCTGTGTTCTCCTCGAGCTGCCCAGGCGCTCGGCGACGTCTGGCCATATGTTGACGTCGTTTTCCGCACCCTGTCTTTTCAGAAACTTTATGAGCTCCCTTCGTTCCGAGTTCGTGGTTCTAAGTTTCTTCAGTCTTCTTCACCTTGACTTGGCTCTCGAACTCTTTTAGCTGCTTGTCCAAGATCTTGCTGGCTTCTATCAACGTCCTTTCAGGAGAGAGTGCTCCCGTGGACTCAAGGCTTAATACGAAGTCGTTTTCTTCCCATCCTACCTCTATTGCCTTGGGTTCATGCGGACATGATTCGACGCAGTCTTGGCACAGCGTACATGCCATCAGGTCGCGAATTTCTATCTTGTTCTCAGGCTTCGCCAAGACCTTTCTGGGACACATTTCGACACATTTCGCACAGGCGTCGCAGTATTTGGATGACACCGTTATTTTAGGATAGTACTTGTAAGTGCACATCGAAACGGGCTGCCATTTTGCGTGGTTCTTTCCCTTGCCCAGTCTCGCGTAGGCTTCGAGTCGCAGTTCCTGCTCCTTGGCCAGCTTTACGAGTGGTATCCTGTCGCTCACCGGCACGACGTCCTTGCTCTCCGAGGATAATTCGCCCGAGTAGACGGCTCTCGTTCCCTCCTTTGACTGCGCGTTGAGAGTGATCGTGACCCTGCACAGGTTACATCCGAACTCGCTCTTACACGGGCATTCTTCAGGCAGGTTGTAGCTGTCCAAGTCGGTCTTCAGCGGAACGAGCCCGAGCCTGTGCGCTATGGTCTCGTCCTGCATTATAGAAGAGTTTTCGAGAATCACCACGTCGTCTATGGCCATGCATGGGACTTCAGAGACTATCACCCTTCTGAGAGCGTTGACGTAGGAGACGTCCACTCCTCTGATGAGTAGACGTATGTCTCTGTCGGTTTTCTCTAACAGTCTTACTTCCACTTGCTTAGCCCTTCCATAGGAGCCCATGATGGTTGCAGTGCCTTTCAATAGAATCTTCGTGGATATTTACAATTTAACGACCTGAATCTGACGCATTTTCAATCATAATTTCAGGCGTCAAACTGACTAAGCCCAAAGATCCCATTTCAACAATGATTCACACGACGTTGTAATAAACGTTTTCATGCAACGCTCGGCCAAATCTGTCCGAAAAATGGTAGCTTTTATCGAACGTTTTTGGAGTTATCCGCGCGCGTTCTTGTTCCGTTTTTTCTTCTATTAGCGCCTTCTTGAGTAGTATGGTTTGTTGTTGCTTTGCGCTTGGACGTCAGTGGTTTCTCAGCGTTTGTCAAGCGTTGTCATAAGTCCTCTTGCATGGCTGGTACCTGTTCCGACCGAATGGTCGGTCACACAAGTATCCCTTGAACTCGTGCTTCAAGTCCACGATGTTGGATTGGAATTTTTCATGTTGGGCTGACCTCGTAGTATAAGTCCCGGCACTCCACAAAACAATGGTGCACTTATACGCAAAATGCTTGTGGGCCAAGCTGCTCCAGCCTGTCCGGGCTTTTCTCAGTATTTACTGGTAGGTCCCTTTGGACAGTCTGACGGACTCGGTCAATTTAGGGACACGCACGCGCGCCGAAACCCATCTGCATTCTTTATATCTTTCTATTGGCAAGTGAGGAGTATGTGGTTGTTCACTTGACGGAGCCATTTTTGTGCAAGCTTGGTTTTCACGATTGGCGGGATTATGGCCAGGAGATTGAGGTTTTTTGGCGCCAGCCCTCCTCAAGCAAGGGAGGAGTAAGGTGGGGAAGACAGCATATGCAGATGGACGTGGATACTAAGAGTGTGCTTGAAACTCGCGGTAAGATTTTGCATGAGGGGAGAGAATGCAAACGATGTGGGATGAAACAAAAGTGCGTGTGTGTAACTAATTCCGATGGTACGCTCTCTTTTGTTGGTTGGAAACCTGACACTGAAGAGACAGACAAAAAGTAGTTAGGACTTAGTTCCGAAGCCAACTAGGCAGAGACTATTATTATATTCTCATTTCATAGAAATATGCCTAAGAGCGAAGCGTCTTCCTCGTGAATGGAGTAACAGAGATCACTCCGTTTTTGACAGGCCTTTTCGAACTACACTGATATTCTAAACCTGCACTTATCGTTGCCGTTGATTATTGATTCTTCCATTTTCACTTCGACGGGTTTGCCTGTGGCTCCTTCAAAGAGTGCTTTTATCCATCCTCGGGAGCAGTTGCAGTAGGTTGCTGAGATTTTTCCGCTGGGAACCTTGTTCACCTGCGAGCAGTAGCATCTCGGATAGGTTACGTAGATTTTGTCTCCTTCTTTGTGCAGATGCTTGTACACTCGCGAGAATTTCTCTATGAATTTGTCGATGCTTCCTGTTTCTTCGTAGACGTTCCTGGCTTTCTTGATGAGCGTGTGCGTTTGGCATTGCCGTCCGCGTTGTTCAACTACTTTGGCAATGGTTTCTTTATCGACGTTTTGATCTAACCCTTACATCAAAGCTGTTATCCACTTTTCTGTGCGACTAGGCAAGGGCATCACGTCTGACAATGGGAGGGCATTCGCGACCTATTTATGTATGTGCCAAAAAAGTACGCGCAGCTGTTTGGGTTCAGGCTATAACCTTTTCGCAAGACCAGAAACTTGCTAGCAGAGAAAATGCCAAAAGTGTAGGACATGGGGTCTATCAGATTTCGACCTGTTTTCGGACAAAGTCAGCAATTTTCTCTGCTAAGAGCTCCAGATATTCTTCTCCTTTGTCTGCTTCTCCTTTCCGAGAATCACCGAGCACACCATTCTTCGAGACGGCGGTAATGCCGTGGCTTAGCATTTGAGCCATCAACTTGTCATCGAGATTTCCAAGAAAACCTTTTTCGGCGTGTTTCATGTCAACAAGGTCCTCGCGTAAGGCCAAAACCATTGATGTTTCGGATTCGCCTGCGTGTGCTCCTGATTCTTCAGCTGAAACTCCGTGTCTGGATGAAAACTCGACGAGCATCCCGAGAAGACCTTGCAGATCCGCGTAAGACACGATTCTGGTTCCTTTGAGACTTCGGCGGAGTTCCTCGGTCACCTCTTGCACAGCCTTGAAGTTTCCGCCGTGAGATGGAAGTATGACGACGTTCTTGAACCCTTGTTTCGCAAGACTGACGCAATAGTCGCGTATCAGGCTTTTCAGTGTTTCAGGCCTAAGGCTAATAGCTCCAGGAAATACCATGTGCTGGTCGGAGAATCCCACGTTTATGGTAGGCGCTTGAAGAGTCTTGCCGAGCTTCATAGCAACTCTATTGGCCCACACATCACCAATCAGCGTATCCGTGAATGTCGGCAGATGAGGCCCATGCTGTTCATTTGAGCCCACAGCGAATATAACCGTGCTAAACCCTCCGTCGAGGGCTTTCTGAATATCAACCCGCGTCATCTCAGACATACGAACTTTGTTCATTTGTGTATCCTCTTGATGGATGTGAGACACAATCTTACTCTAAGACTTGGTTATCCTAGTTCAGCTTTAACTTTTCCGTAAGAACAAGAGCTGGCGAGAGCTTTTCTGTTAGACTCTTCTTCCTCTCCGGCCGCCGGGTCTTCTGGTCCCATCATGGGGCACTGGTGTGATCTCTTCTATCCGTTCTATGCGGAACCCGGCTCTGGCGAGCGCTCTGATGGCTGCCTGTGCGCCCGGTCCGGGGGTTCTTGGTCCCGACCCTCCTGGCGCCCTCACCTTGATGTGAATGGCGGTTATTCCCTTGTCCCTGGCTGCGTCGGCGGCTGCGGTTGCGGCGCGCATTGCAGCGTACGGTGATGATTCTAGCCTGTCGGCCTTGACGAACATTCCTCCTGATGTTCTGGCTATGGTCTCGGCTCCTGATATGTCTGTTATGTGGATCAGCGTGTTGTTGTAGGAGCTGAATATGTGGACGACGGCCCATTTCTCGTTCTTCTTGGTGCTCATGGTTCTTCCTCTGGGCGTTCTTCACCCGGTTGGGGTCGTGCTGTCGCCGCGACGGGCATGGTTTGGCGTAGTGGGTGGCCTGAGTTTGCGAGGGGGCTTCTCGGCGCGTATGCTATTCTTGCTTCGTCCTCCTTGGTTACGATGTAGCTTGGAATGGTGATCCTACGGTTTCCGACGGCTATGTGTCCGTGTGTTATCAGCTGGCGGCTCTGCTGTATCGTTTTTCCCAGTGCTTTTCGGAACACGATCGTTTGAAGTCGGCGTTCCAAGAGGTCTTCTATGGTCAAGTCTAGGACGTTGTCGAGTACTCCCGTCTCATGAAGGACTCCGAGCTTCTTCAGCCTCGTGACTAGTTCCCGCTCCATTTTCTCGCGTTCTTCAGCTGGTTTTCCGATGAGTGACCGGGCTATTCCCCTGAAGTTTGAGAGCGTCGTCTCGTGCCGCCAGAGTTCATGCTTATTTCTCAGCCCGTACTGGCCCAGCAGCTTGAGTTCCTGCTGCAGGATGTCGGTGCGCCAGGGAAAACGCGGGGTGGCGTACTTCTTTCTTTGTCTCCTAGGGTCGCCCAAGGCTACTCATTCCTCGCAGCCGCTTGTTTCTGGACGAGTTCTTTCTTCTTGACTCCGAGGGCTTTTCCGGCTCTGCCCGTGGTCTTGGTCCGCTGTCCGCGCACTTTTAACCCGTAAGCGTGACGGTAGCCCCGCCATGATTTTATGTTCTTCATCTGATCTATGTCCATCTTCGTTCGCAGGACGAGGTCAGCGCTGATGAGGTGCGAATCTTTTCCTGATTCAGCGTCCTTTCTCCTGTTAGACAGCCAGGATGGCAACTCGTATCTTGCAGGTTCTTTCACCACTTCCTCGATCTTCTCGATTTCAGCTTCGGTTAAGAAGCCGGCTCTCTTCTCGGGGTCGATCTTAGCCGTTCTGAGCACCGCGTTTGCAAGGTTGAGGCTAACGCCCTTGACTCTTGCAAGCGCATATGCTGCCTTCAACGTGCCGTCAACATCGACGTCCACTATTCGAAGTATGTGGCGAAACCCTTCTGACATCCATCAACAACCATACATTATTCGAGCTACAGACGAAGTGAGCCGTACCTTACCCAGAATAAAACAGCACTTAGCCTCAATACGGATTCCAAAGACGCAAAACTTAGACGCATTCGTAAGCTGGTGTAACTTCTATGCAAGCTCGTAAGGCTTATCAGGACACTCACGTCGTCATAGACCTCTCAGATCACGTATTTATGGATTTCTTAGACGCCCAGAAGCCTAAGACAAAGAGAACATACACTTACCATATCCACAAGCTGATACAGTTCACTAATGGGCAATCTGGCGAACAAATCTTAGCTGATCGTAAGGTGTGGTCTAGGAAAATCCTAAACTATCTTCAATGGCTCAAGAATCAGGGCTACAGTGACGCTTACGCTACTACGTCTTGTGCTATGGTCCGTGGTCTATTCCAGCACTACCGAAAGCCTCTTGACCTGTCAAAACAAGACAGAGTTAGATTGAAAGAAAGAGTGAGATCAACCGAAGATTTTCTTTTTTCGAAGGACGACTTAGCCAAAATGAACGTCGTAGCTGATCTTAAAGAGCGTTACGTTTTGCTCTGCAATTTCGGTTTGAGAGCTGAAGACTTTAGCGAAATTCACTATTCAGCATATCGAACACTAGACTTGAATTCAGAAGTGCCCATAGCCCTAGACCCAATTCAAACCATGAAGGAAAAAGGAGTTAAGGCGTTTCCGTTCATTAATTCCGATTCGCTACCGATCATAAAGGCTGTTCTCGAAGCCAACAAAGACGCTAAAGACTCTGACAGAGTATGGCGAGAACGACCACAGCAACTAACCGTAGTTCTTCAAAACTTGGTTAAGAAAGCTGGCATCGACACGCACGGCAAAAGAGTAAGATTTCATTGCTTGCGAAAGTATCTCTGTGACGCTCTAAGCTCTAAGATGTCAGAAAGCAAGTGGAAACAGATCATAGGCAAGAAAATTGCCGAATCCGCATATATCAGCACCGAGAACCTGAGAGAATGCTATCTTGAAGCTATGTCTAACATCATAATAAGCGGAAACGGAACCGAGACTAAGCGGAAGGTTTCAGCACTAGAAGAGGCACTGAAGGAAAAGGACGCTCTGATCAAGCAACAACAAGAGGAAATTGAGAAGCTGAAGAGTGCGAGAACAGAAGACAAAGCAGAATTCAAAAGAATGTTTGACGACTACGACAGAGAGCTTTTAGAAATTCAGGACAAGCTCCACATTAAGCCACGGAAACAGGTGAAGGGCGAGCCAGACGTGACGTGAGAGCATGAACGTCTTTATCCTATTGTTGTTGATCGTTTCGCCTTTCGTGCCCATTTTCAGGATTGAGCCTATAGCGGTTAGATGCGACTATATTGGCGGTTGGCACTTTCCTATAGTTGGCTTCGACTTCGCCATCATAGACAACACTAGCGTTAGAGTTTTCGACCTATGGTTTAGTGTAATAAGCGTAAGTTGGAATGGCTCGCACTCGGTAAAAACGCAGTTCATAGGCGCACTATTGCCGAACGAAACACGGATCATAAATCTGGACCTTACTGGCTACGTCGAAAACTGGACCGCTTCAGGTTATTGCCTAGTGAAGTGAAAAAAGCTCTATTTTCCCTTTTTTCTAATAGTTCTGGCTGCAATTTGGACAAGAACCATCAGGTTTTAAAGGTGCACCGCAAGAGCTACAAATTCGAGTCATGGGCATACCGTGAACAAAGTCTTCTGGAAACTCCTCTTTCTTTTCGCCGAAAACTTCACTGTAGCCCTTAAGCTCTTCGTAGTCGTCACTGGTTCCTTTAGTCTCGTTAAGGTCTAAGCTCGACGTTTGTTCTTTGTAGTAACTCGCACACGAAATGCAATGGTGCAAGTGACCCATGAAGAACAGCCATTTTTGATTTCCTTTAACGTCTTGGTCTAGTCGTTCTTTCCATGCTTCTGGACCCAGCTTAAGCCTCATCTCTAATAGAACTCGAAAGTTTTGGCAATCGACGTTATCAGTTCCATACTTCTGCGTCCGTGCTTCGTATTCGCCTAATTTTACGTTTTGACGTGAGAGCCAGAGCTTTCTAAACTCGCTTATTTTGATACGTCCGAATTTCTGAACGTAGGCACGATACTGTTCTCTGAATTGTGTCTCTGACTCCAGCAACTTAACGAATTCCGCTTTGTTCTTTCTCCTTTCTGAATTTCTGCGCTGTGTTCTCTCGTGACAGCTAACGCATTCTTTAAACGTCCAACTATCTGGAACTTCACGCCATTTACGACATCTGGAACACTTTATCTTAGCCATGCTCAAGTTGCTCGCCTCTTGCTGTGTCTTCGGTGCTTCTTTCGTGAATGTCTATTACTCTTGCGATATTGGTTATTGCCCAAAAATCAGAACTCCCTCTATCTTGGTCTTTCTTCGGCAGTACCGACATAAGCCTCTGAATAAATTGCTCGGTGCTCGACGGTTACACTGGCAACAATTATATAACTTGTGCCACTTTCCGCACCATGGACAAAGTTTCAAATTATTCCTTAAGATCGCTATGCACATGTTACAGTGAACTACTCTTCTATTGTACGGCTCAAAAATCTTTCCACAGCGAACGCAAGGCTTAGGAATTTTATGAGAACTCTCGTACTCGCCTAACTTTTTATGGTAGACAATGCTACAAGTCACTACTTTTTCACTGTTTAAGCTAGGCTTTTCTGAGAAAATTTCCTTAATCCCTTCGTTTTCTCTGATTGACTTCGGCAAAAATAATTTCGCCATTAATCCCAATCCTTCAGCCAATTTACTAAGTCTCGCTGTTGTGCTTCTGCTCTGTTTCTCTGTGCGATCTTCTTAGCTCTTTTCTCGAATCTCTTAGAACATTTAACCGAGTCGAAAACGTGAGAGCTAACGAAAATTCGGTTCTGCCGAGTTACTCTTTTTCCGCAATATTCGCAGAGCATTTTAATCTACCTTAAAATAACCATGAATGACCAAATCGCCCGAAGCCAGAACATTTTTGACTAGATCGACCCACGTTTCGCTTTTTGGAACATCAAAAACCAAAGTCAATAGAATTGGCACAGTGGGATAAATCCAATAACTCGAAAAACTAACTTTTATTCTCGGATCTGAAACCGAAAAGCCAGTTATAGCGTAATCATCCTCGGTCAGATTTTTCACCCAGACCCTAGCTATAGCCAATTGTGAAGAAACTTCGCTCCATTGAATTTCCTTTATTGCCTTGGTACATTCTTGATCTTGAAACCATCCCATTTTAAATTCGGTTTCGTCACTCATTTTTTGAAGCCTCTACATGTAAGAAAACTTCGTCGTCTTTTCTCGAAAACTTCAAGGTTATTGATTTGACCTTATCAGCAATGAGCATGTCTATCGCCTCATCAATTGCTTGGAAAAATTCGACCTTAAATTTAGTAAGTTCTACGAGTTCGCTTTTGATTTTTTGAACTTGTTCGGATGCTTCTTTCTCGACTTTTCCTTTCTCTTCCGCAAGAATACGATCAACCTCTTTAAGTCTTTGAGCAATAAGCTCATTCGCTGTTTTGACCACTTGAGATGGAAAACTTTGTTTCTGTTCTTTAATGATTTTTTCCCGTGTTTCTTCCAGAGTGTTTAGATCGGTTTCCAGTTCGTCTATTTCGTCAAGCTTCTCTTCTGCTTGCTCCACGATATTCCGCAAAACGACATCAGTTTTAGGCTCTGGCTCTGGTGCTTGTTTCTTTCGTTCTTCCGCTTTTCTCGCTCGTTCTTGTGCTCGTTGTGCTTCTCTCTCTTGTCGTTCTTGCTCTTGCTTCTTTCTGAAAGCGTCCCAGCCAAATTTGCCGATAAAAGCCTTATCTGCTTCACCTAGTCGGTTGTATTCGTCTACTAGATCACTCATTCTATTTTCCTCTTTTCGCTGTATCTGTCAGCTATTTTTAGCTCGGAAATCTTGATAGAAAACGACTCTTTTCCAAGCACCGCTAGTTTTTCGACCTTGATCTTCGAAACTTGTTTCTTCTTTCTCTTCTTTTCCATTCTTGATCACTTGAATTTGTGAAAGACGGAAAGGAAAGTTGAGTGGTCTCTCATCCGAAGACTGGTTCCTTTGTCGTCGTCTTTCCTTCCGTCCGTCACTGTGCTCGCAGTGAGAGCTAGGCAAAACCTCAAAGGGATGAGCATTAGACCTTTAAGGAAAACCCTAGCTCTCACGGTGTGGTGTCTAGTCTAGTTAGCTTGAGCTATTCCCACGGTGCTTTCTGAGGCTCGCCAGCTTTCTTCTTTGTTTGACCGCCTTCGGTGAAAGGATATTTAGGTAGCTCAATGTTAGGCATCAAAGAACCTTCTTTACTGTGAACCTTGTCTTGCTCGGTTGTCTTGTCTTCAGCTTCAAGCCTCTTTTCCTTGATCTTTCTCATTCGCTCTAAGTTTTCTTCGACGCTAAGAATTGGCTTGTCCTTATATTGCTCGTTTACCTCATCTTCTGCTTTACTCAATTTTCATATCACCTCTTACTCAGTTGTTAAACGTCGTTCGAGCAATCCACCGTTTTCGGTGAAAATTGCACTATTCTTAGGAATTTTTTCTGAAGAGCTAACACGTTTCGGTTTCTTAGCCCAACGGCAAAACTGAACGTCGTTAATGTTCACTTGTGAGCATATGCCATTTGAAAAATCTCGTAGCTGTGGAATTTGTGTGAGCCTTGTTCTGGTCAAATAGGCAAATTTGAATTCACGGTTATTTGGCACAATGATTTCCAGCAAACCCTTGAAAAGTGCTTGCCGTCTCTGAAAAGTTGAATCGTCCAGTGCGGACCTTTCCAGATAAATCTCCATCGTAAGACTCTTATAGAAACCGCATTGTTCAGGTGTGACTTTTTCTGTGGTTTCTTTTCCGATGTAGAATTGCTGATCTGTTAAGGTGTTTCGTTTCCCTTTCTTCGTTGTTTTGACAAACCAGATTTGCCCTTTATCGTCCACTTCTGCTTTTGCCATGTTTACAGTGCTAGATTCAAAATCCTTCCACGTTTCGATTTCAGACATTCTCTTCGCCTCTCTCAAGTTGCGCTCTTGCTCGACGCACTCGTTCATTCTTGTCTCGCCACATCTTGACGTAGCGTCCTAAATCGCCGTCCTCAGGACGCTTAGGAATAAAACGCTCGCCGATTTGGGCGCATTCAGGTAGATTCTCCGCAGAATTCGGATTGAATTCTATTAAGTCTGGCTTGCTCAAATTCTCTTTCTTGTTCATGACGTATTTCATGAAAAGCTGGTCCAAAATTTGCCGTGCTTCTGGCGAGCCTTGACGTTCGAGATCTCTCAGGTGAGTTATCATCGCTTCTGCGTTAGGAAATTTCATGTGCTTCAGGTCATTAGACGAATTTCCTAATTGTTGAGTAGATAAAGGCACGTCACCAGCGGGAGCTGGACCCTTTTCGCCCGAATTCTCAGAACCAGAATTATCGGAAAAGCGCAGGTCCTTATTTGCCATGTTTTGTTCGAGTTTTTCATCCTCTCGTTTTTCTAAAAGTGCTCGCATATATCTTTCGTTTTGAGCTAAGAGTTTCTCGTTCATTTGCTGTTGTGCTTTGTCATCAATAGACACTTCGACCTGAACCTTTTCAGGTTTCTTTTTCTCGGAGTTCTGGTCCTGTTCCGTCATTGCTTACCGTCCTCTTGATCTGTTCGTTTCTGAAGTTCTCTCTTAACATCATTAGGCACGTCTAAATTGCCCAGAAAACCGAAAGAATTGGCGTCACTAAGGCGAATGATCACTTTGGGCATTCTGTCTCTTGTGTAGAGGTCACACATGAAAAGCAGTTTTCGGTTTATCTGCATTAGATCGAGTTGTTTCTGGACGCTCTCGAAAATTTCATCTACCAATGAAACCATAGGGATGCGAGTTCTATCGCTGAGTTCTGTCAAAGTTGCGTAAGCTTCGTTACTGATACGCATCACTTTAGATTTTTCCTCTCCCATTTTATCAGCAACCTTTATATATGCGAGCTAGCCGTAACACAAGTATTTAAATGTATTCCTGAAATATAACACTTTCTGGCATGGACATTCTCGCCTTGAAATGAAAACCTAAGCACCTGATTAAGTATGGTCTTTTCCATGCAATTTAATCGGACGAGCTGACGATTTTCGTTTCAGTCAAAAATCCGTCCGTGGTTAACCATGCTAGGCTTGCCGTAACCCTTAAATAGGAGTTATTACCTAATAATCACTATCCGTTAGGACGGCGAGTACGTTGAGACCCTTGTTTTAACTTGTTCGCCGTCCACCTTCACCGAAAAAGCTCATTATGTCTTGTGGTGTAGAAAATACACCAAAGAGCCGTAACCTTTAAATAGAAGATTAATAAACTTTGTGGTGAAGCCTTATATAGAAGGACTAAACGGTGAAGGAAAATGAACAAAAGCAGAGATCTATACGCTCCCCTGTGTCCACGCTGCGAACGCACAATGAGACATAACGGACGAGTCAACAACAAGCAGCGTTACCGATGCAGCTCTTGCGGATTATCTGAAACCAGAAACTCAGTAGCTCACAACAGAAACATAAGAACATATTTTGGCTACTTGAAACGTGCTGCGAGTCGAGCACCGCATATGATGAGAAATGAGGTTTTCTCAGGACCGAGTGTTCCGTGCATCCAAGGACGGACCCAACCGTATGGACCGAATTCCAGCACGGTAGAAATAATTCACTCGGAACAACCTAACCAAGTTTCCCATGTAAGTCAATCAACTCAAACTCTCCCTGAAGTCTCAGCGTAACCAACACATTAACGAACAACTCAGTAGAATAGGAGAGTAAAGTAGTAGAGAGTATTATTCATATGAGTAGTAGTAGAGTATTAGTAGAGTAGTAGTAGAGTGAGGCATTAAGCACAGCAACAGCAAGTATAAAGATCAGGCAAGAAGTATAAACAAACACCCTTAACACTTTTAGTAAGCCTGTCACCATGCAGCCAGAGAATCATGGTCTAGATATACCTGCGAAGTTGTTGGAAACCTTTAAGCAAGGAAATGCACCATATTAAGGGAAAGTGAAAGGCTTGGACAAAACCTATTGGGCAATTATCCTGATCGCTATAATTGCCATAGGGACGGTGATAGGCGTTTTTGCTTATGTCTACATGAATCAAGGAGAAAAAGTACCAGCAGCGTCCGCAAACCTACATGCTAGCTTGATCACCACGAACGGAAAAGCACTTGATAAGCCAACGTTAAACGTGAGCATTAGCAATACTGGCGGTGATGCGAAAGGAGTCTCTGTAAGTCTCAATTCGGATGCATTTAGCCAGCTTTCCACAATTCAAGTGGATGTGCCAGCTAGTCAGACGGTCTACGCTCAATGCAAAGTTCAAATCAAGGATGTTAATAGTCAGGAATACAGTGTGTCGATCGTCTGTAGCTGCAACGGAGCAGAGAATACCAGCAACTCGCAGTTTTACGTATTACCTGCAATTGGTATCGTTAATGTTCGTTGGTATCAGGTTGGATTCATCGTTCTCTCAGATAAAAGCACAATCGGACCCAACGATAATACCACAATATACTTCAAAATCACGAGTCAAAGCACCAGTTGGACGTATACGGTTCAGTTGTCAGCAACGGCAACAGTACCAGGTAACACTCAGGGTTTGACAATAACGCCGTCTTCCATTGCCTTGGGTAGTCCTGGTCCACAAGGCACAAGCAACGAATACTCATTTGGGTTGAGAACTCATAACACGCCTAACGGAAAATACGTCATTACGATTCACGTTCTTGCTGGGTCCTATGAAATTGCCAGCGATAATTCAAAAACGCTTACTGTAAGCTCATAGTATTATACCAGACAAGAAAGAGCGATCCAGCGTTCACAACTGACAACAACTGTAAGCCAGAGCTACGGCGATAGTTTACCCACTCCCTACTTAGTTGACCCACACCAGCTATTCTATGGTCTAATAGTTACCCACATCATCACAACACCATCAAACTTAGTGCGCCACATCTTACCCACCCTAGTATAACTTAGGTGAATGTCCAGTTGTTGATGTGCGGAATGTAGATCCTACCGTCAAACTAGCCTTAAATACTGTGTCCATGCATTGCAACCAACTATTGTATTTTGAACGTCGAGCTATCACTGGCTAATTCAACTAAGTATGGTAATACACCTATGGTAAAGCGAATAAACCTTGATTTATTACTATGGATAACTCCCCTACCTCTCTATACCTTGGTTAAACTAATAGGATAAGCGTCCCTGTATGATTATGTAGAATGTATGGATGACCATCCCGATCTACTTTGCAACTTCATTGTCTATGAAACTTTTGTTCATAAATCTAATTAACCAAATCCGTTGAAAACAGCAACACGTCATAGAGGGGAAAGGGAGGTGATACAATGGTAAGTAAGAAGAATCTGGTTATTGCTGTTCTGTTGACCTTTTGTTTGACTGCAGTGCTGTTTTGGGCATTGCCCACACTAAGTTTAGCCCCATATGACCCTCAATACGATGTCAATCATGATGGCAAGATAGATGGTAGAGACATCACTTTGGTTGCAAAAGCCTTCGGAACAAATGGAGACCCAACAGTACCTGTCAACGTGACAAACTGGCCAATATCAATATTCGGGCTAGGCACTCCACCAGCGGCAGCTGGTTTCCCAAGCAACTTAAATCTTGTAGGGACATATGCGACCACTGGAGTCGGACATATTCTCCTTGACAGTGACACGCCGTATCCTAATCCAGAAAGCCCACCCGTTTCAACACAGGGAGGTCGTTATGATTTTGATGGGGGCGGCCCTTGGTCCCTCTCTTCAAGCTTTACGTCGATATATACTCAAACCTTTACATACCAAAAGGTTTCAACTAGTTCCTATTCAATACTGGGCGAACTACAAGCTTCAATGACTATGAAGCTGACGACAAGCGGACCTGCAAGCCTCAGTCTTGTAACATCTGTAGACTTATATGCGGTCAGTACCTCAGGAATGCTTACACTTCTATCGCCGATGGGCACAGCGGGTATTGGATGGGGAACTACAACGTTTACTAACACACTAGTATGCGTTTCTGTCTCAAGCGAAGTTTTAACTCCCATAATTGTAGGCTCACTTGAAAGACTTGCAGTAACAGTTACGGTTTCGGCCTCTAGTGCTCCATCTACAACCTTGACGTCTTTTGAATTCATGTATACAATGGGAACAGACGACTTTCTTGTCACAATACCAATAGTCTAACCTTCTTTAGCCTTAGTTCAACAGTCTCCTCTGGTTCGGTGCCTCTAACGATCTGTGTCTACCTACAAAACCAATAATCTCCACTTCTTTTCCCCTTTTTCCATGTTTCGTTTCTGTATTCGTGTTGTACGCTATCGGAAGAAACTATATATTCAGCGTAATGCATGGTTTACTTACAGAAGGAATAAGGAAAATGACAAAGAAAACCGATAGAACGAAATCCTTCTTTATTCAGCGTGAGCCGTACTTTATTTAAGAATATCGGTTTTCCAACAAGAATATCGGTTTTCTCCCTTGCTTCACTTGCGCTTCCTGAAGAGTTTGACATTCTGAACCTCGCACACGAATTCGAAACCGCTTTCAACCAGCTTCTTAGCTTCTTCAACAGTGTTGGCCGTGGCAGAGTGATACTCGTCAGCCTCGTAGTTTATCAAGTGAGTGTAGATCTGAGTGTTCTGAATGTTCTTGTGTCCCAGCATGTGCATAACGTGGAGTATGCTGTGAGTCTTCGAGTATTCCATAGTTGCCTTCCACTTCCTGAGTCTGCCAAGAAGCTTCACTTTGCTGTCCCCTCAGTTTTGCCCTGCTTCTCTTGGCTCTCAATCTCCCTCAAAATCTCGTTAGTCTGCCTGAGCAACTCGGCCTTCTCTTGGCTCTCAATCATCTTCAAGACCTCGTCGGTCTGCCTGAGCAACTCGGCCTGTATCTGCTGACTGGTCATTCTTGAGAGTCGCTCCTGTTCCCTCTGGTCTCGCTCTATGTCTTCCTTCGAGGGAGTCCAAGGCTTGTAGTATGGAAGCACCCTGAGGAGTTCTCTCGTGACGCTGCTCATGTTGCCTTCCCCATTCTGTCTTCAGCCGTCTTAATCAGAAGAGCGCATGCACGTCTATAGTTTGGGTAGAGGGCTGAAGCTGCTTGCAGCATTTCCTTCACTACGTCGTCATCGTCGTTTGTCTGCGGTGTTGTCCCCTTGCTTGTTGAATCAGGCTTTTCCTGACTCTTCGGCTGAGGCTTCCTCAGAAACCGTAACTTCGCGCTGACGGCGAAGACGCTCACACCGAGCCTGTCAGCGATCTCCTTAGGACTCTTGTCCTGATCGTGAAGCTCCCTTACGGCCTTCTCTCTTTCAGGAGTCCAGACGCCGCTAGGCTTCTTGATTGCTTCAGGCTTCACGAGGCCGCGAGCATGGGAACCACGAGACTTGTCAGCAGCGTTTCCAGCGTCAGTTTTCAGTGAACTTGGTTTCTCCTGAACCTTTCTCTTGTAGCGTCTCGACTTGAAGTCAGGAAGATAACGGAGTTCCGCGTTGCAGGAGAAGATTGACCTTCCGATCTTCGCGGCGATCTCATTCATGGGAACGTTTTGGATGAGGAGAGCTCTGAGCTGCTCGCGTTCCTCTAAACTCCAAGGATGGTCTCTCTTCCTGACAGGCTTAGAGTCATCTGCAGACTCTCCGATAGAAGAGGGTGCTTCAGGGCGTTGTGTCTTCTCTGCTTCTTCTTCCTCGTGGCTTGACTGTTCAGGACTGTTCGAGAGCTTGATGAAAGCGCAGGTTTCGCCGTGCCATCCTTGATAGCGAATCCTCAAGCCTTTCCCTCTGAGCTGCTCCTCGTATTCTTTGGGGAAACGCGAGAGGGGAACTACGAGGCATTCTCCGAACAAGTCCGCTTTCTCGGTGGGATAACGTTCCTTCAGCCATTCGAGCAGAGGCTTATCGTCAGGTTTCAATCTGTCCAAGGTTGCGCTCATTCGTCTTTCTCCATCATTTCACTCCATAACCAGAATAGCCACTGATGCTCCAAACTTGACTTCTGAAAAAAGAGGGGATTGTGCGGGAGATTTCGCCAAAACCGATATTTTAGCGCGCGCGCTAGCAATTAGGAGTTCAACCTAAACCGCCATGAAAAAACTTGGCCGTCCCGCGAGCCTTTCTTAAATGTATCCTGAACATGCGCCTCGCAGAAAGGAAGGCAAATCGTGCCTCTGTGGGCCATACAGCCACAATTCAAGGCATGCGGTCTCATTTGACAAAATCTGCTGTGTTCTGTCTGCTGAAGTTTCCTGTCACAGCGTCAGGCATATTCTGTGTTTTCGGGCAATGTTGCGTTTGATACATTTTTATCGGGCATAGAGGACGGTTCCATAAAACATAAATATCTGTTCCAACGATCAGAATGATTGCGCAAAGGAGGAAGGAAAATGAAGAAATTGGTTGTTTCGCTAATAATGGTACTATCGCTATTTCTTTCGACATTTATTATATTGACTCCGAGAGTGTCAGCCGGAAATGTAATAGATGTCACACACACACTGCCATATAGCAACACCTCTACCACTTGGTACGAAAACACGGCAGACGGCTTGACCGTCTCGGGCGACGCAATTCCAAGTGATAGCTGGTCTGACGAGACATACTCTGTAACTGGACCGATCGCAATCAGTGTAACCATTACCAGCATTGATTATGTTGGGAGTTATTACGAGCTTTGGATGACATCAGATCCATTACTGGCATCGGGCTGGTCCCTAGTAGGCACAACTCCGGAAGTACACACCGGTCCACAGTTGGTTGCACCAACCTACAATCCACTATGGGATGGAATTGCGCTCGAAGATAACCTTCCTCAAAGCTCCGGGACTTTTAGCGTTTCGATACCTGCAGCCACTACAGATTATTTCAGAGTTCGAAATGCACTTTTCGATCTTATGGGCCAAGCTTTAGATGCTGCGCTTGGAGAGACAACCAGTGAACTCCTATTGTACGGTGGCATCAATATAGGAGTTGGCAGCATAGTGGTACAGGCGCATTGGAACCCTAGCATGGCCGGTATTAGCTTTGCGTATAACCAGCACTATCTGACCGTGACTTCTACGTGGAGCGGTGGTTCGCCCACTCCATCGAGCGGCTGGTTCGACTGGGGGTCGAGCATAACTGAATCTGTCACCTCTCCCGTGTCGGGTGGCATTGGAGTGCAGTACGTGTGCATTGGCTGGTTTGGAACTGGAGACGTGCCTGCTTCTGGAACAGGGACAACGGTGACCTTCACGATGAATCGAGATTCAAGCATCCTTTGGAACTGGAAGCTTCAGTATTTCGTTACGTTCAATCAGACTGGAATAGGCAATGACTTCGTCGGCACCGCAGTCGTCATAGACGGATCGAACTACGCCGTCAGCGACCTTCCAGCTGGATTCTGGTACGACGCTTCCACACATCGCCATTTCGCATTCCAGTCGCCATTAGTTGTTCCTTCTGGCCTGAAACAGTACAATTGGAGCTCCACAGCGGGCCTGGCGACGCCACAGTCGTCGGCAATAACGGTCAATGGCCCGGGAAGCGTAACTGGCAACTACGTAACGTGCGTGCATGACGTTGCAGTGGCGAGCGTTGTGGTTACGATCCCTCACTGCTCGACTAAGATGGGCACTAGCTTGTGGGTGTACCAGGGAAGGCAGGTGTACGTTAACGTTACAATCTGGGACAACGGAACCTTTGACGAGAACGTGAACGTAACGCTCTTCTACAACGCAACGGCAGGCGAGACAGAGATAGGCGTGCAGAACATAACCGTACTGGCAGGACAGAATGGAACGATTCCTTTCATATGGGACACGACGGGCGTAAGCTACAACCAAAACTACACACTAATGGCAAACGCGACGATACCTATGGATATTTCTCCCGACGACAACACGCTTTCCGCCGGACCCGTAACAGTCAGGATCCTAGGCGACATCAACGGCGACGGCAAGGTTGACGGCAGAGACATAACTATAGCAGCAAGGGCCTTCGGAACGAAGCCTGGAGATCCACGGTGGAACCTAGACTCTGACGTTAACGGCGACGGCAAGGTTGACGGCAGAGACCTCACACTCATCGCTAGTAACTTCGGGAAATGAACTACCCTCCTTAACACCCTTTTTTCTTAAAACGTGCGAGTTCGACCCAGTCCATGCACTGTAGATATTGCAGTGGTATTGAACAGTATGGAAAATTGAGAAAACCGACTACAATATGATATTTGATTTTGCCTGTTTTCTGACAGCCTATGCAGCTCGAGGCAACGCATGATGTGGGGTGGGATTAGAACAATATTTTCAGTGGCGACGCAGGCGCGAAAGCTGAGAAGGGCAGGTTGGGAAAGCAAAAGGCAAAAAGAAAGCCGAGCCTAAACCTGAGCCCGTGTTCCCCGCAGAGAGCAAAGTGAACAAGTGCGGCTTTATCTACATGAGCGGCTAGATGCTTCAAGCCTTCGGGCTCAAGAAAGGGGCGGAGCATGCCTTAATCATGAACCTTGAAGGCGGCTATGATACTGTTGTCCTGTCGGACTATGTCGCTGGCCACTGTTTCGCGGAACAAGTGCGGCCACAACGTCTCACTCGTTCCCCTAACAATGCTGAACACTTCACGGTCACTCAAATGCTTGTCAGGGACTATCAGGTAGTTCCCGAAAACGCACTTACCAGACGGCAGCCAGAACTTGGGAAAGGGACTCAGACGGTGCAAATAGTTCAGGTATTCCAGAATATTCCTCGTCAATGGGTCAGCCGACGGAAAAGCTTTCACAGCCTTAGCCTGCTTAGACGTGAAGGCAAGCGGGATTTTCGATATGTCGATACCGCATTTCTTGCAGAATGATGATGAACCCGTGTTCTGTGTACTACAGTTTGGGCATTTCTTGTGTTTCCGCTTCTTCTTCTCCAAGGCAAACGTTACAGTAAGCAGGTCGTTCTCTACCTTGAAACTTTCAAGCGGTATCCAGGAGATTTCAGTTCTCCGCTTTCCTGACAACCTTAGTAAGGAGAGAACAGCGAGGGCTCGCAATCGAAAGTAATCAGGCTTCAGGGTATTTGCCTTGTTAAGCGCCTTGCTTAGTTCAGCCTCATCTATAACTGTTTCACGACTCTCCCTAAATTTGCTGTTTCTGATCCGCGTCATTCTGGGTCACAGCTTAGAAAAATGGAGACTGAGGACCTCAGTCCAAATCGAGAAGAAAGAAAAAAGGGGAATTCTGCGGGAGAAGTCGCCAAAACCGGTATTTTTATTTAAGAATATCGGTTTTCCAACGAGAATATCAGTTCTCTACCTGTTGCTGTGGACTGCGCGTTCACGGCGTGGCTAGAGCTCGCTTTATTCTCCACTTCTCGGTTCTATAAGTCCCTGTACATCGGATTGCCTATTCTGAGCCTATTCATGTGTTTTAAGACGTCGTGTTCAACTCTTGTTAGAGCCTGTATATGTTGAAGTGGAATTTTCCATGTTGGGCTGACCTCGTAGTTTAAGTCCCGACACTCCGCAAAACGATGGTGCACTTATACGCAAAATGCTTGTCTCCCAGAGTGACCTAGCCTGTGCGGGCTTGTTCCAGCTTTGCTTGATAAGTCCTCTCATGTTGGCAAGTGCCTTTTTCACGCTGTGCACTTGTTTATTGAGGAGATTGATCATTCCAATCTGTTTCCGCATCTCGGGTTCCGGGCACGCAATGCACGTTCATCCGTGAAAGCGTGCTCGATGTTAGCTTCACTGTTCTTGCCAAAAAAAGTCGAGCGTGGTTTCCTGTGAGATCGCAGATAACTCGAAGATGTGTCCAGTGACCCGTGAAATATGACTTAAATCGTAATATAGGTTAAATCTTTTAAGGATGTTTGATCTAATCTAGAAGCTGCGAATGGAAGGACGATGCTGATGGTTAAGGGTGTTGATGAGGAGAAGATTAAGCATATACTTACTGATCCGAAGTTTGCTGGGATAAAGGCCATGCTTGAGAAAGACCATGCTATAGACTGCATCATGCTGCTTCACATGGGCAGGGGGAAGTGGAAGGAGGCTAAGGAGTTCATGCGTGAGAACGGTCTGACGCTTAGCGATGGCACCTTTAGGGCTAGGATGATTGAGATTGAAGACCTGGGCTTGGCCAAGAGCGAGCGGATCGACCCGTTGAAGAAGTATTATTTGAAGACCGATTTGGGTGAGAGAGCAGCGAAGCTTCTTCTGGATTTCTTTGACAGCCTGAAGCTTTAGTCTTAAGCCTTCGGGCATAGCGCTTGGCTGTTGTTCTACAGTTCCTTCTATGATGGTTTCCTAGTTGTTATTCTGTGGTCCCGCGATGGGCTGTTTGTAGAAGTGTTTTACAAATGGGTAATATTGTATAGTAAGTCGTAAGATTTAAATGCCTTGAGCCGACTAGATAGTCAAACAGCCCCAAAAGGAGGGATAAGAAAAAGTGAAAATAACCAGGAGCAGAAAAGCCCTAAGCCCCGTAATAGCCTCAATCATACTCATAGCCGTCACAGTCGCAGTTAGCATAGCCGTAGCAGCATGGATGGGAGCCCTATCATTCTCGTTCATGAACACCGGAGAACAAGTACAGCTCGGAAGCCCATACGCTTGGTACAACGGTGGCAACACTTTGTACTTGAGAGTCTCATGTCCAGGCGGCAACGCCATCAACATAGCAGCCGTACGCATAAGCAACATTGCAGCAACTATCAACAACGCTACCTTCAGCAACGGAACGCAGGTAACGACAATTACGTACCCGCTTGGTCCGATAGCTGCTCAATCGAACGTTGTTCTCGGGATCACTGCAGGCACAGGTGTCACGTTTAGCTCAAGCTACTCATATTCGATCGTGGTGACATCGGGCAGGAACAACGAATACCAGACAACGGGCACGGTTCCTTAGTCAACTTGCGATTTCTCGCAGGTTGAGTTTGAGGGTAGGGCAGAAACCGGGACTATTCAGTTTCCCTGTATTGTTTCCTCTTTGGAGGTGCGTATCAAAATGGTAGTGGAAATAAAAGAGTATGGATCGGCGGAAGAAATAGCTGAAACAATGGATAAGGAAATTGCCGATACGAAGAGCACGCTGGGTGAGTATCTGCGGCGCTTGGATGATATCCGAGCCTTGGCTGAGAAATCGAAGAAGATACACGAGGTGGTCATGAAGCTTGCTGGAAAGAAAGCTGCTGCCGAGGGCCTCGGCGAAATCTCTATCGGTAACCTAAGCCTGATACTGGATGCCAACCCGTTTCATGAACTCACAGCGATAGAACAGGTCGTCCGAAGTCAGCAGGAAAGATTGCTTGTGCTTCAGAAAGCCCGTGAGGCACTGAAATGGCTGGACCAGCTCGGAGACACTGAGGGCCTGAAGTACATGGTTCTGCAGAGCGACGGCGTCCCAGAGCGCATACTGTTCAGAATAGCATAGAACCACCGAGAAGTTGAAAGAATGGAAGGGGATCTCCGCTCTTTCGCCCTGAAGAGCGCGCTGGAAGAAGTCCGAAACCTGTGTCCCGACATCAGCAGCGTTTTCATGTTCACGGAGGACGGCGAGATCACAGCGTCAGACCAGGGCACGCCCGAGGCGAGCATAGTTCGAATAATCGACGCTCTCGACGGCCTGCTTGAAAAGGCCGAGACCATGGGCGGAATAGAGCTTGTAACGATCCGAGGCAACAGAGGCGAAGCGAATCTTTCTCACATTAGCCACGAATATCTCACCACCGTCACCACTGAAAAAGCTGACCAGAACGTTAACTTGATGACGCGGTCTATAATCACCACGGTTCTCAGGCTGCTGGAAAAAATGAACCTGGCCCAGGTTCAAACCACTCCGGCAGAAACGATTACAAAGCCGGTTGAATCAGCAGGGCCCGCAGAAGATTTGGCAGAGCAGGCGAAACAACCGGTTGAACAGTCTCTTGAAAAGCCTGAAACGACAGAGAGTGAACGAGTTGAGACGACCGTGAATCATGAAACGGCCCAATCTGAACCCTTAGCAAACCAGTTCATAGTCGAAAACGCCCAGGGCATGCTAGTTGCGGCAGACACCGTACGAGTTGACAGAGACACGTTGCAACGATGGGAAGATCTTCAAAACCGCAAGATCGAGGAGGTAGAGGTTGAAACGTTCGGAGGACAATCCACTCGATGCAAGATCAAACCCATAAAAGAGACAAAACTTGAAGGCAAGGGCATCATTCAGATGCCGCAGAAAATCCAGCGGCTACTGAACTTAAACAAAGGCGAACTCGTCAAAGTCAAGCCCATAACTGAGCAAGAAGACGATGGACCATGACAAAGAAAAAGAAGGAAACTGGATTGACGAGTGAAGTAACTGAACCCATTGCTCTGCATTTGACTGTCTCAGAGAGTGATCTGCGAGCGAAGCTTGAAGGAATAAAGGGACACGAAGGAGTGATCGGATACATCCTCAGGAACTCGCACTCAGCATCTATAGACCTCAAAGACCCCGCGAAAATAATCGACTATGCGGTTCTCTCCTCTTCGGCCATCGACGCGAGCGAAGAAATCGTTGATCAGTTCAACGTCGGCGATATCAAGAGTATAGTTGTTGAGGGAAAGAACGCTAAGATGCTCTCCATGATCATAGACGAAAACAGGATAAGCATCTTCATGGAGAAGAGCGTAGACGTAGAAACGTTGAAAAACGCCTTGTCCAAATGAAAGGCTTATCAGCGTTTTTTCTTCCTTTCACGTTTCATTTGTTTCTTCGTTTCTATAGCGTATGAATATTCCATTCTTCAGAATGTTTAAATGACCGTCTTCGAATTGTACTGTAGGAGAAGGGTCACCCTGAGCGGGTTCCTCAAGGGCTGCGCGGGTGAGTTTATTGATAAGGAATGGAGAAAGGAGAGGCAACAGCCATCGCGGTCATTTGGACATCATCGCGGACATTTTGGACGCTTCGCGCAGCGGAGCCAAAAGAACCTTCTTGATGAATCAGTGTAACCTTAGCTTCAGGCAACTGAAGTCTTACTCACACTTCCTTGTCGATCAGGGTTTCCTGCGTGTCATGGTTCGGGACGATGGATCGAAGAACCAGGCATTCGAGGTTACTGAGAAGGGTCGGGAATTTCTCAGGGCCTACGGCGGCTTGATGTCTCTCATGCACTAGTTGTCTCAGTCAAGAATTCTCGGGTCATCTTATTCAGTCTGACCTTCTTCTCCGCCTCATCGAATAGTACGAAGTCGTATTCTTTGAGAAAATCAACTATCTGTCGGAGCTGTTCTTCATTCACCCTTGCCTTCCGCTGTATCTGCGTCAAAGAGTACCATTTTCCGTCGCTGAGACTGTCTAGAACGTCGGCGATTCTTGAGGTCGTAAGGGTCCTCCTTCTGAGGGCGTTATTGTTTGTCTGTGGCTGAATAAATGCTTTGTGAGGTTGTGTTCTGGTGTTTTCTTTCAGAACTATTTTCTAGTTCGCTCGTCTGTTTCAGCGGTGGAGGGCAAACTCTTTAACAAAAGAAAGGTGACATTAATGAGGATCACGGGAGAACGAGCGAATGCTTAATGATCCTGACTGGCTGCAAGTTCTTGATCAATGCACGAGAGAGGTTCAGAGTCGCATTCACCCACTGCTTACTCCTTCACGTCAACCTGGACCGGACTTGGGTGTAGGAGCAGGCGGCGATCCCATGACACAGATCGATTTGGCAGCAGAGGAAGCTATAGTGGATGTTCTGAGGAAGAATGAAACCTCATTCACGTTGATAAGCGAGGAGTCAGGCGTCAAAGAGTATGGTGATCTGGCCGGCACGTGCTTTGTAACAGTTGACCCCGTTGACGGTACCACGAACCTCACGAGAGGAATACCCTTCTATGCCACGTCGATCGCCGTGTCTACAGAACCTATACTCAGCAGCGTTCACACTGCCACAGTTGCGGACTTGTTCCATGAAGTGACCTACACAGCGAGAAGAGGAAAAGGAGCCCAACGTAACAGTCAGAGAATTCGCCCCTCTGAAAATGCCTCGCTGGACGAAGCCGTGATAGGGATAGACCTGAACTCTTACAAGGCTGAGAGGACGTCCCTACAGCTGACTAATCTGATCGATAGAATAAGGCACGTGCGCCACTTCGGCGCTAACGCTCTTGAACTGTGCTACGTCGCGGATGGGACGACGGACGGGTTCATTGACGTTCGGGGAAAACTCCGCACGACCGATGTTGCTGCTGCTTGGCTGATAGCAGAAGAGGCTGGAGCCCAAATGAGCCTACTTGAAAAGAATGGTGAGAACGTCAAGTTGAGCCCGAAACAGAGGGTGAAGTTCATAGCATCTGGAAATAGAAAGATCCATGAAATCATACTCAAATTGATCGAAGACGAAAAGGACAGAGAATGACAACGCCGTTATGGCCATACCCAGCCGCACTCATCAAGACACGACAACGACGAACCATGGTCATCGCCGACCTGCACATAGGCTGGGAAATGGCCGTTTCCAGAAGGGGCATCTACTTGCCAAGCCAGACGCCGAAGCTTTCGGCCAAGCTGGAAGAGCTCATAAGGCGATACAGAATTGAGGACCTCATAATCCTCGGAGACGTCAAACACACGGTAGCGACCGCAGAAATGGGCGAGTGGCACGACGTTCCGGATTTCTTCAGCCGCCTGAGGGGACTCGTGCAGAAAATACGTGTGATCCGAGGCAATCATGACGGTAACCTTGAACCGTTGTTGCCCGAGAACATTGAGCTGTTACCCACGACGGGCATAGTGATCGGAAGAACCGGATTTTTCCACGGTCACCGATGGCCGACGCCGAACGTTCTAGGATGCAAAATGATCGTGATGGGGCACGTTCACCCAGTCGTCTCCCTTCGCGACCCGGCTGGGTTCAGGATAACGAGACAAGTCTGGATAAAAGTGAGCTGCAGCCGCGAGCGACTGGCCAAAGCTCTTGAGCAGAAATACAAGCTCCACACTGTGAGACGTGTAAAGTCAGAACCCCTGCAGCTTTTCATAATGCCGTCGTTCAACGATTTCCTCGGAGGGAGACCGCTGAACGAGCGAATGTTAGACGCTGCCGGACAGCCACGAGGGTCTGTGGGTCCGATTCTGCGTTCTGAAGCCGTTGATATGGAGACAGCTGAGGTTTACTTGTTGGACGGCAACTATCTGGGAACGCTGAAACAGCTCAGGGAGCTCGGCTAGCGGTGACTGGCATAAGGTTTATACTTTCAGGCTTTGTTCACAGTTGAGCGAGGCGGTACAGTGACTTCAGAAGATGATGATTTTTCGGAGTGGTTCAGAAGAAGGCGCTCACCTCATTTCAGAGGTTGGGATTTTGGGGACGTTGATAAGATGTTCGCTGACATCGAGAAGATCATGGAGGAGGAGTTCAAGGACTTCACGTCGCGGGTTCCCAAGGACTACGTCAGAGAGAGGAAACTTCCTGACGGCTCGACCTCGCGCGAATTCGGTCCGTTCGTCTACGGTTACAGTGTGAAGATCGGTTCTGACGGAAAACCTGCGGTCAGCCAATTCGGTAATGTTAAGCCGAGCCGCCGCGGACCGGAAGTGAAGGAAGAACGTGAGCCTCTGGTTGATATCATTGAAACAGACGGGGAGGTCCAAGTAGTGGCTGAACTGCCCGGAGTCGACAAGAACGACATAAGACTGCACGGAACCGAGGATAGCCTGACAGTGTCCGTCGACATTCCTCAGCGTAGATACTACAAAGAAGTGAAGCTGCCCAGCAAAGTCGTGGTGAACGAGGCGAAGACGAGCTACAAGAACGGCGTGCTCGAGATCACGTTTCCCAAGCTCGGAGAAGAGAAGAAACCGAAGGGTGAACCGATAGGAATAGACTAGGCAGACCAGCCCTCTGTTCCAGCCACTACCTTCCACCGAGGTTCCATGCAGTTGGACCAAAACGCGGAAATCGACGTTCTAGCGGTGATCTGCAAACAAGCTAAGGAAGATGGCAAGCTGATGGGTAGAAGCCTCACGACGCTCTACGAAACCTTCGGTCAAAGGTTCACGAAGGCCCTCGACACACTGAAAGAAAACAGAGTGAAAAAATACGTCTTCGGACCTAGCGGCAAGACGATCTGGATAGTGGTTGGAAAAGAGCGTGACTACCTCATAATCCCCGAGGCCGGATTCTGCACGTGCGACGATTTTTATTTTCGTGTCCTGGACAGGCAGGTGCACCTCTGCTACCATCTGATCGCGCAGAAAATCGCCAACTCCCTAGGGTGGTACGAAACCATCGAGGAACATGACGAGCTCTACGATTCTCTTATGGATGAATGGAAAAAACCTACACCTTAAATATCTAAACTCCGCTTGTAGATCACCTGCAGGAGCTGTTAGCTTGAACCTGGGAGCATACTTCACGATACTCATCTACGTTCTCATGGCCGCAACCGGGGTAGCGCTGGCTCTGATATTCCTCTACATGTTCTACGGCGAAGAGGAGAAGAAAGAGTAGAACCAGCATACCGGCGTGTCATCCCACTTCTTTCACGCCTTAACAAGAAAGCCATAATAATCAAGATAGAAATCAGCACCGCGACCAGAAGTATCCACACCGTTCCAGGACCTGCACCTATGACTACCGGAATGGGCCCTAAAAATATGACCGCACCAACGCCCGAGCTACTGCTTCCCGAAGAAGAAGCTGCAATGACCATCAGCATCATTCCTGTAACAATCGCCAAGATTCCCGTGACGAACAGGGCGAGAACCACCCTCGAGCGGCTCAGCATGCTTGGACCATCCTCGCCCTTTCCCCCTTGCTGCAACTGCAAATAGCTCACGAAAGAACCAGCTTGTACGAGATTGCCGCGACCGCAAGGACCACGACTAACACGATTGAGAGCACCAGCAATTTCTTGACAGTTTCCTTGTCGGTTCCGAACACTATTGGGATAAACCCGATTATGATTGCTCCTCCGCTTTTGACCTTTCCGTTTTGTGAGGTTCGAATGCTCAGGATGGCAAGAGCGATCATGATGACAGCAATGCCTGCGAATACTAGGATCAAGCCTAGGTTGAAGAGTTCTTCTGCGTTCATGGCTTTCTCCGGACCACCTTCGGGAACTTTGAGAGGTTGCCGATAATCTTTTAATGCGTTCGCGTCCTTCAATAGTTTTTTGTCGAGGCCTCGATGACAGTCGAAGAGATAATAGAGCAGATTCGTTCCAGACATCCGGAAATCTCCAGAGAAGAAATCGCTGAACGCTTGGAGAAGCAGAAGCGGAAGACAAATGGTTTCATCTCGGAGGATACTCTTGTGCGGATGATTGCTGCTGATCTAGGCGTGGGATCTCATAGTGAGGCGTCTCAGACGCCTGCGCTCTCTGTAAAGGATCTCGTTCCAGGCTTGAGCAACGCAAATATCGCGGGTCGAATCGTTGCCGTTCTGGCACCCAGGATGTTCGAGAAGAACAGGAAGGGGAAAGTCGCAAGCCTCTTCGTCGCTGACAACGCCGGCGTGGTGAGAGTCGTCATGTGGAACGATAGAACGAAGCTTGTTGAGTCTGAAAGCCTGAGACCGGGGCAGATACTGCGAATTGCTCACGCGTACACGAAGGAGGGACGCGGAGGAGGAGTAGAACTTCACGTTGGAGAGAGGTGCACGCTGGAAGTCGATGCTTCCGACGTCAGCTCGAGAACGTACCCGACCATAAGAAAGTTTGCAACAAAGATCAACCGGATAGCCATCGAGCCAAGAAACAGGAGAGTTAACATCGTAGGTCAGGTTCACAGAGTCTATCCGGCTTCAACCTTTGAGAGAGATGATCAGACGTCGGGAAAGGTGATGCGGTTCACGTTGGCCGATGAAACAGGCGACATGACGGTCGTTGTCTGGAACGAGAAGGTCGACGAGGTTCAGCCGACGCTAAAGGAGGGCACCAGCCTTCAGGTAGTGAACGCAAGCGTGAGGAAGAACGTTGAGAAAAAGCCTGAGGTTCACGTTGACTCCGAAACCTACGTAGGACCTTTTTTGTCTGATGAAGATTCTTGGAAAATATCAGATTTGAAGGACGGACTGGCTCGTGTCAATCTTGAAGGGGAAGTCGTCACCAGACCAGTGCTCAGGAACGTGGAGACGCACAAGCACGAGGTCGTTAAGCTCGCGAGTTTTGAACTGAGAGATGAGACTGGCAGGATATGGGTTTCAGCCTGGAGAAAACATGCTGAAGCCGCTGGAAACCTGAAAGTGGGAGACAAGATTCTATTGAAGAACGCTCAGGTGAGAAAGGGCTTCGATGACCGACTGGAAATATGCACGAGAGAGGTCACGTCCCTGACGGTCGCCGACTAGCGAAATCTGCAAAGCACGTTCCAGCTCTGCCAGGCACAATTTGGGCAAAAGCTCTTAGAAAGTCTACGACCGGGAGATATCCTGCTTCACCTGTCTTGTTTTCTCTCTTCGCATGCCCGTTCCTAGATTTCAGCTCTCGAAGCGATGGAACAGTCGTCTTTAGTGTTCTTTCGACGCTCTGCTTCGAGGTTTGTGTGCGCACAGCCTACCCCCCGGGTCTAGTATATGATCCAAATATGATTCAAATATGCCTGAAGACCGAATAACCCAAGGTACCTCTCAAAGGAACGAATTTAGAAACACGCTAGTGCGCGTAGGGGGTCTTTTTGAAGGTTTGGGAGTGCAAAAAGGAGTCGTGTGCCATTGGCAACTCCTTTTAAGAAAATGAGTATACTAGGGGCAACATTTGCCTTTGGGAATAGGGTCTCCATGGGGGCATTTTCTTGGATGGCCTAATAGCGTACATAGTGCGTCCATGAATTCTTCGTTCATGTGGTGCTCCATGCCGCAGACAGTTTCCTCTTGAATGTCTGTCTTGAGGGTTTCTTTCATTAATACTTCGATTAATCTGTGAGCGCGAATAATTCTCTTGCCTATTTCTTTTCCTTTATCTGTGAGTTCGATTCCTTGCCTTGCTTTGTATATAATAAAACCTTTTTTCTCCAATTTTCTTAGCATTTCCACGGCGCTTGGGGCTGATATTCCTAAGTGACTCGCTACCCAGGTTACGTGCGCGAGTTTTTGTCCGCGTTCCTCTGATACCCAGAGTGTTTCCAAGTATTCTTCGATGCTTTCCGAGATGCTCACGGACATCAGTCACTTACGATAGATAGCAAATTATCATATAAATCTTGAGCGTGGAATCGATTCTTGGGAGAAAGCACTTAGGCTTACCTAAATGCTTATATTCGACGGCGAGTTAGGTTTACCTAAATAACCTGTCACAGCGAGGGCGTGGCCATGAATCAAAGAGTGAGCGATTGGCTCAAGAATTTCGGGCCTGCGTGGATAGTGATGATAGCGGACGTAGACGTGGCCTCTATCATAACTGGTCTCCAGTGCGGCGCCAGCTGGGGCTACCGGATGGTCTCCATCCTGTTGATGCTGATATTTCCGCTTTTTATCGTTCAGGATGCTGCGGGGCGGTTGGGAATCGCCTCAGGTGGGGGGCTTGGAGAGCAGATAAGGAGGAATTTTGGAAAGCGAGCAGCTGTAACCGCCGCGATCCCCATGGGTCTAAGTGACTTTCTGGAGTACGTTGCCCAGTATGCCGGCATCGCCATCGGTCTCAGTCTCCTAGGCTTTCCGATCATCCTAGGGCTGATCCTCGTGTTCATGATTCATACTCTGATTGTCGTAGGTCGGCAGTATAGACAAGCGGAGAAACTGCTTATACCGGTGAGCTTCTTGCTGCTGATCGCTATTGTGAGCTCAATTTTCGTGTTTCATGTCGACATGAGGTCGTTTGTTTTCACGGGTCTTTCTCCTCTGCAGCCATTCAATAGCCCATCCTTCGATTATCTTCTCGCTGCCAGCGTAGGCGCGGTGATAATGCCTTGGATGCTGTATTTTCACTCAGGCGCGGATTCTCGCAGAAAGAAACAAGTCAAAGACCTGAAGAACGAGCGTCTGGAAACGCTGATTGGCGCGGTGGTCTCGGAAATTCTTATGGTGATACTCGTCATAGTCGGATTAAACGTTTTCACGGGACATAGCCTGATCAACATCGACGATTTGCCAAAAGCACTGCCCGTATTCGGCAACTATGCTGTACCGATAATGGGAATGGGCTTCCTTTTCGCAGGTTTCCTGGCCCTTGTTGTGGTATCCCTGGGTTCAGCCTGGGGCGTGCTTGAAGCAACTGGACATGCAAGCGGACCTGATTCAAGAGCCTCTTTTCTCGCGATATATGCCCTTGAAAGCCTTCCAGCCCTCATTCTAGTGGTCACAGTGGCAGGTTACGTTCAACTTATGCTCAACATGATGTTCATTTTCCCCATAGTTCTCATCCCTTCACTGTACTTTTTGGGCAGGCTCGTAGCTCGTCATGACGTCATGAACGGCTATCACTACAAGAAGTATGAGAAAGCAGTTTTCTGGGCAGCTGCACTCATCGTGGTTGCAGGTGGAATACTTGGGCTCACTTCGCTTCTCTAAGGACATTTCAGATTATGGAGGTGAATAAGTGTCAGATATTATCTCAGTCGAAAACCTCGTGGAGGTCTACCCTGACGGCACAAGGGCACTCGAAGGAATCTCTTTCAATGTAAGAGAAGCCGAGTTTTTCGGTTTTCTCGGTCCTAATGGAGCAGGAAAAAGCACCACAATCAAGGTCCTGACCACGCTTCTCAGAAAGACTTCAGGAGACGTCTCCGTAGCAGGTTTCGATCTGGACGAATCCGCCAGGGAAATCCGGAAAGTCATTGGGGTACTAACCCAAGAAACGATTGTCGACGTTGACCTAACAGGAAAAGAAAACCTTCGACTTCAAGGACGTCTACAACAGATGCGCGGAACCGCCCTTGAGAACCGCGTAAAAGAACTGTTGAAAATGGTGCAACTCGAAGAATTCGCAAACAAACCAGCAGGAAGATACTCCGGCGGCATGAGGAAGAGGCTTGACTTGGCATCTGCCCTAATCCATAAGCCAAGACTGCTTTTCCTTGACGAACCGACGACCGGACTCGACCCACAATCCAGAGCTTCGATATGGAACTATCTTGATAGATTGAACAAGGAAGAAGGCATTTCGATATTTCTGACTACGCAGTACATGGAGGAGGCAGACAAGCTGTGTCGCCGGCTTTCAATAATCGATTACGGTAAGATCGTCAGTGGCGGCTCACCATCAGAACTCAAGCAGGCAATAGCGCATGACACTTTGACTCTTTCGCTTAAGAACCCACGAGACCCCCTGTTGAGGGCTGGTACGAAAAAGATCTTGCGAGAAGTCCGTGGAGTATTGGATGTCGCTGATTCGGACGGTGGCATTGTCTGCCATGCCAAGAACGCGAGCGAAATAATAGCCGACGTAGTCACGGCACTAGAACGCAACGACTACAGACCGCTTTCTTTGAGTATGTCTTCTCCAACCCTGGACGATGTCTTCCTCCATCATACGGGAAGAAGAATAAGGCCCGAAGAACTCGGCAGGAAAACTACGGAAGAATTTCTTATGTGAGGTGAACAGATATGACCGTATTTTACGACACTCAGTCCCTTTTCACGAGAGCTTTGACGAAAATAGTGAGAAACCCCACGCTGCTGTTTGTAAACCTCTTCACACCATTACTGTTCTTGCTCCTCTTTTCCCAGTTACTTCAAAAACTCACAAGTTTGCCAGGGCTCTCTGGAAGTTACCTCACATACCTTACCCCAGGAATCCTTGTGCTGAACGCTGTCACGGGCGCATTCCAGTCGGGCATGTCGATCGTGAACGATATAAACTCCGGCTTTCTTCAGAAGCTGCTCTTGACTCCTGTCAACAGAGGCGCAATCTTGCTTGGTCGTCTGATGACCGATCTGCTCGTTTTGACACTCCAGTCAATCATAATAATCGCCGTCGCAATGCTGCTCGGTCTATCCATCGCAACGGGACTATCAGGACTCCTGCTTATTTTCGTAACCATTGCCTTCTTCGGCCTGGCTTGGTCAGGACTCTTGCTTGCCGTCGGTTTGAAGACACACAAGGCGGAAACTGTCGCGGCAGTGGGCAATCTTCTAGCTTTCCCACTTCTCTTCGTAAGCAGTGCTCTTTTCCCAACGTCTATCATGCCTCCGTGGGCGCAAACTGTTTCTAACTACAACCCATTAAGTTATGCATCCAACGTGACGAGGGATCTTATCGAAGGAGGGTTGACATGGAATACGTTTGCCTCTGCTTACACTGTAATCGGACTGATGGTAATTATGGCTTTTGCCGCAACTCTGTACCAGTTCAGAAAAATCGTCAGCTGAGAAGAGCTAAAAAGAACTGCATATCATTAATGGCGTTACCACCAAGACTTGGCTAAGATCTCGTTTAACAGGCGACGATATCGAACTGCAGCTCGCGTTTGCAACGTCTTAAATGAATCTGCTAGCAATGGGGCTAGCTTCAATTCCTCGTTCAAACCCTCGCTAGACGATCTTTCAGTTTTCTCGTAGGCAGCTGAAAGTGCTCTTCAACTAGTTAAGGCGAACGCGAGAAAGAAAGCATTGTCTCGTCGGATCATGGTGAAGTTCCTAAGAACCTTTGACTCATTGACCTAGGACAGTAGGTAATTTCCCCATTCCCGAATTGCTTCGAAAACGGGCAGAAACGCTTGCCCCTTCTCTGTCAATGTGTATTCAACCCTTGGCGGCACTTCGGGATATACTGACCTAGTCACTATTTTGCTTTTTTCCAGATCTCTCAGATGCTTCGTGATAGTTTTAGAGTTAACGTTATTCATTCTTCTTTGAAGCTCACTAAACCTCAGAGTTCCGTCCTTAAGGCTCCAGATAATGAAAAGGTTCCATTTGCTGCCGATGATTTCTAATACTCGATTAAACTCCAAATGCGCCTTATTCGCAGACTCCAAGACAATTTACCTTTAGTTACTTTTTGGAAACAATATTACTATTTTGCTTCTGGCATATTTTAATATTGCTGGTCTCTTAAAGTAATCAGAGGTAAGAAACATGAGCGTTGACATCTATTATTTTTCAGGTACAGGAAATTCGCTGGTTGTCGCACGCGACATCGCAGAAAAAACCAACGGAAAACTGATTTCCATACCGTCGGTCATGAGTGAAGATAGAATAAGAACGCAAGCAGACGTTATCGGAGTTGTCTTTCCCGTCTATGGAATTTTCCGCATTCCTTCTATGGTCGAAAGACTTGTTAGGATGCTGGACAGCATTAGTTCAAAATACATATTTGCCGTCAGCACATATGGCAGTTTGGCTGGCATGTCGGTCAAAACTCTCGGCAAAGCGGTAAGGTCCAACGGCGGGAAGCTCTCAGCGGGGTTCGCCGTGCACATGCCCATGAACAACATTGCCATTCCCGGGTTCATGTACAGTGGAACTGTTGGCAATACAGAAAAAAAGCTGTTCGCAGACTGGCGGAAGAAGGTCGATTTTATTTGTGAATATGTCAGTGCTCGAAAGGAAGGTAGATTTGAAGCATC
>Ga0187771_10000155_pt1 | contig 36255 bp, 36 predicted proteins | sample 0116_SJ02_MP15_1_FD_133139 | JGI IMG/M metagenome (GOLD analysis project Ga0187771, IMG submission 133139) | Tropical peat soil microbial communities from peatlands in Department of Meta, Colombia - 0116_SJ02_MP15_10_MG | ecosystem: Environmental > Terrestrial > Soil > Wetlands > Peat | place...
GCCACGCCCGAACTCGCGGCTGATTTCCTTGCTTCCCGCGACTATGGCTTGGCCAGGGTTGACGAGATCAGCCGCGAAGCCTCGCTGTCGTTGGACCTGCCCGGCCCGGCGCTCGCCGCCTATCTGCGCGAGAATATTGATTTCTCCATGGACGACGATAACCGCCGCGGCCTCGCGGAGTTCTTTGCGCGCTGCGCGGCCTTGCGGCTTATCCCGCGGGCCAAGCCCGTTGAATGGGCGCCCACCCAGGGCTCGGCCGCGAGCGCGCGCCTCGCCCCGTGAGAAGGCTTGGAAGGCTCATTCCCCGCGCTACAATAGGTGGGAAGATCATGGTCCTGACGAAAGAAGAAGCGCTCCAACTGTTTCAGTCGGACGATCTCATCGGCATCGGCATGGCTGCGCATCAGGTGCGCAAGGAGAAAAACGATCCGCGCGTGGTCACTTATCAGATAGACCGGAACATCAATTACACCAATCTCTGCACAGAGTATTGCTCCTTCTGCGCTTTCTACCGCCCCATGAGCTCGCCGGAAGGCTATCTTCTGCCGCTGGAGACGATTTGCCGCAAGATTGACGAAACCCTCGAGCTGGGCGGCACCGGCATCCTTCTTCAAGGCGGGCTGAATCCCACCTGAAGATTGACTACTACGAGACCCTGCTGCGCACGCTCAAGGCCCGCTATCCCCGCTTGCACCTGCACTGCTTTTCCGCGCCCGAAATACTGTGCATCGCCGAGGTCAGCGGGCTGACCTTGCGCGATACCATCGCCCGGCTGATGGACGCGGGCCTCGGTTCCATTCCCGGAGGCGGCGCGGAAATCCTGGATGACGACGTTCGCCGCCGCATCTCCCGCTTGAAATGCACGAGCAACGAATGGGAAGAGGTGCACCGCGCCGCCCACGCCCTCGGCTTGCGCACGACCGCCACCATGATGTTCGGCTGCGGCGAGGAGTACGGCCACCGCGTCAACCACCTGGAACGTCTCCGGCGCATCCACGAGGATACCGGCGGCTTCACCGCGTTCATCCCTTGGATGTTTGCCGCAGAGAACACCGCGCTCGGCCGCCAGGTGAAAGCAACGACGGCGGCGGATTACCTGAAGACCTTGGCCATCAGCCGCCTTTATCTGGACAACGTTGACCACATCCAATCCGGCTGGCTCACTCCCGGAATCAAAATCTGCCAGGTGGGGTTGCAGTTCGGAGCCGACGACGTGGGCAGCATCCTGATCGAAGAGAACGTCGTCTACGCCGCCGGCGTGCGCAACCGCACAAACGAGGCTGAGCTGCGCCGCATCATCTCCGACGCCGGCTTCCTCCCCGCCCAGCGCGACACGTTGTATCGCTCCTACATTCTGAAGGAAGCTGCGCACAGCAAGACAATCTGAGCGCCCAAGCAGACGGGACACCTCAGGCAAGCCAAGAGTTCAGGCGCAAATCCTGCTTTCGAATGAATCCTCCTTTAGAGCGTATTGCACAAACGAGCTAACTTATTGATTCTATTGAGACCAATTCTGGTTGTGCTACCGCTTCTAGTACGGTACCCCTCTATTTTTTCCTTTGAAGGCTGCCTGCCGTCTGGAACGATTCGAACACAAAACAGAAGTCGAAGGCAGCACCACCTGTTAAAACCTAAAAGGATGGTTCCTCACATGTCGGACCCCGAAACCACCGCCGTAAGAGCCGCAATCGTTGTCTTGAGCTCGGTCGAGGCCTTACGGCTCATCCTGCACGATATTCTTGGCCTCAGAGACGATCTAGCTCGAAGCCGCAATAGACCCCAAAGAAGGGAGCGATCCCGCAGCCGCTGATGACGCTCTGCAGTCAGCGCTCTCCGGCCAGTTTCCTGTCCAGCGCCTGGTTGGCCAGGGCGTCGGCCTCGCGGTTACGCTCGCGCGGCACGTGCTCGACGACGAAGGCCTCCAGCCACCGCGACATCTTCAAGGCTCGCTCGAAGAGCGGGCGCAGGTCCCTGCTCTTCACCTTGTAGAGCCCGCGCATCTGCCGCACCAGCAGTTCGGAATCGCTTTGCACGCGCAGCGCGCGGATCCCGTGCGCCGCGGCGTAATCCAGGGCAGCGATCAAGGCGAAGTATTCCGCCACATTGTTCGTGGCCCGGCCCAAGGACTTGCTCAGCGTGGCCAGGACCGCGCCGCGCGGGTCGCGCACCACCACGCCATAGGAAGCCGGGCCGGGATTCCCGCGCGCGGCGCCGTCTATGTTGGCTAAGTGCATGCTCTCCCGCGCGCGGGCACTTTGTGCATCAAACAGGTGCTCAGCCGCGCCGCTGGGCCGGGGAGCAGCCGGGCGGCGGGTCATGTCTGCGGTTCCGCCGGGGCGGATGCGGCGGCCGGGTCCTGGGCAGCCGGGCGTGGCGTGGCCACGTAAAGGATGCGGCCACAGGACTCGCAGAGGATCACTTCCTCGCTGTCGACCCGCTGCAGCTCCTGGAAGCGGTGCGGGAGAACGCGCATGCCGCAGCCGTAGCACTGTTCCTCCCGCGCTTCCACCAGGCCTACCCCTTGATGCCGCCGCGCGATGCGCGCGTACAGCTCGCGTATCTCGTCCGGAACCTGCCCCGACGCGCTCTCGCGTTCCGCTTCCGCTCCTTGCAGTGCGCTCTGCTCGGCGGCCTGTTCGGTTTCGATCTGGCGGCGCTCCGCCTGCGCGGCCCCCTCGGTTTCTTTCAGCGCCGCTTCCGCGGCCTTGACTCGCCGCTCGAACTCCTCCCCGGCCACCATCTGGTCCAGCAAGCGGTCCTCGGCGCGGGTCACTTCCGCCTCCGCGCCCGCGATTTCGTGCAGCAGCGCCTTGTATGCTTCGTTCGTTTTCACCGCCGCACTCTGGTCGCGGTACTTGCTCACGCGTTCCTTCCACTGTTCCACGTCCAGCTCAAACTTCTTGCGCTCTTTGAGGCTGTTCGTCAGCGCTTCCTTCGAGGCGGCGAGTTGCTTGCGGGCAGTTTCCAGGCGCGCGTCCGCTTCCTTGACGCGCTGGGGAAACTCCGCCAAGTCCGCGCGCAGCCTGGCGATGCGCAAGTCAATGCCTTGTAGTTCTAGAAGATGCGGTATGGCAGGATGCATCGCCGCAAATTCTAGCACAGGCAGGAGCAGGTGAAGGTGCGGCTGGATTCGGCGACCAAAGAACAGTTGCCCAAGTGTGGCAGGCACGTGTCGCAGGATTCGCTCTATGGTCACGCGCGATTTCAAGGTGTTCCTCGAGCCGGGTGAGGACTATGGCGGTTATGTCGCCGTCTGCCCCTCGCTTCCGGGCTGCTACTCGCAAGGCAAGACGGTCTCGGAAGCGCTCGCTAATATTCGAGAGGCCATCGAGCTTTGCCTGGAAGATATGGAAAGTCACAGCGAGAAAATCCCTGATCCAAGCGAAGTGCTGGTGGGTAGCGTCGTCGTGACGCGATGAATCCGAGGTTAGCTGTTCTCTCGGGCGAAGACATTATCCGAGCCTTGGGAAATTCGGTTGTAGTTGCCCGGCGAAGGGCAGCCATATTGGCCTTCGCCACCCAACCGATTCTCAGCGTCATCCCCTGACAGTGCCGCTCCATCGGGAAGTTGCCTTTGAAGATTCCGGCGCATTCTCCGCGACGCGGGAATCACTGTAGAACAACTGCTCCCCGTCCTTTAGGGGGGCAGGCAGGCGCTAGTCCGCCTCGTGGACCTCGAGCGTCTGATCCACGGTGAGCGTGGGGTAACGGATGCCGGTCACCCCAGCGGGGGGCGGAGCCGGGTGACGCGCCGTGACTCTGAAATCCGAGCCTTCGCAGTCTACACTGTACTCGTACCCGTTGCGCCCCGGTCGGGCAAAGGCCAGCGCTCCGGTCGAGAGCAGTTCCTCCATGGATCCGCACCGTCCATTCTGAACGATGTACACGCGCTCGGCTTGCCCGATGGCCAGCAGGTCGTTCTGCACGCCCGTGATGCTGATGGCCTGCGTCGGAGCGGTGCCCGGAGCCGCCGTGGGCATGTGCCGCACGTACACGTAGTAGATTCCCCCGGCGATCAGGAGCGCCACCAGAAGCGAAGCCAGTCCGCGCATGACCAGATTGTGGCTGTGCGAAATGCTCCGTGCAAGTCCCGCGCCCGCCCGCGTGCGGAAGCAGGCACGGGCGTCTCTACGTTGTCACCCATCAGCGGCCTTGCCTGTTTTCTATTTTCTTTGTTCAGTTAGGGAATGGAAGCATTTGACGGGGTTTTGCGGCGTGTGTTAGAAACAACGGTTCACCTCCAGCCTGCAATGGGCACGTGACCCGTTGCTCCAGGACACATGGCCGAGGACCCGAAGAACCAAAAGCTGCCTGAGTCGCCCGCGGGAGGAGAGCCCGCGCCGCCTGCCGTTTCCGGCACCCCTTCCGAAGCGAAGCCGGAACCTACTGGTCCGGCGAAGCCAGCGCCGCCGGCGACAGTGAGCGCACCCCCGGCGACCGGCGCCCCGCCCAGGCCCGCCGCGCCTACGGCTCCGAAGGCGCCGCCGATCGGCCCGGCGGCGCTCGATAACGACCTGGTGAAGCGCTATCGGGCGCGGTTCGGCGAGGCCGTCCGCGAGGCCACGGAAGACCGCAAGCAGGCCATTCTCGTGGTGGATTTGGCGCGGCTCCTGGAGATCGCGCAGTACACCCGGGATGAAGAGAAGTTCGACCTGCTGACCGACCTGACCGCGGTGGACTGGCCGAAGCGCGAAAAGCGCTTCGACATCGTGCTGAACCTATACTCCTTCGCGCACAACACGCGGCTGCGCATCAAGGCGCACGCGGCGGATGGGGAGAAGGCTCCGAGCATGACCGGCGTGTGGCCCACGGCGAATTGGCTGGAGCGCGAGGTGTACGACATGTTCGGGATCGAGTTCGCGGGCCACCCGAACCTGAAGCGCATCCTTTTGCCTGAAGAGTGGCAAGGGTTTCCGCTGCGCAAGGATTACGACATCCTGAAGCAGGACGACGAATGGGTAAAAAAGAACCTGGGGATAGAGAGCGGGCAGTAGTCCGCAGGATGCTGCAAAACTCGTCTGGTTGTCATTCTGAGTGGAGCGAAGAATCTCTCTTGTTTCCAAATACGAGGAAAAGAGAAATTCTTCGGGCCAAAAGTAGGCCCGAAGAATGACGCACCCCCGTTTTGCAGCAACCTGCTAGGAACGCAGGCAAAACCGAGAGATTCTCGAAGGGGAACGGCGCTAGCTTGGCCGAAGCGAACAAAGACGATGTGCTGAATCGGGGCGCGGCAGACGCGGCTTCGTACGGAACCGTCCTGGGCGCGGACGAGCTGATCCTGAACATGGGGCCGCAGCACCCGGCCACCCACGGCGTGCTGCGCGTGAAGCTGAAGCTCGACGGGGAGCGCGTCATCGGCTCGGAGTGCGTCATCGGCTACTTGCACCGGGGGGTGGAAAAGATTGCCGAGCACCGCAGCTATCAGCAGTTCGCGCCTTACGTGGACCGCATGGATTACGTGGCAGCGGTGAGCAACGGGTTGGGTTACTGCGAAGCCGTGGAGAAGCTGCTGGGAGTGGAAGCTCCGCCGCGCGCCAAGGTGATTCGCACGATTTTGACCGAGCTGCAACGCATCGCCAGCCACCTGGTCTGGCTGGGGACGCACGCGCTGGATATCGGGGCGCTCACCCCGCTTTTTTACTGTTTCCGCGAACGGGAAGAGATCCTGAAGATTTTCGAGAAGTACTGCGGGGCGCGGCTGACCACCCATGCCTTTCGCATCGGGGGCTTGCAGTACGACGCCTACGACACGCTGGAAAAGGATGTGGAGCGGTTCTGCAAGGACTTCGACGGGCGCGTGGACGAATACGAGGCACTGCTCACGCAGAACCGCATTTGGCTGGGGCGCACCCAGGGCGTAGGCGTGCTCACTGCGGAAGACGCCATCGCCCTGGGGGCCACGGGGCCGGTGCTGCGCGCCAGCGGCGTGAAGTGGGACATTCGCAAGGTCTTTCCTTACGCCGCCTATGCCAACTACCAATTTGAGATTCCCACAGGCAAGCGCGGCGACACTTACGACCGGTACATGGTGCGCATGGAAGAGATGCGGCAATCGCGCTTGATCTGCCTGCAAGCCATTGAGAGCATTCCCGCGGGGCCGATCCTGGGAAAAGTGGGCAAGGTGCTGAAGCCTCCCCCGGGCGAGGTATATCACTCCGTCGAGGCGCCCAAGGGCGAGCTGGGATATTACATCGTGAGCGACGGCAGCGTGCAGCCCTATCGCGTGCGCATCCGGCCGCCCTCATTCGTGAATCTGGAGACGTTCGACAAGATGGTGCGCGGGCACCTGGTGGCGGACGTGGTGGCCATCATCGGGACGCTGGACATCGTGCTGGGAGAAGTGGATCGCTAAGAGCGCCGGGGAACCCCGGGCCAGGTCGTTCGAGAGAGGACGATGCAGGAACTGGTCCACGGACTGACGCAATTCGCGCGGATGAACGCGGGGCCGCTGGCGTTCGCCGTGGTGCTGGTAGCGTTGCTGCCGCTTATGGCCGGGTACCTGGTCTTGCTCGAGCGCAAAATCATGGCGGACATGCAGGTGCGGCTGGGGCCGATGCGCGTGGGGCCGCACGGGCTGCTCCAACCCATCGCGGACGCGCTGAAGCTGCTCATCAAGGAAGACATCATTCCGGAAAACGCGGACCTACTGGTGTTCTGGGTGGCGCCGGCGACCTCGGTCATGGCGGCGATGACGGCGCTGGCGGCCATCGCCTTTGGCCCAGGCTTGCAGGTGGCTCGGGACCTCAATGTGGGCATACTGTTTGTGGTGGGCGTGAGTTCGCTGGGGATTTTCGGGATTGTCCTGGGCGGGTGGGCGTCGAACAGCCACTATTCGCTTCTCGGGGCGCTGCGCAGTTCGGCGCAGCTCGTGAGCTACGAAACCGCGGCGGGAATGGCCATGGTGAGCGGCCTGCTGCTGGCCGGAACGCTGCAGATCCGCGGGATCGTCGAGGCGCAACGAGGACACTGGTGGTTCATTTGCTATGCGCCGGTGGGGTTCTTTACCTATCTGGTGGCATCGGTGGCGGAGACCAACCGCGCGCCCTTCGACCTGCCGGAAGCGGAATCGGAACTGGTGGCAGGCTATATGACCGAGTACAGCGGGTTCCGCTGGGCGCTCTATTTTCTTTCCGAGTACACGAACATGATCGTGGTGGCCTCGGTGGCCACTACGCTCTTTCTGGGAGGCTGGCTGCGCCCGTTCGCCAGCGTGCGCTGGCTGGGCTTTTTGGACTACCTGCCACCGCTGCTCATGCTGGCGGTCACGGCATATTGTCTGGTGCGCGTACCGCAGCAGCCCGTGGCCGTGCAGAAGTGGTTCCTGCTGGCGGTGGCGGGGTGCTGCGCGCTGGGGGCGGGAATGCTGGCGGCCCCGCTGGCGCTTGCCCCCGCGAAACCCTATTTCGCGGCCGTTCACGGCTGTTTCTGGTTCCTGCTGAAGGTGTCCGCGTATATTTACGTGTTCTTGTGGTTGAGGTTCACGCTGCCGAGGTACCGGTTCGACCAATTGATGCGCCTGGGCTGGCAATTCCTCATTCCCGTTTCCATCGTGAACGTGCTGGGACTGGGAGTGGCTCTGGCCCTGGCGGATCGTTGGCCGCTGTGGGCCAGCCTCGCGGTCACCACGCTGGCGACCCTGCTCATTGCTGCGTACCTGGTACGCGCGGGCGGGCGGAGCACAGGCGAACCCGCGGCGGCGGGGAAAGCGTAGGGATTCGATGCATTTGTTGGACAAGGCGCTGTTCTACGTGTTTGCCGGCGTAGCGGTGATTTCCGCGGTGCTGGTGGTCACCCGGCGGAACGCCGTGCACAGCGCGATTTTTCTGATTACCGCCCTGCTAGCGACCGCGGGGATTTTTCTCCAGTTGCAGGCGGAGTTCCTGTTCATCGTGCAGGTGATTCTCTACGCCGGGGGCATTATGGTGCTGTTCGTGTTCGTCATCATGCTGGTGAATCTGGACGTGGCCCTGCGGCAGGTGCAATTCAACCGGCAGAAATGGGTGGCGGGGATCGTCGTGCTGGCGCTGGCCGCGCAACTGGGCCTGGTGATCTGGACGGCGGGCAGGATTCCGGGCGCGGGTCCGGGACCTAACGCCGCGGCAAGCCCGGCGCCGGCCCCGCAACTGCAACCCAACGCGGAAATGGTGGCGCGCAGCTTGTTCGGCCCGTACGTACTGCCTTTGGAGATTGCCTCGGTGCTGCTGCTGGTGGCCATGATCGGAGCGGTGGTGATGGCCAAGAGAAAGGTGTGAGGCGGACATGATTCCCATCGGACATTACCTGTTCCTGAGCCTGGCGCTGTTTATCATCGGCGTGATCGGAGTGCTCACCCGCCGCAACGTCATCATCATTCTGATGTCCATCGAGCTGATCCTGAACGCCGTGAACATCAACCTGGTGGCGTTTGCGCGGCTGTTCGGCGACGTGGCCGGGCAGGTCTTCGCCATCTTCATCATCACGGACGCGGCTGCGGAAGCGGCCGTGGGGCTGGGAATCATCATCGCCTTCTTCCGTAATCGTGAGACGGTGCTGTCCGACGAAATGGACATGCTCAAATGGTAGGACGCGGATGACGCCCAGCGGCTATTTTCTCGATCACGTTTGGCTTGTGCCTTTGTTCCCGCTGTTCACGGCGGCGCTCATGCTGCTCGCGGGCAGGCGGCTGAGGAACGGCGCAGTGAGCGCCCTGTGCGTGGGAAGCGTTGCCGCGTCGTTCGTGTTTGCGGCGGGGGCGGTGCTACAACTCGTGGCCGCGGACCCGGCGCAGCGCGTGAAGCAGATGATCTTGTTTGCCTGGGTCCCGGCGGGGCCGATGCACACCGCTGCGGGGCGCCTGGTGGACTTCGTGGCCGATTGGGGCGTCCTGCTGGACCCATTATCGAGCGTCATGGTGCTGGTGGTTACCGGAGTCGGCCTGCTGATCCACATCTATTCCATCGGCTACATGGGACACGAAGGCGGATATTACCGTTTCTTCGGCTACATGAACCTGTTCATGTTCTCGATGCTTACCTTGGTGCTGGCGAACAACCTGCTCTTGCTGTTTGTGGGCTGGGAAGGCGTAGGGCTGTGCAGTTATCTGCTGATCGGGTTTTATTTCCTCCGGAGATCGGCGGCCGACGCAGGAAAGAAGGCTTTCATCGTAAACCGCGTGGGGGACACGGGATTCCTGCTGGGAGTTTTTCTTCTTGTGGCAACGCTGGGAACGGTCCGCTTCACCAGCGCGGGCCTGCCGGTTCCTTCGGCGTATTCGGGAATTGCGCAGGCGCTTGCGGCGGGAATCGAGTCGCACGCGCTGGCCGCCGGGGCTCCCGTGCTCACGGCCATTGCCCTGCTGCTGTTCGTGGGCGCCACGGGAAAATCGGCGCAGCTTCCTTTGTACGTTTGGCTTCCGGACGCCATGGAAGGTCCCACTCCGGTGAGCGCGCTGATCCATGCGGCCACCATGGTGACCGCCGGCGTCTACATGGTGGCGCGCATGAACGCACTTTACCAACTGGCGCCGCTGGCGCTCGAGGTCGTAGCCGTCGTCGGCGCGGCCACAGCTATTTTCGCCGCCACCCTGGGCCTGGCGCAGAACGATATCAAGCGCGTCCTGGCCTATTCGACCATCAGCCAGCTCGGCTACATGTTCCTGGCGCTGGGTGTAGGCGCGTTTGCCGCGGGAATCTTCCACCTGATGACCCACGCGTTTTTCAAGGCGCTGCTTTTCCTGGGGAGCGGCAGCGTGATCCACGCGGTCTCCGGCGAGCAGGACATGCGCAAGATGGGCGCGCTATGGAGCAGGATTCCCACTACGGCGAAGACGTTCCTCATCGCCGCGCTGGCCATCGCGGGGATTCCTCCGTTGGCGGGCTTTGTCAGCAAGGATGAGATTCTGGGCAAAGCCTTCGAGCATTCGCCGCTGCTCTGGCTGGTTGGTTTTGTGACTGCGGGGCTGACGGCGTTCTACATGTTTCGGCTTGTGAATATGACCTTCTTCGGCACGTCGCGCGTGGACCCGGAGGCGGCGCGGCACATCCATGAGTCACCACGCTCCATGACCATGCCGCTGGTGATCTTGGCCGCGCTGTCGGTGATCGGCGGGTGGATTGGCTGGCCCGTCGCGCTCGGCGGCGTGAACCGTTTCGAGCGCTTTCTGGAACCGGTGACGCGAGGGGCCACGCCGGAGACCGCTGCGGAAGGAGTCGCGCATCACACCATGGCCGGTGGATACGCGCTCATGGCTGTGTCGGTTGGCATTGCCCTGGCGGGCATTTGGCTGGCGTATGCGTTCTATATCAGGAGGAGGGAATTACCGGGCCGCGTGGCGGCAAGCTGGCCGCGGTTGTACCGGCTGCTCTATCGCAAATACTACGTGGACGAGGTCTACGACGCCATGTTCGTGAACCGGACGAAAGACCTGGGGACAGCGCTGGGCGCGTTCGATGCGGGCGTGGTGGACGGCCTGGGCGTGGACGGCGCCGGATGGCTCACGCGGGCCACTTCGCGGCTTTCCATTTGGTGGGACACCTGGATTGTGGACGGGCTGGTGAACGTGGTGGGGCGCGCGGTGCGCGCGCTGAGCTACCCGGTGCGGTGGGTGCAGACGGGAGTAGTGTCCAGTTACGCGCTGTTCATCGTGCTGGGAATCGTTCTGGGAATCGTGTTGCTGGGGTACCGATTGCATTAAAAAAGGAATTTGCTCCGCTGAGAGGCAAGAGCCATGCACTTTTTCGCAGATCATATCCTGAGCGTGATCCTATTCACGCCGCTCGTGGGAGCCATCCTGTTGCTCTTCGTGCCGCGGCAGCGGGAGAACGCCCAACGGGTGATCGGAAACGTGTTCGGGATGCTGGGGCTGGCGGTGTCCCTGCCGTTGATTTGGCTGTTCCGGGTGGAACGCCCGGGCTTTCAGTTCGTGGAGAGTGCGAGCTGGATTCCCTCCATCGGTGCGCGTTACACGCTGGGGATCGACGGGATCAGCTTCCTGCTGGTGATGCTGACGACGCTCCTGGGAGCAATTTCCATCCTGTCTTCCTGGCGGGCCATCCAGACCCGGAAAAAGGAATACTACGTTCTCTTCCTGCTCCTGCAGACGGGCATGCTGGGCGTGTTCATGTCCCTGGACTTCTTCCTGTTCTACGTGTTCTGGGAAGTAATGCTGGTGCCCATGTATTTCCTGATTGGCGTGTGGGGCAGCGAGCGGCGGCTGTACGCCGCGATTAAGTTCTTCCTATACACCTTGGCGGGCTCGGTGGTCATGCTGCTGGCCATCCTGGCGGTGTACTTCCGCGCAGGGGCGTCCTCCGGAGCGTTTACGTTCGACGTGCCCGCGCTGCTCGCCGCCGCCCGCCATTTTCCCGACGGAGTGAAGGCCTGGCTGTTCTGGGGATTCTTTTTCGCCTTTGCCATCAAGGTGCCCATGTTCCCCTTCCACACCTGGTTGCCGGACGCGCACACGGAAGCTCCGACGGCAGGCTCGGTGATCCTGGCGGGCGTGCTCCTGAAGATGGGCACGTATGGTTTCATTCGCTTTTCCCTGCCGCTGCTGCCGGGCGATGCGCAGCTTCGCGGGAAGATCATCGGCATCGTGGTCTTCCTCTCACTGGTGGCCATCGTCTACGGAGCGCTCGTCTGCCTGATGCAGAAAGACATGAAGCGGCTGATCGCCTACAGTTCGGTGAGCCACTTGGGGTTTTGCACCTTGGGACTCTTCATGCTCACCCCGCACGGCCTGGCGGGCAGCGTGCTCCAGCAAATCAATCACGGCATCTCCACCGGGGCGCTCTTCCTGATTGTGGGAATCCTCTACGAGCGGCGGCACACGCGCATGATTTCCGATTTCGGCGGGCTTTCCACGCCCATGCCCAACTTCGCGGCCATCTATCTGATCGTCACGCTAAGCTCTCTGGGCATGCCGCTGCTGAACGGCTTCATCGGGGAATTCACGATCTTGCGAGGCACGTTCGAGGTGAGCAAGGTCTGGGCCGCCTGGGGCGCGCTGGGGATCATTTTGGGCGCGGCCTACTTGCTGTGGCTCTACCAGCGGGTAATGTTCGGACCAGTGACTCATGCGGCCAATGAGCACCTGCCGGATGTGAACCTGCGGGAGATGGTCACGCTGGTGCCCCTGGTTTTGCTGGCGCTGTGGATTGGCGTGTATCCCAGGCCGTTCTTCCGCTGCTTGGAGAAACCGGTGCAGCAGATCGTGGAGACCGTGAACCCCGGTTACTACAATGCGGAGCGCGCGGCATTGCCAGCGCCTGAGGCAGCCTCCGTGGCGGGCACGCCCGCGGCCGCGTCCGGGCTGAGTTCGAGCGCCGCGGGAGATGACCGAAACCGGGCCTCCAAAGCTGCCGCGGGACCGGGCGGCTCAGGAGTGAAGGAACCGAGATGACGGCGCTCTGGCACTGGTTTCAGGAGTTTTTCCGCGGGGATTTCCGGCTGATTCTGCCGGAGGCCGAACTGCTTCTGTTCGGGCTGGGCATTCTCATCATTGATTTGTGGGAGGATGCCCAATCGAGATTCCTGAACGCAGTGCTGGCCATGATGGGCGTGGGCTTCAGCAGCTACACGCTGTGGGTGTTGTACGCGGAGGCCAGCCGGTTCGGCGAGCAGGAAGCATTTCAGCGCGCCATTGTCGTGGACCAGTTCTTTCTTTTTTTCGGCATGCTCTTCCTGGCGGCGACGGCGCTGGTGATCTTGCTTTCGGCGCGGTACATGCGCATCGAGGACGAAGACCACGGGGAATACTACGCCCTGATCCTCTTCGCCACGGTGGGAATGATGTTCATGGCCTCGGGCCTGGACCTGGTGGTGCAGTTCCTTGGCCTGGAGACCATGGCCATCAGCTTCTACATCCTCACCGGGTTTCTCCGGCGCGAACGCCGGTCCAACGAAGCCGCGTTGAAGTATTTGCTCCTGGGCGCCTTCAGCTCGGGGATTCTGGCCTACGGCTTCTCGCTGCTCTACGGGATGGGCCGTTCGACAAACATCCGCGCCATTGCGCAGGCGCTCTTGGCGCGCCAAGACACGCTCAATCTCGCGGGCACCGCGGACTGGCTGTTGATGGCCGCGTTTGTGACCGTCGCGGCCGGGTTATTCTTCAAGGTGGCTGCGGCGCCGTTCCATCAGTGGGCTCCGGATGTCTACGAGGGCGCGCCGACGACGGTCACCGCTTATGTGAGCGTGGCCTCCATGACGGCCAGCTTCGCCCTGTTGCTGCGGCTGTTCCTTGAGGTATTCGCCCCTTCCCATAGCATGTGGACGATGCTGGTGGCGGCGGTGGCTGTGGTTTCCATGACCGTGGGCAACTTCGCCGCCCTTACCCAGAGGAACGTCAAACGGCTGCTGGCGTATTCCTCCATCGCCCACGTGGGTTACCTCCTGCTCGGCTTGGTGGCCTTCAATGCCGCGGGCCTCATCGGCATCATGTACTACCTGTTCGCCTACGCTTTCATGACCATCGGGGCCTTCGCCGTGATCATCGTGTTGCGGCGACAAGGTCTCATCGGGGACGAAATCCAGGACCTCGACGGCCTGTACCAGCGCAGCCCCGCCGCTGCCGCGCTGATGCTCATCTTCATGCTCTCCCTGGCCGGAATACCCCCGACGGCCGGCTTCATGGGAAAGTACTTCATCTTCCAGGCCCTGATTATGAGCCGGCACTACGCGCTGGCGGTCTTGGGGGCCCTCTACATCGTGCCCGGACTGTATTACTATTTCCGGATCGTGGTGCACACCTGGATCAGAGAACCCGGTGCGCAAGCGCGGCCGGCGGTCAGCACGGCGCAGGCCGTGGCCCTGACCGTGGCCGTGTTCATCACTCTGGCCGCGGGAATCTACCCGCAGCCGTTCACGCAGCTCGCTCTCTACGCCATTGGCCGGTAAACCATCCGATCGCAAACCTCCGCGGGGAAACTTCCGCAGCTCGCCGGGCTTCGCCCGCCAGTTGGCTTTGGCCATGGAGCTGCCCGTCATGCCCATCGCCGGGGTGGTTGTTGCGGGAGGGCTGGGATATTTGCTAGACAGACGGTTTGGCACGTTGCCGCTTTTTTCCTTGCTGTTGGGTTTGCTCGGGTTTGCCGCAGGGATACGGGAGATCATTCGGCGGCTGAAGGAGTGATCCGAAATGCTGTTGACCGGGGGCCTCGCAGATTACGAAGGCGTACAGAAGAGGGTGGAGATACTCATCGGCATTTTTGCCGCGCTTGGATTGGCCACAGCTGCCTGGCGCTGGGGCGCCCGGGCGGCGATGGGTTTCGGGGCCGGGTCGGCTATTGCGTGGATCAACTATCGCTGGCTCAGGCGCGGAGTACGAGCAATCTTGCCGGGCGCGCCGCGTGCGCCCGAGGTTCATGACGGTGGCGAGACAGGAGCATCGGCGGCCCCGTTCCGCGCTCCGAAGGCGCCTTTTTCCGTTTTCGCCAGGTTTGCCGGGCGCTACCTTTTGTTGGGTGCGGGCCTGTATGTTATCCTTGCGTACTCTTTGGTGCCCGCGGGTGCGTTCCTGGCCGGGCTTTTCGTGGCCGCGGCTGCTGTCTTGGCGGAATATTCGTTTGCACGGAAGGCGCATAACGCCTAGGTTCCCCGGCGCCGCACGCGACGGGCGCGCAGGCCGGAGCGGGCGAATCGGACATGGATGAGCAAGTCTTAGGGGTGACCAAGCTGGTCAACGCGATCCTCGGCAAGCCGACCGCCGAGCTGCTGCGCGGGCTGCATATTCAAGCGGAGAATCCGCAATACCCTATCCCCAACCATGTGGCCATGGAGCTTGTGGTTTTCGTGGTGGCAGTCGTGTTTTTCTTGTGGCTCCGGTCGCGGCTCTCGGCGGAACGTCCAGGAGGGGCGCAGCAATGCATGGAAGCCCTGCTCACGAATCCCATGAATCTCGGCGTCCGGGATCTTTTGGCGAGCATGGCCGGGCGCGGCTCAGAGCGGTATGTGCCCATGCTGGGAAGCATCGGCATTTTCGTCCTGCTCTGCAATGTGGCAGGTGTTGTGCCCATCTTCTCGACGCCGACAGCTTCAAGCTCGGTGCCATTCGGCTGCGCCATCGTGGTTTTTCTTTATTATCACTGGTGCGGCATTCGCAGGCTGGGCCCGCTGCCCTATGCGCAACGCTTCAGCGGTCCCAAGATGCCCTTCCCCGCGCCCGCGAGCTGGGTGGTCAAGGCGCTCATGCTGGTCATCGAAAGCTTCAGCCATGGCGCGCGTTTGTTGTCGCTCACGGTGCGTCTTTGGGTGAACATGCTGGTGAGTGAAGTGCTGTACGCTACGTTTCTCGGCCTCGCCATGCTGCTGTTTCTTTCCGTGAAACACTTGAGCGCGCTAGGCTGGGCGCTTGCGCCCGTGCCTCTGCTTGTGCCGGTCGCATTTATCGTGCTGCACATCTTCGTTGGGTTTGTTCAGGCTTTGGTGTTCACTATCTTGCCGGCAATTTATGTCGGCGGAGCGGTTGCGGAAGAGCATTGATTTTTGCGGCAAGGTTTGTGGGCCGATTCGGGTGAGCCCGGCGGCACGATGCAAGGAGCCGGCTCGAGCCACTTCATGGGAGGAGCGGTCGAATGAGGACGGCAGCGATAACTTTGGCGGTGTTCGCGGTGATGTGTTTCCTGGCGCCCGCGGTATTTGCGCAGGAAAAACCGGGAGCCCCCCCGGCGGCGAACTGGGTGGCCATTACCTCGGGTTTCTCCATGGCCATTGCCTCGGCAGGTTGCGGATTGGCGCAAGGCAAGGCTAGCGCGGGTGCGTCCGAGGGCATAGCCAGGAACCCCGGCGCCAGCGGCATGATCCAGAACATGTTGATCTTGGCGCTGGTGCTGATTGAATCCATGGCCCTGTACACGTTCGCGATCATTTTCTTGAAGGTGAGATAAGCGATAGCGGCGGCGGGACGAGACGGACTTCGTCTTTCTCATTTGCTGTGCGCCGCTCAGCGGCTGAGCAGGCCGGGGTTCGAGACGAAGGCCATCACGCGGTTGGGAAACAGTCCGAAATAGAGGATGCCGGCGACGGAAACAAAGAGAACCACTCGGACGGCGGCCGGGACAACCATGACTGCCGCGCCGGGCCGCGATTCGCGCATGTACATGACCACAATCACCCGCAGGTAGTAATAGGCCCCCACCACGCTATTCACAGCCATGAGCACGGCGAGCCAAACCAGGTGCGCATCGAGCGCCGCCCGAAAGATGTAAAACTTCCCCAGGAAACCGGCGGTGACAGGCAGCCCGAGAAGCGAGAGCAGGCAGAGGCTCAAAGCGCCGGCGGCGTAAGGCTGGCGCTGACCTAGCCCGGCGAAGTCCGTAAGGTCGAGGCAACATTCGCCGGCGCCGCTGAGCGAGCCTACCAAGGTAAAGGCCCCGACCTTCATCAAGGCATAAGCCAGAAGGTAATAGAGCACCGCGGCCATGCCCATTTCGCTGCGCGCGGCGAAAGCCACCAGAATGTAGCCGGCATGGGCGATGGAGCTGTAGGCCAGCATGCGCTTGACGTTGGTTTGCGCCAGCGCGCCAAGATTGCCCACGAACATGGTCAAGGCGGCGACGATCCAGATGGCCCAGAACCAAAAATCGTAGGCCGCGGTGACGGTCAAGGAGATGCGCAGGAAAAAGGCGAACGCGGCTGCCTTCGGTCCGGCGGAGAGAAGCGCGGTGACGGGCATGGGCGCGCCTTCGTACACGTCCGGAGTCCACACTTGAAAGGGGGCGGCGGCCACCTTGAAAGCCAAGCCGACGAACAACAGCGCCAGGCCCAGCTTCAGCAGAATCCCGCCTGTCTCCATATGCATACGCGGAAGGAGCGTCGTGCCGGTGGCGCCGTAGATCAGGGCGATGCCGTAGAGAAAAAAGGCCGTGGCGAACGAGCCCAAGAGAAAGTACTTCATGGCCGATTCACTGGAGAATGGGGAATCGCGCCGGTAACCCGCGAGAATGTAGCTAGCGATGGAGCTCATCTCCAGGCCGATGAAGGCCGTCAGCATTTCCTGCGCCCCAGCCAAAACGCTCATGCCCGCGGCGGCGAAAAGCATCAGCGCGTAGAACTCGCCCGCGGGCAGATGCTCGCGCGCGAGAAACGACGTGGAGGCAAGCATCACCAGAAAGACCACGCCGCCCACAAGAAGGTGAAAGAACACGCTGAAGCCGTCAGCGCTGAACAGCCCGTGAAAGGCCGTGCCGCCAATTCTGGCCGGATAAGCTGTCGCGGCTGTGCCCAGGGCCGCGCCCAGAAGCGCGAGGGCGGGAGAGGCGTACCGGAGTTTCTTCCAGAAGGGTTCGAGCAGCATCAGCAGCGTTCCCGCAAGGCACCAGGCGGCCTCGGGAGCTACTCGGAGCAGGTCTTCGCGCAGAGGAAACATTTAGCGGTTCGCGGCTCCTTCCGGGGGGATTCGCGGGCCGCGGAGAGCTGCGGGAAACGCGTTGGGTCTGGCTGCGGGAGCCGTGGCTTCGTAGTAGCGCGCCGGTTCCATCTGCTGGAGAACGTTTCCGGCGGAAGCTTCGAAGCGCCGCGTGAACATGACTGAGCCGACCCCCATCCACAGGATCACCACGGCGATGGCGGCGAGGATCACCTTTTCCCGCCCCGTTATGTCCGGCAAGCGGCGGTTCTTCTCGTTGGAGATTCCGCCGAAGAACACACGCTGGCAGGCCCACAGCAGATACACGGCGGAGAGAATCACGCCGGAGGCCGCCCAAGCCGCCCAGCGCCAGTGGTGCTGGTAGGTGCCCAGAAGAATGAGGAATTCGCCCACGAAGCCGTTGAGCATGGGCAAACCCAGCGAAGAGAGCGCCACCAGAAGAAAGAAAGCGGCCAGCCGGGGCATGGGCGTGGCCAAGCCGCCGAATTCGGAGATTTCAAACGTGTGCCGGCGTTCGTAGAGCATGCCCACCAGGAGGAAAAGCGCGCCGGTGGACACCCCGTGGTTGAGCATCTGATAGATTGCGCCAACTTCCGAAACGGGATGAAACGCGAAGATGCCCAGAACGATGAAGCCTAAATGGCTGACCGAGGAATAGGCCACCAGCTTCTTCAGGTTGGGCTGGACCATGGCCACCAGCGCTCCGTAGATGATGCCGATGATGGCCAGCACGGCGATCCAGGGCGCAAAGCGCCGGGACGCATGGGGGAACAGCGGCAGGCAGAAGCGCATCATCCCGTACGTGCCCATCTTCAGGAGCACGCCGGCGAGTATGACCGACCCGGCCGTGGGCGCTTCCACGTGCGCGTCCGGAAGCCAGGTGTGCAGGGGGAAAAGCGGCACCTTGATGGCGAAGGCCAGGAAGAAGGCGCCAAAAAGCAGCCATTCGGTGTGCTGTCCCAGAGTGATGCCTCCGCCGGCCTGGCCCAGTTGCAGCAATCTTTGAATCACCGGGAGATCGAACGTGCCGCCGTCCACTGCCGCGCCGCTCAGCGTGTAGAGCCACAGGATGCCCACAAGCATCAGAATCGAGCCGGTCATGGTGTACAGAACGAACTTGAGCGCGGCATAGATGCGGCGCTCGTGGCCCCAGACACCGATGAGGAAGTACATGGGAAGCAGCATCACTTCCCAAAACAGAAAGAAGAGGAAGAGGTCCAGGGAGAGGAACACGCCGATGACGCCCGTTTCCAGCACCAGGAGCATGACGAAGAATTCCCGGACGCGCGTGGTGATGCCCTTCCAGGAAGCCAGCACGCAAAGGGGCGTGAGAAACGTCGTGAGGATCACCAGAAACAGGCTTAGCCCGTCCACGCCGAGGTGATAGGTGATGGGCGGCGAGACAATCCAGCGGTGGCGCTCTTCCAGATGGTACGCGGCGGAGCCGATGGGCACGGCGCGGACCAGCAGCAACGACAACAAGAATTCCGCCGCGGAAACAACGAGTGCGAGGCGCCGTATCCAAAGGCGATCCTCGCCGCGGAGCAGCAAGAGGGCCAGCGCCCCGACGGCAGGCAGAAAAACAATCACCGACAGGAAGTGGCCGGCCATGTCAGCGCACCATCCCCGTGACCGCTCCCGGCGCCAGAGCCTCCCGCAGAAGCGGCCAGAAAATCACGGCGATTACCGCCAGCGCGCCGATGACGACCCACACGGCATAGCTGCGCGTGTTGCCGGAGTGGACGCGGCGCACGCGGTCGCCCAACCCCGCCGCACTTGCAGCTACGCCGTTGACTGCGCCGTCTATGCCCGCCGAATCCACAGCCTTCCAAAACAGATTCGTGGAGAGCCACAGAAGCGGCCGGACAACCACGGCGCCGTATAGTTCATCCACGAAGTACTTGTGGAGAAGAAGGTCATAAGCGGCCCGCAAGGAACCTGCCAGCCGCCGGGGAGCTTCGGGGCGCCAGAGATAGAACGCCCACGCCAGCAGGAAGCCGGCCAGCGCCACACCGGCGGCAATGGCGGCGAATTTCTGGATCTCGGCGCTCGCTGGCGCGGCCTCGGCTGCGGCGCCGAATACGGGTGCGAGGAAGCGCTCGAAATAGCTGCTTCCGCCCCAGAATTCCGGCGCGGCCATCCAGCCGCCAGCCACGGAGAGCACAGCGAGAATCATCAGGGGCGCGAGCATGCTGCCGGGAGATTCATGGACGTGCGCCTGATGTTCGTCAAAGCGCGGCTGGCCGTGGAAGGTGAGAAAGAGCAGGCGGAACATGTACAGGGCGGTCAGAAGCGCGGTGAACAGACCCGCGGCGTAAAGCCACACGCCCCCGTGCGCGCCGCCCAGCGCGGCGAGGAGGATGGCGTCCTTGCTGAAGAAGCCGGAGAAACCGGGAGCGCCGGCGATGGCCAGGGTGGCCATGAGCATGGTGAGCCAGGTCCAGCGGACCCTCCCGGCCAGGCCGCCCATCTTGCGCATGTCCTGCTCGCCGCCCAGCGCGTGAATCACGCTTCCGGCAGCGAGAAACAGCAGGGCCTTGAAAAAGGAATGGGTCATCAGGTGGAAAATGCCCGCGGCAAACGCCCCCGCGCCGCAGGCGAGGAACATGTAGCCCAGCTGGCTGATCGTAGAATAGGCCAGAACCCGCTTGATGTCGTTTTGCACCAGTGCAATCGTGGCGGAGAACAAGGCCGTAGCCGCGCCCGCCGCGGCGACGACAAACAGGGCCGTCGGCGAAAGCCGAAAGAGCGTGTGCGAACGCGCCACCATGTACACCCCAGCGGTCACCATGGTGGCCGCATGGATCAGCGCGCTGACCGGCGTGGGACCTTCCATGGCGTCCGGGAGCCACACGTACAATGGAAGCTGCGCCGACTTGCCCGTGGCCCCGGCGAAAAGCAGCAGGCAAACGACCGTGAGCAACCCGAACTGTCCGAAGGATTCGGCCGGGAGCGAGGAAGCTTGTCCGAAAACCGCCCGGAAATCCAGCGAGCCAAACGTGCGGTAAAGGAGAAACATCCCCAGCATGAAGCCGAAATCGCCGATGCGGTTGACGATGAAAGCCTTCTTCCCGGCGTCCGAAGCGGAACGCTTCAGGAACCAGAACCCGATCAGAAGGTAGCTGCACAGCCCCACGCCTTCCCAGCCCACGAAGAGCAGGGCAAAGTTCGCCGCCAGCACCAGCACAAGCATGAAAAATGTGAACAGATTCAGGTAGGCGAAGAAGCGGTAGTAGCCGCCCTCACGGGCCATGTAGCCGGTCGAGTAAATGTGAATGAGCCAGCCCACCCCGGTGACCACCAGCAGCATGACGATGGTGAGCTGATCCAACTGGAGATCGAAGCCGGCACGAAAATCCCCCGCGGCAATCCAGGTAAAGTACTGCCTTACCCAGGGAAGCGGATACGGGGCGTAATGCACGAACTCGCGCACTAACTCCAGGACCGCGGCGAAGGACAGCCCCGTCGAGCCCAGAGCCACGGCGCTCACCGCCTTGTTCGGCCAGCGGGGCAGGAACATCCCGGCCAGGCCGTTGATCGCCGCGCCGAGCAGCGGAAGCGCGGGAATGATCCAGAGATAGCGCAGAATGAGCATCAGAGTTTGAGGAAATCCACCCGTTCGACGTTCAGCGACTGCCGGTTCCGCGCGATCAGAATAATGATGGCCAGCCCCACGGCGGCCTCCGCGGCGGCCACCACAATCACGAAGAAGACGAACACCTGCCCGTCCATTCCCCACACCCGGCTGAAGGCCACGAACGCCAGATTGACCGCGTTCAACATCAGCTCGACGGCCATGAAAATGGTGATGAGGTTGCGCTTGAAAATGAAGCCCGCCACGCCCAGCCCAAACAGGAGCGCGCTCAGGATGAGACATTCGGAGGTCAGCGGCACGGCTAGCGTTCCCTCTGCGCCAGAACCACGGCGCCCAAAATCGCCACGAGAATCAGGAAAGACGTCAACTCGAACGGAAACACGTAATCCTTGAAAAGCAACAGGGCCAGGTTGCGCGTGGCCGTAGGCAGCAGAGGTTTCGCGGCGCCCACGCGGACCGCTTTCGTTATGATGACTCCCAGGACCGCGGTCAGAGCCAGGGCCAGAGGGACCCCGGCGGCACGCGCCAGGCGGCTCAGGTTGGTGCGCTCCTCTTCTCCGGCGTTGAGCAGCATGATGACGAAGACGAAAAGCACCATGATCGCTCCGGCGTAAACGATGATCTGCACCGCGGCCACGAACTCCGCCCCCAGCAGAAGATACAGCCCGGCCAGCGAAACCATCACCACGATGAGCGAAAGCGCGCAATGGATGGGGTGGCGTTGCAGGATCAGGCTTACCGCGCCGGCCACCGCCAGCCCGGCGAATACCAGGAACAGGATCGTCTGGATGATCATGATCGCGCGCCGCCCTCGCTCATTTCTGTTTCCACGCCAGCAGCAGGCTGGTCAGCAGCACGTTGGCAAGAGACAGCGGCAAGAGAAGCTTCCAGCCGATGGCCATGAGTTGATCGTAGCGCAGGCGCGGCAGCGTGCCGCGCGCCCACACGTAGAAAAACAGAAACAGCAATACCTTGAGCAAGAACCAGAAGGGCCCCTGAATGAAAGCATTGGCCCCGGGATGCAACGCCAGGAACGCGGCCAAGGCGCCGAGCGCGGCTCCCAGCAGGGGGAGAACGGTTCGCCCTAGAAGCGTCTCGTAGCGCAGGCCGTCGAAAAACAAATAGAGACCCAGCGCGGCAAGCAGCGCGGCGGGCAGGAACGCCGTCCAGGCCCACGCCTGCGTCGGCGGAAAGGGGGAAATCCATCCGCCAAAGAACATGATCGCGGCCAGGCAGGACACCGTGATCATGTTCGCGTATTCTCCCATGAAAAACATGGCGAATTTGAAGCTGGCGTATTCCGTGTGGAATCCAGCCACCAGTTCCGATTCTGCTTCCGGCAGGTCGAATGGCGCCCGGTTCGTTTCCGCCACCGCGGCCACGAAATAGCACAGGAAGCCGAGGACCTGTGGGAACGGGCTGGCGATGATGTTCCAGCGCGGCAGGACGCCCCACAGGCGTCCTTGCTGCGCCTCGATGATTTCCCGCAGGCGGAACGAACCAGCCATCAGCAGCACTCCTACCACGGACAGGGTCAGAGCCAGCTCATAGCTGAACATTTGCGCCGAACTGCGCAGCCCGCCGAGCAGGGGGTACTTGCTGTTCGAGGACCAGCCCGCTAAAGCCACGCCGTACACGCCCAGCGAAGTGATGGCAAAGAGAATCAGCAGCCCGATGTTCAGGTCGGTGATGCCCAGCGGCGTGCGCTGGCCAAAGATACGCATGTCCTGCGGGCCAAAAGGAATCACCGCGAACGTCGTGAGCGCCAGGGTCATGGCCAGAAACGGCGCCAGGTAATAGACGAAGCGCTCCGCCCCGGCGGGCGCCGGGTCCTCCTTGAACAGGAACTTCAGGCCGTCGGCGAGCGGCTGGAGCAACCCGTGCGGGCCGACGCGGTAAGGCCCCCAGCGCGTTTGGATGTGGGCCACGACCTTGCGTTCGAACCAGGTCAGATAGGCCAGCGCCGTGAGCACGACGAAAAGCAGCACCACGACCTTGACGACTGTCACGGCCAGCAGCGGGAACCCAGCCACCAGCGTGTTCACACCTGCCCCCCGTCTTGCGGCGCCTCGTCCTGGCCCTCCCGCAGGGAACGTATCATCCGGCAATACCGGCCCAGCGTCCCGCTGGTAAACAGCGTGTCGGCGGAAGAAAGCACCGTGCCAGGGGGCAAGTCGTAACGCCCGTACTCTTTCCCGGACACGTGCACCCGCGCCGGTTCGGCCCCGCCGCTCAGCAACGTTGCCTGGGAAACATCATAGGCGGGAACGGCACGGCGTATCTCCTCGAATACCTCTTCGGACGCGCGGAAAGGGAAGGCCCTCCCCACGCCCAGTCTCTCGAGACGGTAAGTAAGAATGCGCAGCAAATCGAAATCGCTGCGCGTGCCCATTTCTTCTCCGGCCTTGCGAAGCAGTTGGATCTCGCCGGAGGTATTGGTGAACGTGCCATCCTTCTCGTAGGCGCAGGCGGCAGGCAGAACAACATCGGCGAGCTGCGCCGTCTCGGTGAGAAACATCTCGTGGACCACCAGAAAATCGAGCCGGCCCCGGTCTTGCGGTCCGCCAAAAGACTTGAAGGGATTGGCCCCGACGACGTAAAGCACTTTGAGGGCGCCCTGGCGGGCCGCGCTCAGCATATCGCGCGCGACCAGGCCGGGGTGACCCGGCAGGGACACACCCCACAGTTGCTCAAAGGCGCGGCGCGAGGCATCGTCATTCACAGGCCCATAGCCTGGCAGAAAGGCGGGCGAGAGACCCATGTCTGCTGCTCCGCGGGAATTGGCGTAGTCACCCAGGGCCAGATAGCGAACCGCGCCGGGCAGCTTCGATGCGAACGACACCAGGTCGCGGATCGCCGCGCCGGTAACTTCCGCTCCAAAGGCAATGACCACTTCCGGCTCGGCCTCCAGCCTGGTTCTCAATTCCGCGAGTTGTGCCGCCAATGCCGGGTCGAAGCTTTGGTCCTGGCGGGCGGAATTAGCGAGCCAGTGCAGCGCCAGGGCTTCTTGACCCGGCAGCAGCCGCACGAATTGCCTCGCCAGGCGGCGCAGCTTGATATCGCGGGCATTCAAGATGTGCAGCCGCGCGCCGTGCAGGCGAACCGCCGTGCGAATCTGCCAGGCCACCAGGGGATTCTGCTGGGTAGGGTCATTGCCGATGAGCAGAATGCACTTGGCCTCTCCCAGTTGCTTCATCGTGGCCAAGGAATCGGCGGTGTGGTCTCCGAGCGAGGCCAGCGCGCTCGTGAGTCCGGCATAGTCGGCGGTATGGTGGTGGTCAATGTTGTTCGTGCCCAAGGTGGCGCGGGCTAGTTTCTGAAGGAGATAGTTCTCTTCGTTGGTTGTGCGGTTCGAGCCGATAAAACCCACGGAATCCGCGCCCGAGGTCTCACGCGCTTCCTTCAGGCGCGCGGCCACCAGGCTCATGGCCTGTTCCCAGGTGGCGGGAAGCAGCTTGCCGTCGCGGCGCACCAGCGGCAGGCGAATCCGCGCGGGGTGCCGCGTGAAATCGAAGCCGAAGCGCCCCTTGACGCACAGGAAGTCGCCGTTGAAGCCGGAGAGGTCGCGGCTATTGGCGCGCAGAATCTCATGATTGCGAACGCTAAGCGTGGTCTTGCACCCGTTGGAGCAGTGGCCGCAGACGGTGGCCGTGTAACTCATTTCCCAGGGCCGCGTCTTGTAGCGATACGTTCCGCTGGTCAGCGCCCCCACGGGACACACGTCAATGCACATGCCGCACTCTTCGCATTCCAAGTGATCTTCGCCGTTGGGAATGATCACGGAAAGCACGCCGCGCTCGCCCACGCCCAGGGCCTTGACGTCCATCCCTTCGTCGCACACGCGCACGCAGCGAAAGCATAGGATGCAGCGCGGCGCGTCGTAATAGACCAGTTCGGACCACTTTTCCTCCGGACGATGGATCTTTTCCTCGACGAAACGGCTGGCGTCGGCCCCGTAGCGAAAGGTCATGTCTTGCAGTTCGCATTCGCCGCCCTTGTCGCACACGGGGCAATCGAGCGGGTGGTTGGTCAGCAGGAACTCGAGCATGTCCCTGCGCGCGTTGCGCACCTGCTCCGTGTCCGTGCGCACCACCATGCCTTCGGAAGCCACCAGCGTGCACGCCGTTTGCAGCTTGGGCGCTTTCTCCACCTCCACCAGACACATGCGGCAGGCCGCTTGCAGCGAAAGCCCGGGGTAATAGCAGAAGGAGGGCACTTCGATGCCCGCGCGGCGCGCTGCTTCGATCACCAGCGTCCCGGGTTCGGCGCTGATCTCGCGCCCGTTGATCTTGAACGTGACTACCTTCTGCTCCGCCATAGCGCCTTACCTAATTCCCAAAAGAGCTTCGGCCGGCTTGAATGGGCAGCGGCCGGAGAGATGCTCCTCGAATTCGTGTTTCCATTTGGCCACGATGCTTATCGTCGGCAGGGCGGCGGCGTCGCCCAGGGGGCAAAGCGTGCGCCCGAGCATGTTCTTGGCCAGTTCGCCGATCAGCGTGATGTCTTCGGCGCGCCCCGCGCCTGCGTGGAAGCGGTCCAGCATCTTACGCAGCCAGGAAGTGCCTTCGCGGCAGGGAATGCACCAGCCGCAGGATTCGTGCGCGTAAAAACGCATGATGCGCCGCGCCAAGTCCACCATGCACGTTTCCTCGTCCATGACCACCATGCCGCCGGAACCCAGCATGGATCCGGCTTTGGCCAGCGAATCGTAATCCATCGGGATGTCAATCTCGTCCGCGCGCAACACCGGACAGGAGCTGCCCCCGGGAATCACCGCTTTGAGTTTCTTGCCGCCGCGCACCCCGCCCGCCACTTCCTCGAGAAACCGCTTCATGTTGAAGCCCAAAGGCACTTCGTAGATGCCCGGACGATTGACGTGCCCGGAGACGGCCACCAGGCGCGTGCCTCCGTTTTTCGGAGTGCCTCGCCCGGCGTAAGCTTCGCCGCCTTCGCGGATGACCGCGGGCACGGAGCTGAGCGTCTCCACGTTGTTGATAATCGTAGGGCAGCCGTACAGGCCTACGACCGCCGGGAAGGGCGGCCGGATGCGCGGATAGCCCCGCTTGCCTTCGAGCGACTCCATGAGCGCGGTCTCTTCGCCGCATTCGTAGGCCCCCGCACCGGTATGCGTGCATAGGTCGAAATCGAAGCCCGAACCCAGAATGTTCTCCCCCAAGAAGCCCGCGGCGTAGGCTTCCTCGATGGCCTGGTCCACGATCTCCTGGACGTAGCGGTATTCGCCGCGCACGTAGATGAAGCCGCGCCGCGCCCCGATGGCCCTTCCGGCGAGAATCGTGCCCTCGATGGTCTGGTGCGGGTCCATTTCCAGCAGCGGACGGTCCTTGCAGGTGCCCGGCTCGCTCTCGTCCGCGTTGCAGATGATGTATTTGGGCTTGCTCGAATCCTTGGGCACGAAGCTCCATTTCATGCCCGTGGAGAAGCCCGCGCCGCCGCGCCCCCTCAGGTTGGACTTCTTCACCTCCTCGATGATGGATTGCGGAGTCATCTCCCGGAGCGCCTTTTCCAGGGCCGCGTAACCTTCGTGCTTCCGGTAGACCTCGATCTTCTGCGAATCCGTAATCCCCCAGCGCTTGCTGATGACCGGCGTCTCCGCGGGATGGCGCTCGTGCAGCGCGCCCGTGGTGCGCGGCGCGGCGGCGGCCTTGCGCCCGGCGTCGAGCTCCTCAATGATCCGATCGAACTTGCCGGGGGTAAGCTCCTCGTAGAAGTCGTAATTGATTTGCATGGCCGGCGCCCCGGTGCACGCTCCCATGCACTCCACCTCTTCCAGGGAAAACACACCGTCCTTGGTAACCTCCTTGTGGCCAATCTCCAGGCGACGCTTGGCGTGTTCCAGAAGGCGCTGGCCGCCGCGAAGCATGCAGGAAACATTCGTGCAAATCTGCACGTGGAATCTCCCCGCGGGCCGGCGGCGCAGCATCGAGTAGTAGGCCAGGGTCTCGGTCACTTGCAGCGTGTTCAGATGCAGGCGCCGGGCGACCTCCGCAATCATCGCGTCGCTGATGAAGCCGTACTCGTCCTGGGCGTAAAGCAGCATGGGCACGAGCGCGGAACGCTTCTGCGGATAACGGTTCTCCAGCTTCTCGAACTTGGCTACCAGTTTGGGCGGAAGATCCATAGCGCGCCGTTAGCGGTCCACTTCCCCGAGCACAATGTCCGTCGTGCCCACGCAGGCAACCACGTCGGCAATCAGCCGGCCCTCGACCAGCTTGGGCAGGGCTTGCAAATTGACGAAAGACGGCGCCCGCACGTGCACCCGCAGCGGTTTGGGCGAGCCGTCGCTGGCCACGAAAAAGCCCAGTTCCCCGCGCGGGGACTCGATGGCTTGATAGACTTCTCCGGGCGGCGGCGCGAAACCCTCGGTGAAAATCTTGAAGTGGTAGATGAGCGCTTCCATCTCGGTTTTCATCTTTTCCCGGCCCGGGGGAACGATGCCCGGAGCCTCCGCCCGGATGGGACCTTCGGGCGGGACCTTGGCCATGGCCTGCCTCACGATCTTCAGGCTCTCACGCATCTCCGCCACGCGCACCAGGTAGCGGGCATAACAATCGGATTCCGTGCGCGTGGGAATCTCGAACTCGAATTCCTCGTAGCTCGAGTAAGGAAACGCCTTGCGAATGTCGAAGGCCACGCCCGCGGCGCGCAGCATCGGCCCCGTCACGCTCCAGGAAATGGCGTCTTCCGGCGAAATATGGCCGATGCCTTGGGTCCGCCCGATCCAGATGCGATTCTGCGTGAGCAGGTCCTCGTATTCCGAGATGCGCCCGGGAAGCAAGGCCACAACCCGTTCGACCGCCTCGTACCATCCCGGCGGCGGCTCGAGCGCCAGCCCGCCGATGCGGAAGTAGCTGGTCATCATGCGCTGGCCGGAAAACATCTCGAAAATCTTCATGATTTCCTCTCGCTCGCGGAAGCAGTAGAGGAAAACGGACATGGCCCCCAGATCAATGGCGTGCGTGCCCAGCCACACCAGGTGAGAGGCGACGCGGGTGAGCTCGGTCAGCATGACCCGCACGTATTGCGCGCGCTTGGGAACTTCGAGCCCCAGCAGCTTCTCCACCGCCAGGCAATAGCACAGATTGTTGGAAAGCGGCGCCAGGTAGTCCAGCCGGTCGGTGAGCGTGATCGCTTGCGAGTAGGTCTTGGCCTCGCAGCTCTTCTCGATGCCTGTGTGCAGGTAACCGATGTCCGAGGCTGCCCGCACCACGTTCTCGCCGTCCAGTTCCAGAAGCACGCGCAACACGCCATGCGTGGAAGGGTGCTGCGGGCCCATGTTCAGAACCATGGTGCGCGCGGAGCCGGTAGCCGTTTCAATCGTAGTCATGATTCAGCGCGGGCCCTCCACGGGGTAATCCCGGCGCAACGGATGGCCCTCGAAATCTTCGGGCAGCAGGATGCGCCGCAGGTCCGGGTGGCCCTCGAAGCGCACGCCGAACAGGTCGAAAACCTCGCGTTCCATCCAATTCGCGCCCGGCCAAACGGGAACCAGCGACTCCACCGCTGCACCGGCGCCCGGCACCCGCACGCGCAGGCGCAACCGCGAGCAGTACGGGATGGAAAGCAACTGGATGTTCAGCTCAAAACGCGGCTCAGCGGGGAAGCGATCCACGCAGGTGAGGTCGGAAAGGAGATTGAACTGCAGCGAGGGGTCGTCGCGCAGCCGCTCGGCGGCGCCGCGAAGCAACTCCGCGGGCACCACCACCGTAATCTCTCCGCGGAATTCAAGAACCTCTGCGGCCGCGCGGGGATTCCACGCGCGCAATCTTTCAACGGCCGGAACGTGTTCCCGATCCACAGTTTCCATGACCTAATGCGATCCCGAAAGCCGGCTAGCGATTCCAGTCGAGGGCGCCCTTTTTCCAGAGATAGACGTAGCCCGCCAGCAAAATGACGATGTACAGCAACATCTCCATGAACCCGAACCAGTGCAACTCGCGGAAAATGTAGGCCCACGGATAGAGGAAGATGGCTTCGACATCGAACAGAATGAATACCATGGCCACGAGGTAGAACTTGACGGAAAACGGCTCCCATGCGTCCCCGCGGGGATGCATGCCGCACTCGTAGGCTTCCTGTTTGGCGCGGCTGGGCCGCCGCCAGCCAATGAATCGAGACAGAAACAGAATGGCCGCGGAAAGAAGCATGGCGGCCAGTAGATGTATTAACAAAGGCGCATAGGAGTGGAGAAAATCCGCGCTCATGGCCGCACTGGTTATAATAGCGAGAGGCCTGCCGCTCGGTCAAATCCGCCTTGGGGGACTCCAAGCCCGCGGCGCCAGAACCGGCGGCCTGGCAGCGTTCCATGCCTCTCGGTCACAGCTCGAATGTCCGAATCGCCGGCGTCCTCTATCACGTCCAAACCGAGGACCACGGCCCTCACCGCGCCTTCTTCGACACCACCGTCTATTGCCAGGGACGCGTGTTGCACCGGCGCTCCACGGATTACCACGACCTCCTGGAAATGGGCCCGGACCTTCCTTCTTTCCTGGCCAAACTCCTGGAAGAGCAACACCGCGGCGTGGTGGAAGAGATTCGCAAGGGAACGCTGGAATTAGCCCCCGCTGAGGTGCACTCGCAGAAACCATGAACGAGACAATCCACGTTGTGGTGAACGGCGAAGCGCGGCAAGTTCCCCCACAACTAACCGTTGCGGGGCTGCTTCAGGACATGGGCCTCGACTCCGGCCGCGTGGCCATCGAAAGAAACCTGGAAATCCTGCCGCGGGCGCGCTGGCAGAACACGCGTTTAGAGGACGGCGACCGCTTCGAAATCGTCCAATTCGTCGGCGGCGGATGACCCTTGGAGCGAACGCCGTCTGTCAATCTGAGGGCCGGGTCGTGGCCCGAAGAATCCCTCTCTTCGCCGCGGTCGATCGAAGAGAGATCGGCATGTGCAGCGCAGTCCGAAGGTCGCGCTTGTACGCCTAAGTCACGTCGAGCAGGTGCCCCATTTTTGATTTCTTGGTGCGCAAGTAAGATCGGGCCACACGCGGCACGCGAGGCTGGCAGGGAATTCGTTCCACCACGCGCACCCCGAAGCGCTCCAGTTGTTCCACTTTGTCGGGATTATTGGAAAGCAGGCGCACGCGGGTCACACCCAGCGCGCGCAGCACCTGCGCCGAGAAGCGATAATCGCGCGCGTCGGCGGCGAACCCCAACCGCTTGTTGGCTTCTACCGTATCCATACCGCGGTCTTGCAGCTCATAGGCGCGCAGCTTGTTCATCAGCCCGATGCCCCGGCCTTCCTGGGGCAGATAGAGAAAAACGCCGCAGCGCGCGCGGCCGATCCGGCGCAGGGCCAGCTCGAGCTGGGCGCGGCAGTCGCAACGCAGGGAAGTGAGGACGTCGCCGGTAAGGCACTGCGAGTGTACGCGCACGACCGGCGTGCATTGCCGCGTGATCCGCCCCCGCACCAGCGCCACAACCTCTTCTTGTGCATTGCCTCCGCGCACGCCATAGATGGTGAACCGGCCAAAGCGCGTGGGCAGGACCGCCCGGGCCACAATCCGCGCCGCCCTGGCCTTCCCGGAGAACCTGAGCTTTGCAGGCATAAGAGAAAAGTATACAGCACGCCCCTTGGTTCCCTGCGCAAAGGGATTGCTCTCAGGGGCGGCGCTTACCGGGCGCGAAGTGTGGCGCCAAGCTGGCGTTCCAATGCGACAACGATCTTGGCGCAGGAATCGGCGATCTGGGCGTCCGTGAGCGTGGCTTGGGCGCTCTGAAACGTGACGCGCACGAGAAGCGAGTACTGGCCCTCCGGCACGTTCTTCCCGCGATAAAGATCGGCGGCTTCCACGGAGGCGACTTCCGTGATTCCCAGCGAGTGAATCGTTTGGAGAACATCAGCAAAGCGAACGTTCTCGGCGAGCAGCAGCGAAAAATCGCGCTGCACCGCGGGGAAGCGCGGCAAGGGAATCACCCTGCGTGTCTCGCGCGCCGCGCGCCAAGCCGCAAACAGGGGGTCGGCGGCCAACTCGGCAAGGAACACTTCATGGCGCAGCTTCAGGCGCTCGCCCATGCTGCGCGCGAGCTGCCCGGCGACGCCGGTCTCGCTGCCGCCAAGAGAAATGCGCCCGCGCCGCGCGGGGTGCAGCCATGACGCGCCGCCTTGCTCCCATCGAAAGCCCCCGAGCAATTCGCCCAGACTGTCCAGATCACCTTTCAGGTCGGCGAAGGCGTATTCGCGCTCCTCGTCGTGGATGGTCTTTTGGCGGGCCAGCCCGGCTGAGCCGATGGTCAGGACACGGGTTTCCAGCGGCGCGGCGCCATTCATGCGGTAGCATTTGCCGAACTCGAACAGGCGCAGATCGCGCTGGCCGTGGTTCAGGTTCCACTCGAGCGCTGCGACCATGGCGGTCACCCCGGTAGAGCACAGCACTCCGGCTTCCTCGGACAGCGGATTCGCCAGGCGAACCGGGGTCACTCCCGCGGGACGAAACAGCGCATCGCGCTCCTCGGAAACGTGTGGGATGGACACGATTTCCTCATAGCCGAGCCCGATGAGCCGTTCGCGCAAACGGTCCTCTGCCTCGGCCTGCGGCAATCGGGCGGCAGGCTGGCGGGCCGCGGGCAAGCGCGGCGGAAATTTGTCCAGGCCATGGACGCGTGCCACCTCTTCGATCAGATCAATTTCCCGCTCGCAGTCGGCCCGCCAAGAAGGCTGCATGCACTCCCAAACAGCGTCCGGCGATTCCGCCGATGAACCGTCCACGCGCGCTGGGGCGAAGCCCAGGGCCGAGAGGATTGTTTCGATATCCTGGTCAGACACGCCGGCGCCCATGACGCGCAGAAGCTCGGCGCGCGCCAGCCTGATCCTCTTGGGAACCCGCCGGCCGGGATAAACGTCCACGACCCCGGCGAGCAACTCTCCCCCGGCAACCTGGAGAATCAGCTCGGCGCACCGGCGGGAAGCCAATTCGGCCATTTCCGGATCGGCGCCGCGCCCGAAGCGCGTGGACGCCTCCGTGTGCAGCCTGAGGAATTTCGCCGCGCGGCGAATGGCCACGGGGTGAAACCAGGCGCACTCGATCAGCACGTTCCTGGTCGAGAGGCGGATCTCCGTCTCCGCGCCGCCCATGATGCCGCCGATGCCCACGGACCGCGAGCCGTCGCCATCGCAAACCATACAAACATCCGGCGAAAGCTCCCGCTCGATGCCGTCCAGCGTGGTCATCTTTTCGGCCGGCCTTCCCCGGCGGACCACGATGCGATGGTCGCGCAGCAGGTCGTAATCGAAAGTATGGAGCGGGTGAGCGAGTTCGAGCATGACGCAGTTGCTGGCATCCACCACATTATTGATGCTCGCCGTGCCCGCGTCTTCGAGCCGCTCGCGCAACCACGACGGCGAAGGCCCGATCTTCACTCCGCGGATGACCCGTGCGGTGAAGCGCCCGCAAAGATCGGGGCAGGCGATTTCTACGCGCACCGCGCCGGCCGTCGGAGACGACGACTCGAGCGGCTTCGGCTGAATGGGCTTGAGCGGCAGGCCATAGAGCGCGGCCACCTCCCGGGCAATGCCGTAATGGCCCAGACAGTCCGGGCGGTTGGTGGTCAGCTCAGCGTCGAGGATTGCGCCGCGCGCCGTCCGTTCAATCCCGGCAATGTTCGTGCCCGAAAGCGCCAGGCGCGTGGCAAGCTCTTCCGGCGCGGCGGTAAGCCCGACAAACTCCTTCAACCAGTCGTAGGAAACTTTCATGCCTTCATCCCGCCGGTCCAGCAGTCGCCAGCGACCGCTTCCCTCACGGGAACTGCCGCAAGAAGCGCACGTCGTTCTGGAAAAACAACTGGATGTCCTCAATGCCGTGCTTGAGCATGGCCAGGCGGTCCACGCCGATGCCGAAGGCGAAGCCGCTGACGCGCCGGGGATCGTAGTTCACGAAGCCGTAGACGGCAGGGTCCACCATGCCGGCGCCAAACAGCTCGATCCAGCCGGCCCCCTTGCACTTGGGACAAACGCCCCCCCCGCTGCTCGTCCCGCGCCCGCCGCAAAAGACGCAGGAGGCGTCGAACTCTACCGAAGGCTCCGTGAACGGAAAATAGCTGGGGCGGAAGCGAGTCTTGGCCCCGGAACCGAAGAATTCGCGGACAAAATACTCGATGGTGCCCGCAAACTCGCAAAACGTGATGTCCGTGTCCACGGCCAGGCCCTCGACCTGGTGAAACACGAACGAGTGCGTGGCGTCGGGGTTATCGCGGCGGTAGACCTTGCCGGGCACGATGACGCGCACGGGCGGCTGGCGCCGCTCCATGACGCGAATCTGCACCGGAGAAGTGTGCGTGCGCAGCAACAGGTCTGGCCGCGGAGCTTTCTCCTGCGCCGGAGGAACGTCAATGTAAAACGTGTCCATGTCGTCGCGGACGGGATGAAATTCGGGAATGTTGAGCGCCTCGAAGTTGTAATAGGAGGTTTCGATCTCCGGCCCCTCCGCCACGCTGAAGCCGATGGAGAGAAAAATGCGCTCCAGCTCGTCGAAAGTCTGGCGGATCAGATGGTGCGTGCCCAGCGGACGGATGATCCCGGGAAGGGATAAGTCCACTCGCTCGCGCCCCGAAGCCGCATCTTCCGCAGCGGATTGCGCCGCTTGCTCGTACTCTTCCAGACGCTTCTCGATGTGCGCGCGAAGCTCGTTGAGGCCTTGTCCAACGCAGGGCTTGAGACTCGCAGGCGCCGGGGTAAGCCAATTCTTCACGATCAGGGTCAGCACGCCCGACTTTCTGCCCAACCAGGCGTTCCGAAGCATCTGAAAGCGCGCCTGGTCGCCGAATGCTGCCGTTTGCTCATCAAACTGCCTGCGGACGTTCGCGAATTCTCGGCTGACAGTTGCGGGGTCCTGCGCGCCTAATTCGGCGAGCGTCCTTTCCTGCGGATTCTCAAGGTTCGGCATGGCCTGAGCATCCTATGGCAATTCGCCAGGCGAAAACAACGCATATATGCGAGCAGACGCGCTTCGCGCGGAGCTTCGAGACGCTACTGCGCGATTGGCTGAACACCAGCGGCCTTGGCCTGGGCGGCGAGCGCGGCAAAAGCCGCGCCGTCGCGCACGGCCAGATCGGCCAGCATCTTGCGGTCCAGGCCCACGCCGGCGGCTTTCAGCCCGTGCATGAACTGGCTGTAGCTCAAGCCGTTCAGGCGCGCCGCAGCGCCGATACGCTGGATCCACAACCGGCGGAATTGGCGCTTCCTGCCGCGTCGGTCGCGATAGGCGTAGCGTTCGGCGCGGTTGGCGGCTTCCTGCGCGGACTGATAGAGCTTGCTCTTGGTAAGGAAGAATCCCTTTGTGCGCTTCAGATACTTCTTGCGGCGCGCGCGCCGTTTTGTGCCCCGTTTTACGCGGGCCATGTGTCCTCTCCTTCCATGTAGGCAGCCCGCCCCTCAAGAACAAGGGCTTCTTCTGAAGGGCCGGGCTGCAAATTGCTCGGGGAGACAAGCGAAGCAAGGTCCGCTAGGCGCTCTCTTGAGAGAGCCCTGGCAACGCTACGGGTTTGTCTCCGCTGCAAGTCTGCGCAGCGCAACGCGCTGCATCTTCCGGCCGGCAGGCACCCGTGGAGCGCTGCCTGGCACGATGAAAAGCGCTTCCCCTAAGCGTAAGGCAACATACGGCGCACGTGCGGCACGTCGGCTGGATGCACCAGCGCCAGCTTCTTCAGTTTGCGCATGCGCTTGGCGGGCTTGGTGCCCAGGATGTGCCGCTTGCCCGAATGCATGCGCAGCACCTTACCCTTGGACGTAATCTTGAAGCGCTTGGCCGCGCCGCGATGCGTCTTGAGTTTGCGATTCTTGGCCATCTTCTTCCGTCGCTTGGTTTCCTTGCGCAGCGCGCTCAAGCCTGCTGTGAAACCGCTTGCGGCTGCGCCGTCGGCCGCGCTCCGGTTCCCTTCTTGGGGGTCAACAGCGCCACAAGCACGTTGCCCTCCATGCGCGGGCCGATCTCCACCACGCCATGCTCGTTGATTTCCCCGAGCAAGCGGGTCATTTTTGCGCGCCCTACTTCCTGATGGGCCATTTCGCGCCCGCGATGGAAGATCATGGCGCGCACGCGGTGCCCTTCGCCCAGGAAGCGGACGATCTGGTTCTTCCGCACTTGATAATCGTGCTCGGCGGTCGAGGGCCGGAACTTCACTTCCTTGAGTTGCGAACCGCGGTGAGACTTGCGCTGCTCGTGCGCCTTCTTGCTCTGCTGGTAGACGTACTTGCCGTAGTCGGTGATCTTGCAAACCGGCGGGTCTGCCGTCGGCGAGATCTCCACCAGATCCAGACTGCGCTCGCGCGCCAGCCGCAACGCTTCGAACGGCTGCATGACCCCAAGCTGGCCGCCGTCTTCATCAATCACCCGGACCTCGCGTGCCCGAATCCGCTCGTTCACGCGAGCACGGTCACCCCACCGGACATTCCGTTCAGCGATAGGTTCCCTCCAAGAAAACAAAGCGGGCGGCTATCCCCGCTCGCCGTCCTGCACTTCGATCGCTCGAAATGCCCAGACCACTCTGGTGCGGCTTCCGAAAGTATAGCATGGCCGCCTTCTCCGGAAACAAGAAGCAGTGATACGCGGCTCTCCCGGCCGCTTGCAGACGCGGCGGCGCGGCCATCATGGTTTGCGCGCTTGCACTTCTTCCTGTAGGGCGGCGACAAATTCCCCCAGGGCCCGCGGGCCCAGGTCACCTTTGGAACGGTGGCGCACGGCCACCGTGCCGGCTTCTGCTTCCTTGCCGCCCACCACCAACATATAAGGGATCTTCTGCATTTGCGCGTCGCGAATCTTGGCCGGCAGCTTCTCGTTGCGGTCGTCGAGGTGCACGCGGAAGCCGTGGCGCGCGAGCGTTTGCGCGACGTGCCCGGCATAATCGAGAAACTTCTCGCTGATGGGCAAGACTTCCGCCTGCACGGGCGCGAGCCAGGCGGGGAAGGCCCCGGCATAGTGCTCGATGAGGATGCCGAAGAAGCGCTCCACCGAGCCAAGCAGGGCGCGATGCACCATAAGCGGCTGGTGCCGGGCCCCGTCCTCGCCCACGTATTCCAGCCCGAAGCGCGCCGGAAGGTTGAAATCGAACTGCACCGTCGTGAGCTGCCAGGGCCGCCCGATGGCGTCAATCAGCTTCAGGTCAATCTTCGGCCCGTAGAAGGCAGCTTCGCCGGCCATGTGTTTGAAAGGCACGTTCATGCGCGTCAGCGTACCGGCCAGAGCGGACGTGGCCCGCTGCCAGTCTTCCGGCTTGCCGGCGTAGTTTTCGGGGTGCGCGGCGTCCCAATCGGAAAGGTCCACCTCGTACTTCTCGAATCCGAAATTCCTCATCACCGCGAA